>Ga0074195_1002836_pt1 | contig 17864 bp, 14 predicted proteins | sample EPASupsiteHSE623_FD_64525 | JGI IMG/M metagenome (GOLD analysis project Ga0074195, IMG submission 64525) | Bioremediated contaminated groundwater from EPA Superfund site, New Mexico - Sample HSE6-23 | ecosystem: Environmental > Aquatic > Deep subsurface > Groundwater > Contaminated ...
ACTCATGAATCAACTGATCAGATGGTGATCCGGCTGAATCCGCCGGCAAGCGGAAAAATAATTTACAGTTAACCTTTTTACAAACCTTAAAATCACAAACATGGCAAAAAAAGTACTTGTCCCGTTGGACTTCAACAAAAACGAATTGCAGAATGCTGTAATTCAAAACCTGGCATCTGCCCCGGCAAGCCCGATCAAAGGCCAGAAGTATTTCGATACGACGGATAATTATGAGAAATACTGGAATGGAACGGTCTGGGTAAAATGCGTTGATCCCACTGCGATCGACCATAATTCACTGCTCAACCGGGGCACAAATACCCATGCCGCGATTGATTCCCATCTTGCATCGACTTCAAACCCCCATGCCACAACAAAGGCTCAGGTAGGCTTGACCAATGTTGATGACATCAAGCAAATGCCTTTGGCATACCTTGATATCGATGGTAACCTGGCGGCTAATTCCGATGTGAAAGTGGCCAGCCAAAAGGCAACCAAGACCTATGTTGACGGTCAGGTTGCAGCTATTCAGGGGCAAATCACTGCCGGGATGGTTTACAAAGGCACCTTCGACGGAAGCCAGACCATTGCAGCACAAGGGATCACAACAATTCAAAAAGGATGGTTCTGGAAAGTGACTGTTGCTGGCACGACTTCCGGGGTGAGTACTCCATCCGGTACCGGAGTGAGCGTAGGGGATATGGTAATTGCCAATGTTACCAAAGGTTCCGCCATTGTCGCCGCTGACTTCGACGGGGTTGACAACACTGAATCCTCTGATCTGGTGAAACTGGCCGCCGTTCAGACGCTGACCAACAAATCCATTGATGCTGATAACAATACGATCAGCAACCTTGAAACCGACAATTTCAAGGCCGGTGTGATTGATACTGATGGAACCCTTACCGCCAACAGTGACACCAGGCTTGCAACCCAGAAAGCCACAAAGACCTATGTTGACGGAAAAACCACTGGCCGAACCAAGAAATATGTGGGAGCAATCACCGGTGTTGCAACTCAGACCATTGTAGCTACTACACATGGTTGCACCGCCGATGTGGTTGTTTCGGTTTATGAAACGATTTCAACAACACGATATTCGGTTGAAGTGGACATCAACGTGAACGCTGCCGGTGACGTAACCTGGACTTCTGCAACTGCTATTACCGGTCAGATCGTAATTGTCGGTTAATCAGGAAACTTAAAAAGCTGTTATGCCATCATTTAAGTCCAATCTGGACATTCAACAAAATCAACTATTAAACGCTGTCCTGCATAATCTACCGGATTTACCCCAAAATCCGGTAGAAGGTCAGTTGTATTATAATTCCGGTAAGTTCACAGCCTACCTTTGGAACGGCAGTTATTGGGTTCCCTGGGGAGAATACGCAGGAGGTGGCCAGGTTCAACAAGTTAAACAGTACATGCTGAATATCCCAAACCCTTCGAGCAAATCAGCAATGGTCTTTGTGAGATTATATGAGGACCAGGAAGTGGTGAGGATTGATTCTCATTTCAGTAACGAATCGAGAGTGGATTTCAACATTGAGTGTAGAACCGGGGTAAATGACCAAGGACTTCTTATAACCCAACTGCCAATCCAGGCAGCCTACGCAGGAACAGAAACGACTGTCTTTTCATTTTCATCTCTGTCAAAAGACAACTGGCTTTATTTCAGTCTGGCTGCAGGGGATGGAGCTGTCTCAATTCCTAAAGATGGTGTGCCGGTAGAAGCACCGGTAGATGGTGAAATTCTGGGATTGTTGACGATAACCATAACATGTATTATCAGTTAACATTCTGTTTTACAAATAATAAATGCTATACTTTTAAACCTTTTGTCGAACTATAAGGATTCCATTACCAAGGATTAATTGTTCCGTGGATGATACATTATTATAGTGTCTCTGAGATGCTCTTTGTTCATATGAGTATAGATTTCCGTTGTGACTATGGAAGCATGACCCAGCATTTCTTGAATTGCACGCAGATCAGCGCCACCTTCTAAAAGGTGTGATGCAAAGGAATGTCTTAAAGTGTGAGGACCGATCGGTTTTCTTATCCCAGCCAGAACTGCAAGTTGTTGAACGATGGTAAATACCATTTCCCGGGAGAGACGAGAACCACGCCTGTTAAGGAATACAAAATTATCCTGTCCTTTTCTAATGGTTAATTGTGGCCGGTTAAATCGCATATATCTGTTAACTTCGTTCATTGCAACTGATCCAATGGGTACTATTCTTTCTTTGTCACCTTTGCCGGTTACTTTAATATAGCCTTCACGAAAGAACAATTCAGAAATTTTCAAATTAACCAGTTCTGAAACCCGAAGTCCGCATCCATAAAGCGTTTCGACCATTGCTTTGTTTCTTAAGCCTTCCGGGGTATTGAGGTCAATGTTTCTTATCATTCTGTCAATTTCTGTAACACTGAGCATTACCGGCAATCGAAATCCCAATACTGGCAAATCTATCATCAAACTAACATTCTGCTTTACAACACCTTCCGTCCATAAATAATGATAAAACGACCTTATTCCGTGCATTATCTTAACCTGAGTCCGAGCAGCAATTCCTTCCTGGTTAATCCAGACTAAGAACTCCCGCAGATGTTCAACTTCAACTTTCTCTGGAGGCATAATCAGATTTTCCATGTCAAGATAATTCCTCAACTTCCAGACAGAATGAGAATAGACTTCCACAGTTCTGCTTGATAGTGATCTTTCAAGCTTCATAAATCCTACAAAACCTTTCAAATAGGGGTTCCAATTATTCATAATTTCAATTTGCTGATATTGATTTTCCGTTTACAGGACCAGTACGCATTTCAACATTTCCTTCACCCTGACCAAGGCTTTTAAGATCATTTCTGACATATCCAACACGGTCCCTGAAGACCTGCAACATTCGTACTTCTACGTAGTGTTTACAGTATTTTTCAATCTTTTGCAGGTCGGCCAAAATTTCATCAAGGCTATCCAGTGAAGAAAATAAATGTCTGAATACCATATGATTACCATTTGGGAAGTGACCACGGGTTGTAGCCAGGTCTAAGCAACGGTCAATGGATGAAAATGCACTCACAATTGCTCTTTCAATTGCCGAGTGATCCGGGAAGTTTGTTACATAAAACCAAACTTTACGATAGTGGGAGTAAGTCTCTATAAGGATTTGATTGAGCGTTACAAGCTTATAATTTAACTCCAAATTTATTTTCACCATAAAATCGGTTGCCAACCGGTCATTTGACCAACCGGCAATTACGCCATTACCCAGGGCGATGCTAAAACAGTTCCGTTCTTTTAAGAAGCTGTTGCTTTCTGGGATCTCAATATGGGTAAGTGTTATTTTTCTCATTCTAGCTACTAATAATTGTTAATACTTTGTATATCTGTCATATATCTCAAATTCGTGCAAACACGCGCGAGTTTGCATGTTCGTATGTTGTTCGTTCTCTGTTCGTTGTACATCATTTATGTTGATTTTGCTATTTTTGTTATCCATAATTGACCTTTTTTGGTCATTTTCAAAATTCATAATGGACTAATTATCAAATATATGCACTTTTCAAATTGTCTTATAATTAATATTATGTTAAATAGTAAATGTAAAAAATCAGGAGAATGTCATACTTAAACAATTCTCCTGATTTTACTAAATCCTGCCCTATTTCTGAGCTGCGTTAATCTTTTCCTGTATCTCTTTCATCTTCTCTGTTTTGTTCGTGCGGGCATAAATTTGCTTTAACGACATCAGGGTGTTCAGATCTGCAGGCTGCAATTGGGTCGCCTTCTCCAGATATGGCAATGCTTGCTCAAGATAATTGTCTGCCTCCTTCTTCAACTTTTCATACTGCGCAGTTGCATCAAGCGGAAGCTTGTTGGCTTCATCATTGATCGAAGCAGCTTTATTCACAAATAATGCTCCCAGATTGTAATTTCCTTCAAAATATTCCGGATTCAAATTAATCGAGTTCTTGTAAGAATTCACGGCATTCACAAATGCGTCATTCCGCTGAACCACTGTCTTGCTGGTATCATTTGAAATATTATCGTAAATCGTACCCAGAGCAAAAGCAACAGAATAATTAGCCGAATCTTTAGCCATGGCAACCTGAAGGTTTTTAAGGGCTTTGTCTGTATTATTGAAAGTCAGGTATATATTGGTTTCCGATAAAAATAACCTGAGATCATTAGGATACAATTGCTGGCCCATTCTGACATATTTTAGTGCATTTGCAGAGTCCTTATCGACACGATAAAGATCTGATAATGTAATAAATACAGCAGCTGCCTTATAGTCTTCCTTTAATAACTTAATGTAATATGACTTGGCCGCTTCGCGCTCGTTAGCCAATGAAGCACAGGTGGCAGCATTCAAAATGGAAATGGTATCAGAAACTTTGGCCAGTTCAAGAACCTCTGCTCCTTTTCCGAAATTTATCATTGCTTCCTTGTAGTTCTTTTTATTATACTCATCAACACCAGCATTGTAATAATTGTTCCGCTGGAAATTGAGTTTATTAAAAATCTCATCGTAGTACTCCTTTTTTGCATCAAATTCTATCGCTTTCTGATAAGATTCCAATGCTTTGGTTAATGGATCCGGATCCAGACTCTTGAAATTCGCCTCTTTGGTATTCGCAATTTCAAGATACACATTGCCCCTGATGAGCCATGCTTTGGCATCCTGAGCCGTACTTGGATCCAACACACACTGGTTGATGGCTTCTACAGCTTTATCTAATTTTCCTGATTTCAGGTAATTAGAAGCAGTTTGACGAACATTTTTCTGTCCGAATGCGATGGTAATGGAGGTTACCAAAACCAAAAGTAAGGCAATTTTTTTCATCGATTGGATTATTAGGATGATACTTTTGAATTGATTTTCAGCAGGCAAAGATAAAAAATACCCTTCTATTTTAAACTACGAAAGTCAAATTAATTTTCAGTTTCAGGCCCCTCTGTTTCATTATTAACAATTGGATCCTCCAGGGTGCTGCTGATATTTTCCCCGGAATCCTCACTTGTCTCCAGATTGGTTTCCTCCCCGTTCTCCGGTGCAACTTCCACATCCACTTTTGCTACTGCAGCAATTGAATCGCCCTCATCGATCTTGATCAGGCGAACTCCCTGGGTGGCACGTCCCATCACGCGGAGGTTTGCAACTGCCATGCGAATGATAACACCGGAACGATTGATGATCATCAGGTCATCACTATCTGTGACATCCTTCACAGCGATGACTGCTCCGGTCTTATCGGTAATGTTAAGCGTTTTTACTCCCTTCCCACCACGGTTTGTCACACGGTAGTCATCAAGATCCGAACGCTTGCCATAACCATTTTCCGAAACAACCAACACTTCGCATTTTTTATCCAGGGGGATGCAAATCATGCCAATAACCTCATCGTTGATACCGGAGAATGAAATTCCACGCACGCCTGCAGCGTTACGACCCATCGGACGAACGGTTTTTTCATTGAATCGGATGGCACGTCCCGATTTCAGTGCCATGACCACTTCGTCAGTACCTTGTGTCAGTTTTGCCTCCAGGAGCTGATCGCCTTCATTGATTGTAATTGCATTGATGCCGTTCTGCCGTGGACGGGAATAAGCTTCAAGGGAGGTTTTTTTAATAGTGCCTTTCTGTGTGGCCAGGATAATGAAGTTCGAGGAAATATAGTCTTCATCCTTCAGGTTTTTCACATTGATAAATGCCCTCACCTTGTCGTCGGGTTCAATGTTAATGAGATTCTGGATCGCCCTGCCCTTTGAAGTTTTTCCGCCTTCAGGGATTTCATAAACCCTGAGCCAGAAGCACTTACCTTTCTCTGTGAAAAAGAGAAGGTAATTATGATTGGTGGCAACAAAAAGGTGTTCAAGGAAATCCTCATCCCTGATATCCGAGCCTTTCACGCCACGCCCTCCCCTATTCTGCACCCGATATTCAGATAGGGGAGTCCGTTTGATATAGCCCATGTGCGAGATGGTGATAACTACATTTTCATCAGGGATGGTGTCTTCAATTCTGAAGTCGGAGGCTGCATAAACAATCTGTGATCTTGGCTCGTCCCCGAATTTCTCCTTGATATCACGTAACTCATCCTTTATAATATTCATCCGAAGTGATTCATCTGCCAGGATACTGTTCAGAAAATCAATCAGTTTCATTAATTCTGCATATTCCTCCTTGATTTTATCACGTTCCAGCCCGGTTAACCGCTGTAAACGCATATCAAGGATCGCCTTGGCCTGGATTTCGCTCAGACCAAAGTTCAACATCAATCCGGCTTTTGCTTCATCCGGTGTTTGTGATGCCCTGATCAGGGTGATTACTGCATCAAGGTTGTCGAGTGCAATGAGCAATCCTTCAAGGATATGTGCCCTTTTCAGTGCCTCAGCTAAATCATATTTGGTTCTGCGGAGTACAACCTCATGTCGATGCTCAACATAATGAACAATCATGTCCTTCAAATTCAGCATCATCGGCCTTCCTTTAACAAGAGCGATGTTATTGACATTAAAGGATGTCTGCAGTGCCGTCATTTGGTACAACTTATTCAGCACCACGTTTGTTATGGCTTCACGTTTAAGTTCATAAACGATACGGACGCCGTTGCGGTCAGATTCATCGCGGATATCCGAAATACCTTCGATCTTCTTATCATTCACCAGGTCGGCTGTTTTTTTGATCATTTCAGCCTTGTTTACCTGGTATGGAACAGAGGTGACAATGATCTTTTCACGTCCATGGTCATCCTGTTCAATATTGGTCTCCCCGCGAACAACAATTCTTCCCCTGCCTGTTTCGAAAGCATCCTTCACGCCATCATAACCATAGATGATCCCACCTGTAGGGAAATCAGGAGCTTTGATAAATTTCATCAATTCAGGGATCGTAATCTCCCTGTTGTCGATATATGCAATGATGCCATCAACGACTTCACTGAGATTGTGCGGAGCCATGTTGGTTGCCATACCAACCGCGATCCCGGATGCACCGTTGATCAGCAGGTTAGGTATACGGGACGGCATTACGGTTGGCTCCTTCAGGGTATCATCAAAATTCAGCTGGAAATCAACGGTATCCTTTTCGATGTCAGCAACCATCTCTTCTGCGATCTTTTGAAGGCGGGCTTCGGTATATCTCATTGCGGCCGGACTATCTCCATCCATGGAACCAAAATTTCCCTGGCCATCAACCAGTGGATAGCGTAAACTCCACTCCTGCGCCATTCTCACCATAGCATCATAAACGGAGGTGTCGCCGTGTGGGTGAAACTTTCCAAGAACCTCCCCTACTATTCTCGCAGATTTCTTATAAGCCCTGTTTGAAAGGACTCCCAGCTCATACATGCCAAATAAAACGCGCCTATGCACCGGCTTCAAACCATCCCGCACATCAGGTAATGCTCTTTGTACAATCACCGACATTGAATAATCAATGTAGGCGGTTTTCATCTGATTTTCAATATTGACCTGAACTATTTTTTCTCCCGATTCCATATCGTCTCTCGCCATTAGTTATATGATTAGTTTTCAGATAGATAAAATACCTGATATTATGTTACGAAGGTAACAAAATTCCCACTTAATACCATAGATTCCTGATAATTATTTTTACCTCTTACTAACATGAAAGTGTTAATAAATTAAGGGCATTCCGCTTTTATTTTGCGAATTCGATTGTACTTTTGAATGCATTGACCATCGGGCCCTGAAAAATGTGGTTCGATTTTTGTCATTATTACCTTCTTATATTGATAAAGAGCATTTTATGGAAGCAAAATTCTCACAACGTGTAAAGGACGTTTTGATATATAGCCGGGAAGAGGCCCAGCGACTAGGCAATGATTATATTGGATTGGAACATCTTCTCCTAGGAATCATTAGGGAAGGAGAAGGTTTGGCCATCCGCATCATGCGAAATCTTGGTGTCGATATTGCCGAGATCAGGAAAAAGGTCGAATTGGCAGTCGCCAGTCATAAGGAAAAACCAGCCGGAAGCGAAAACCTGCCACTGATCAAGCAGGCCGAGCGTGCCTTGAAAATAACCTACCTGGAGGCCAAACTGTTCAACAGCGAGCTGATTGGTACCGAACACCTGCTTCTTGCTATATTGAAGGATGAAAACAATCTCGTTACAAAGACTTTTGCCGTTTTTGGGGTGAATTATAATTCTGTGAAGGATGAATTGAAAGCCATTCTTACAAGTGGCAGCGATGAACCCAGGTTTGATCCGCAGGATATTCTGCCGAAGGATGAAGACGATGAGGATCCCGAAGAAGGTGGTAAAAGCTTTAGTGGCAGTCAAAAGAAACCACAGGATTCGAAGTCAAAAACACCGGTACTGGATAATTTTGGCCGCGATATTACCAAGGCTGCCGAAGAGGGACGGCTTGATCCGATCGTTGGCCGGGAAAAAGAATTGCAGCGCATCGCACAGATACTGAGCAGGCGTAAAAAGAATAACCCGATCTTAATCGGAGAACCGGGTGTTGGAAAATCGGCCATTGCTGAGGGACTTGCTTTAAGAATAGTTCAGCGGAAGGTATCCAGGGCGCTGTTCAACAAACGCCTTGTATCTCTCGACCTGGCATCGCTGGTTGCCGGCACCAAATACCGAGGACAGTTTGAAGAAAGAATGAAGGCAGTATTAAATGAACTGGAAAAAAATCCAAACATCATCGTGTTTATTGATGAGATTCACACCATCGTCGGAGCTGGGAATGCCTCCGGCTCGCTGGATGCTTCAAATATGTTCAAACCTGCGCTGGCACGTGGCGACATCCAATGCATCGGTGCCACAACCCTGGATGAATACCGCCAGTATATTGAAAAAGACGGCGCCCTTGAACGTCGTTTTCAAAAGGTATTGGTTGATCCGACTTCTCCTGATGAAACCGTTGAAATTCTTAATAATATCAAGGAGAAGTACGAAGATCATCACCTTGTAAAATATACAGATGATGCAATCAAGGCATGCGTATCACTTACTAACAGGTATATTACCGACAGATATCTTCCAGATAAGGCGATTGATGCCCTGGATGAAGCCGGGGCACGTGTTCATATATCAAATATCAACGTCCCGGATGAAATTGTCCGGATTGAAAACCAGATCGAGGAGACCCGGAAATTGAAGATGTCAGCAATCAATAGCCAGAAATTCGAAGAGGCGGCTGATCTGAGGGATACCGAGAGAAAATTGCAGGACAGCCTTGAACGGGAGAAAAAGAGATGGGATGAAAATGCCAAACTAAACCGGCAAACCGTTGCCGAAGAAAATGTGGCAGAAGTTGTTGCCATGATGACAGGTATCCCGGTTCAGCGAATTGCCAAAAATGAAAGCGACCGCCTGATTAATATGGAAGCCGAATTGGAATATTCAGTGATCGGTCAGAATGACGCCATCAAAAAGGTGGTCAAAGCCATCAGGCGTAACAGGGCAGGACTAAAGGATCCGAATAAACCAATTGGAACATTCATCTTCCTGGGGCCCACCGGTGTTGGAAAAACCCATCTGGCAAAGGTTCTTGCGAAGTATTTGTTTGATACCGAAGATGCATTGGTTCGCATCGACATGAGCGAATACATGGAAAAATTTGCGGTTTCCCGTCTTATTGGTGCACCTCCGGGGTATGTCGGGTATGAGGAGGGTGGCCAGTTGACCGAGAAAATCAGAAGGCGCCCCTACTCCATCATTTTGCTCGATGAAATCGAAAAGGCACATCCCGATGTATTTCATCTCCTTTTACAGGTACTGGATGATGGCATGTTGACCGATAGTTTTGGCCGGAGGGTTGATTTTAAAAACTCTATCGTGATCATGACCTCAAATATCGGTTCACGTCAGCTGAAGGACTTCGGACAGGGGGTTGGTTTTGCCACCTCTGCGAAGCAGGCTGCATCAAGCGATTATGCCAAGGGGGTGATAGAGAACGCACTTAAAAAAGCATTTGCTCCTGAGTTCATCAACAGGATCGATGATGTGATCATTTTTGAGTCACTCGAACGCGAAGACATCCATAAGATCATTGACATTGAACTTGGTCATTTGTATGACAGGATAAAACTCCTTGGTTTTCAGATTGTAATAACTGATACAGCCAAGGATTATATTGCAGAGAAAGGATGGGATGCACAGTTCGGAGCCCGTCCACTAAAGCGGGCAATTCAGAAATATGTCGAAGATACACTCGCTGAGGAAATTATCAGGACAAAACTGACGGAAACCGATGTAATCAATGTTGACTACAACGCTGAGAAAGATGAAATCACCGTATATGTCACTAAATCTGAAAAACCGGAAACAGTCTAATCGAAGGTTGTAAGCGTGCATAAGAGCAAAGGGCTTCAGGAATTTTCCCGAAGCCCTTTGCTTTTGTACTGCACCTTGACAAGATTGCCTAAACAAGCGATGTTCATTGTAACCGAACGCTAAATAGATGTTTAGAATTTATAACAGTTGTCTTCAATCAGTTTGTCGGCAATTTTACGCCGGGCATCCTTTACATTAATTCCTTCGACTGTGGTGAGTATCTCAATAACTTGTTTATATTGACCGTTGAATACCGGGGCAGAAAATGAATTAACTGCATCTGCAGCGGGCTTCCTGATCTTATCACCGGCGTCGTAAATAAATATGTCGACCATCGCGCGATAAATTCCGGAAGGATCAACACCCTTGATATTTTCCATTTTCTGGACCCGAAGCACCAGGGATTCAGCAATATATACTTCCATTATCATATCCGCGAGGTTGTTAAGAACCTCTTGCTCCATGATCAACTTTTTGTCAAATTGTTTGGATGCACCCTGAATAACCAGGAGAATAAGATTTTTGAAATTCTTGATATACCTGAGTTTTTCTTCGAAATATGATTCCCCATCAGTTTTGCCAACAGCGATATTTCCCATGTTTAGAGCCAATGATTCGGCCTTTCCAAACAGGTCAAAATCTCCCTTCATAGCTCGCTTCATGGCAGTATCCACCACAAGGAGCCTGTTGATCTCGTTGGTTCCTTCGAATATCCTGTTTATACGGGAATCGCGGTATCCCCTTTCAACAGCCATTTCAGCTGAATATCCCATGCCACCATGAATCTGGACTGCTTCATCAATCACGAAATCAAGAACTTCAGATCCGTATACCTTTAAAATAGCTGCTTCAACAGCATAATGGCTGATACCCTCAACGGAAGCTTTACCCTTATCCATTCCGGATGCCTTGTTCACCTCAATCTGGTCATCAATATCTTTACTTAACCGGTAGATTGCGCATTCAAGTGCGAATGTCCTGATCACCTGTTCAGCAAGTTTATGCTTGATTGCGCCGAAGGTAGAGATCAAAACATTAAACTGCTTGCGTTCATTGGCATACTTAACCGAGTCGGTGATAGCCTTCTTGGAGGCGCCAAGTACGTTGGCCCCAAGTTTAATGCGGCCCATGTGCAGGATACTTAATGCGATCCTGAACCCCTCACCACGGTTTCCGAGCAGGTTTCCAACCGGAACCTTTACATCATTATAAAATATCTGGGCAGTGGAAGAGCCCTTGATCCCCATTTTATGCTCATCAGGATTAACAACCACCCCGGGATATTCCCGCTCGACAATGAATGCACTCAACACCCTGTCCTTGTCAATTTTGGCAAAAACGACTTGTGTATCAGCAAATCCGGCGTTTGTGATCCACATTTTCTGGCCATTCAGTTTGTAGTGCTGACCATCTTCCGACAAAGTGGCAGTCGTTTTGCCAGAATTGGCATCACTTCCGGCGCCCGGTTCAGTAAGGCAATAAGCACCGATCAAATCACCAACAGCAAGACGTGTAACATAACGCTGACGCTGATCTTCATTACCATAATACATGATGGGCAAGGTACCTATGCCGGTATGCGCCATGAATGCAACGGAGAATGAGTGGCCGGCGCCGATTGTTTCAGCAGCAAGCATCTGGGTGACAAATGATTGTCCGAAGCCACCATATTCTTCTGGAATGGAAATCCCCATCAGTCCGAGCTCTCCGGCCTTTTTCAGGACACGTTGCATTAGTTTGATATCCGGGGAATCGATCTGGTCGATATTCGGGTATAGCTCTGTATCCAGAAAATCCTGAATGGTCTGGGCAATCATTTTTTGCTCTTCATCGAATTCTTCAGGAATAAAGATGTCGTTGGCTTGAATTTCATCCACCAGGAACTCACCGCTTTTCAGTACTTTTCTATTCTCCATTTCAGTTGTTTTATAAATTTAATGATTGAACTATCAACTCGGCAATATCAAAATTTTTAATCTCATCCTCCCTGTTTTTGTATTTGATGCCATCAGTAAGCATGGTCATGCAGAATGGGCAAGCTGTCGCAATCACTTTTGCATCGGTTCTGAGGGCCTCTTCGGTTCGTTCGATAAAAACCTCCTTATTCCCCTTCTCAGCCTCCTTAAACATCTGTGCACCACCTGCACCGCAGCATAAGGCATAACTTTTATTTCTTTCCATTTCAACCACATTGGCGGTCAGTTTTTTCAAAATCGACCGGGGTTCAAAATAGATGTCATTGGCTCGACCCAGGTAACATGGGTCATGGTATGTGATACTGATATCAGACAGTCCTTTGGGATCTATTTTCAGGCTGCCGTGCAGGATGCACTGATCAAGGAATTGAAGGTAATTGATTACTTCAAACTCAGCTCCAAGGTCAGGGTATTCATTTTTGAAGATGTTATAGCAATGCGGGCAAATGGTAATTATCTTTTTGATCCCATAGGATTTGAAAATCTCAATGTTTTGAAGGGCCTGCATCTGGTAAAGCATCTCATTCCCGGCGCGGCGCGCAGGATCGCCTGTGCAGGATTCCTCTTTCCCAAGTACAGCATAGTTAACATTCAGGAAGCTCAGGATTTTTGTAAAGGCCCGGGTGACTTTCTGGTAACGGTCGTCAAAGGCCCCCGCACAACCAACCCAGAATAGATATTCGGGATGCTCTCCTTGCGCATGCATATCAGCCATTATCGGGACTTCGACTTTGCGGACTTCCATGGTTCTGATCAAATCGTTAATTAATGTTTAACTCAATATCTTTGGCCCACAGCATCCGGTCGTCCGGAGAAAATTGCCACGGTGCGCCATTATTTTCAATGTTGTTGAATACTGCTTTTATTCCGCCGGGTGCTGAGGCCTCTTCCATAACCAGGTAGCGGCGCATATCGACAATCAGTCCAGGATGGTTGATATTTATGGGACACTCCCGGGCGCAAGCGTTGCATGTTGTGCATGCCCATAATTCTTCCTCTGAAATGTAATCCCGAAGCAGTGATCTGCCATCTGTGAATCCGTTGCCCTCCTTGACCAATCCGGGGCCCTTTTCCTTCATCCGGGCCCTGACATCCATGATTATTTTTCGGGGGGATAATCGTTTGCCCGTTAGATTGGCAGGGCATACCGAAGTACACCGGCCGCATTCAGTGCAGGCAAGTGAATCAAAGTAATTTTTCCAGGTGACATCCTCGGCATCCTTTACTCCAAACCGGGCAACAGGGCTTTCACAGGGTGACGAAGCAAATGCGGTATCCGGATCAAGCATTAGTTTCACCTCGCGGGTGATGCTCTCCATGTTGGTCAATTTACCCAATGGCTCCATCCTTGAAAGAAATACGTTGGGAATGGACATAAAGACATGAAAGTGCTTGGAATAGGGCAACACATTGGCAAAAACGAAGATCAGCAGAATATGTGTCCACCAGCAGATTTCGTAGATCAGGTGCAACTGCTTAGATGATAATCCGGCCATAATTCCTGACAGCAGGCTGCTCACGGGGTAAACACCGGCCATGACTTCACCGGATTGAATGGTCAGGGCGTAATAGGCCATATTCATTCCGAGGAGTGAGATCATCAGCACCAGGATCATGCTGAGCGCCAGGTTCGCATCCATGTGAGAAACGGATTTCATCTCAATCCCTTCAAATCGCTTAATGTGCATGAACAACCGGCGGAAAAGGAAGATTATGATGCTGATGCCGACCAGTAATCCAAAGATGTCACCTGAGGCGCTGATCACATCATACAGTGGTCCGAGTACTTTAAATATCCGTTCAGTACCGAAAAGTCCATCGATGATCATCTCGATACTGCCAAAGGCAATCACGCAGAAACCCCAAAAAACCAATGCATGAAAAAAACCGATGACCGGACGGCGAAAAATTTTTGTCTGGCCGATGGCAACATCCATGGTTACCCAGAAGCGATTACCAAAATCCCTGACTGGAAATGCAGGTTGGGTGAGCTTAAAATAACTGACAATCCGGTGTATGGTGAAGATAAAGATACCAATCGTGGCAAGCAGTGCGATCGCGAATACGAGCTGTTTAACCATGGTAGATTATTTTCCCTTTAATTCTTTTACAGCTTCAACGATTTTTGGGAGGACTTTACTGGCATCTCCAACAATACCATATTGGGCGGCAGAAAAAATCGGGGCATCTTTATCTGTATTGATAGCCACAATGAATTTCGATGAACTAACACCGGCCAAGTGCTGGGTAGCGCCAGAGATACCAATGGCAAAATAGAGGTTTGGGGCAATAATTTTTCCTGTTTGGCCAGTGTGCTCTTCGTGAGGTCGCCAACCTTCATCAGAAACCGGCCGGGAGCATGCTGTGGCAGCGCCGAGCAGTTCAGCCAGTTCGACAATCGGTCCCCAATTGTCGGGCGTTTTCATGCCCCTGCCGCCTGACACAACTATATCTGCATCCGTCAGCAGGATTTTGCCGCTTTGCTTCTGAACCTCATTTACACTGGTCTTGACAGACGAACTGTTCCACTCAATATTGGCAGTTTCAATGGCTGCACTATTGCCGGTTTCAATCAGTTCAAATGAATTTTGAGCCAGGGTGATGATCTTGATGTCGGTTTTAAGGATGACGTTGCTGAAAGCATTTCCTGAATATACCTTTTTGTACACTGTGAAAGGGCTGATGCTGAGCGGCAGTTTGCTTACGCCGGAACCGAGCCCGGCTTTCAAATGAACAGATAATCGCGGTGCCAGGGCTTTTCCGGTGTTGTTGTTTGAAAGGATAACCACCTTGGCATCCTGCTTTTTTACAAAATCAGCTATGATTAAGGTATATGCCTGGCTGTCAAAAACATTGATGTCGGCATTTTCGGCGCTGATGATATGCTTAGCACCATATTTTCCAAGTTTCTCCAGTTCACTGTTTTCAACAGGACCAATAGATAGGGCAATAGCTTCAGTATTGAGCATTTCAGCCAATTTGGCACCATAGGAAACAAGTTCAAAACTCAGTTTCTTGAATTTCCCATCCCAATTTTCTACAAAAATTAAAACTGACATATTTCGTTTTTTTGCTTTATCTGAACAGATTAAATAATTTTAGCTTCGTTTTGCAGCAATTCTATAAGCTGACGCGGATTTTCCGGATCTACAAACTTACATGCGGCGCGCGGTTTCGGCATTTCATAATTTACCACTTCTGTCAGTGAATCAACAGTGGCCGGTTCTAAAACTTTCAAAGGTTTCGACCTTGCCATCATGATGCCACGCATGGCAGCAATACGCGGTTCCTTTGCAATACCTTTCTGAACAATGGCAACAACAGGTGCCGGGACAGTCAAGACCTCCTTGCCTCCGTCAATTTCTCGGTTTATAATGATATGCCCGTTTTCGATTCTCACCCCAGAAACCGATGAAACCGAAGGATATCCCAAAAATTCAGCCAACATCCCTCCTACTGTGGAACCATTATAATCACTGGATTCAATACCGCAGAGAATCAGATCGTAAGCTTCATTTTTCAGGACATGGGCTAATTGTGCAGCCACAAAATAGGCATCTGTCGGATCGGCATTGATCCTGATTGCACCATCGGCCCCAATTGCAAGCGCCTTGCGAATAGTAGGCTCAGACCCAATCAGTCCAACATGGGCAACTGTAACAGCCTCAATGCCATTTGCCACATCATCCTTTAGTTCAAGCGCCCTGGTTAGCGATAATTCATCCCAGGGATTGATTACCCATTGTATGCCACTGACATCCAACTTCTTAAATTCATCAATAAATTTGATCCTGGTTGTGGTGTCGGGGACATTGCTAATGCAAACTAATATCTTCATTGAATAACAGGATTATAAATAAAAACTTGATTTTGGGGTGCAAAGTTAAAAAAAAGGGATAAAGAATGGCTATAAATTATCCCCTTCCTCGAGACATTTATTGTATTGGGTCATTGCTTTAAGACTCATTGCCATGCTTGAAAAGCCGCCATCATGGTAGATGTTCTGCATTGTTACTTTGCGTGATAAATCAGAGAACAAAACGACGGAGAAATCAGCACATTCATCGGCGGTAGCATTTCCAAGCGGCGACATCCGGTCGGTAAAATCGAGTAATCCATCAATCCCCTTGATTCCACTCCCTGCCGTGGTGCGTGTTGGCGACTGGGAAATCGTATTTACGCGTATATGTTTTTCTCTGCCATAAATGTAGCCGAAACTGCGGGCAATTGATTCAAGAACCGCCTTGGCATCAGCCATGTCATTATATCCTACCAGGGTCCGCTGGGCTGCGATATAAGATAATGCCAAAACGGAACCCCATTCATTGATAGCATCCATTTTCTTTGCGACCTGAAGCATCTTATGGAACGAAAGGGCTGAAATATCAATGGTCTTCTGAAAATAGTCGTAATCCAGGTCATCATAATCCCTTTGCTTTCTGACATTCAATGACATGCCGATTGAATGCAGCACAAAATCGACCTTGCCGCCAAGAACTTCCATTGAATGATTGAACACATGCTCCAGATCTTTGATACTTGTTGCGTCTGCTGCAATAATCTCGGCATTGCACTCAGTTGCCAGCTGATTAATTTCTCCAAACCGCAAGGCGACCGGAGTATTCGACAGGGTAAAAACGGCACCCTCCTCATGTGCCCTTGAGGCAATTTTCCAGGCTATTGATTTGTTGTCAAGTGCACCAAAAATGATTCCTTTTTTACCTTTGAGTAAATTATGGGTCATAAGCGAATATTTAATTTAATAATTTAAGTAATTTTATTAATTAGTTATTAAGCAATTCTTTAGCTGTTTGAAACGCAGCATCTGAAACAACCTCGTTGCTTAACATTTTAGCGATTTCTCCAACCCTGTCCTTTTCAGTTAACTTCTTTATATAGGTATTGGTTTTATGATCCTGTTCCGATTTATAAACCCAATAATGATAGTCTCCCTTACCAGCAATCTGAGGTAAATGGGTAATCGCAATAACCTGCATTTTGGCCCCCATTCTTTTCAAAATATTCCCGACCTTGCCTGCAATTTCACCTGAAACCCCATTATCAATTTCATCAAAGACAATCGTTGGGAGAAGATTTTTCTGGCTTATCATTGATTTAATAGCAAGCATGAGCCTTGACATCTCGCCGCCCGAAGCAGTATTGGATAAGTCACTGATTTCAATACCTTTATTAGCACTGAATAATAGTTTTACTTTATCAATTCCATCTTTTGTCAGTCCATCTGCATGAATAAGATCTACCTTAAACCGGGCCATTGTAATTCCCAGTTTTACCAGGAGGGAAATGATCTCCTTCTCAAATTTATCAACTACTTTGTGCCTGCGATGTGAAATTGCATTTGCATGAGTTACAAGTTTAGATTCTAACATGGAAATCTGCTGATCTAGTTGATTAATTTGTGTCCCAAGATTGGTGACATCAAAAACCTTTTTTTCAATATCATCTTTTAAAAGTAACAGATCTTCTATGGTTGATTTCTGATGTTTCTTAAGCAGTCGGTACAAGGAATCCAGCCTTTGGCTTAAGGTTTCCATCTCGATCGGAT
>Ga0074195_1002838_pt1 | contig 17862 bp, 10 predicted proteins | sample EPASupsiteHSE623_FD_64525 | JGI IMG/M metagenome (GOLD analysis project Ga0074195, IMG submission 64525) | Bioremediated contaminated groundwater from EPA Superfund site, New Mexico - Sample HSE6-23 | ecosystem: Environmental > Aquatic > Deep subsurface > Groundwater > Contaminated ...
TGGGGGAGGATGAGAGTAATGCGGAGGAAGCAGAAAAAGTTGTCCACTTTATTATGAAAAACCTGAGGCGCCAAGACGGGCGCCTGCTTGCCCGCTACAGGGACGGGGAAGCGGCTTTCCCGGCCTATGCCGAGGATTACGCCTATCTGATCTGGGGTCTGATTGAGCTCTTCCAGGCAACCTTTAAACCCCAACACCTGAAAACGGCCCTGGAACTTAACGGTGACCTTCTGAAATACTTCTGGGATGAAAAGGACAGCGGCCTTTTCCATTACGGCTCCGATGCGGAAAACCTGATCGCCCGGCCTAAGGAAATTTACGATGGGGCCCTGCCTTCGGCCAACTCGGTGGCTGCCCTGAATTTCCTGCGACTGGCCCGGCTCACCGGAGATGCTAAACTGGAAGAACTGGCCAACAACCATATGAAAACTTTTGGAGGTTCTGTCAATGAAACACCGATGGGACATACGCATTTCCTAATGGCAGCATACTTTAACACTGCGCCATCTCTTGAGGTATCAGTAGTGAGCAGCACAGGTTCTCCTGACGCCGCGGAAATGATAAGGACCCTAAACCGGCCCTTTGCCCCGGAAATGCTGATGATATTTAAACCCTTAGATGGCGACAGTAAAGAGATCGATCAACTGGTACCCTACCTGAAGGAACGAACCGCTGTAGACGGAAAAGCCACGGCTTATGTTTGCAGGAACTATGCCTGCCAGGAACCGGTCACTGATATTGATAAATTAAAACAGTTTTTAGACATGTAACAGAGAGAACGCCTGTGGATAAAGGTCTGGCCGCTCCCGATACTGTTACAATAATATGCGGAACAGACCTTTATCCACAGGCTGAGTATTAGCAGGACTACGCAGCGGAGCATAAGTCACGAGCGTTTATACCATCCCCCGCGAAAGGGAATAAAGCAAGGTCAACGTTACATTTAGGGAGTGGGGCTGGGAAGTTCGTCTCTGTCAGTTGCCTGCCCGTCCCGGGTTTCTCCCTCAGGTTTTTCCTCTTTAGACTGGTCGGCTCCTGCAGTTCCTTCCTTCTTCTCTTTGGCAGGTTCCTTTTTGACAGGAGGCACTTTGGCTGCTTGGGCTGTTAGGCCCGACCTGTATCCGGCCAGGGGGTAATTCTTAATTCCCGATACCCCGTTTTTCTCAACAGTATGGCAGGAGTAGCACTGCCCCTTCGCCTTGCCGTAAAAGGCCTCGCTCTCCCAGTGTGCCCGGTGCATGCCCTGGTAAAACTTGCGGTACAGGTCATAGCTCTTCTGAGCCTCGTGGCAGTTATAGCAGGCATTGACAGTTGCTTCCCTGACCTCGGGATGCCCTTCAATCCGCTTGACATAGGCCGGTAAGGACCGGTCAACATCTGCCGTTTTTTTATGACAGGAGACGCACCCGTCCTGATACGGATCTTTTTCAGCCAGGTCTAACAGAGTGGTTGCATCACCGGCCGGAGCCTCCCGGTTCTCAGGCGCGGGCTTTTTGGCCGTCTGGCACCCAGTCAGAATCAAAATCGGAAGAAGTACTATACATGCCACAATGTAGATTTTACGATTCATTATAATTCCTCCTTTGTTTTTTGCTAGTTTTCCCCATTGTGGTATTTCTGCATACATATGTTCCCCGTATAAAAGTTCACCAATTTAAAAATACTATACCTGTAAATCAAAAACATTTTTGGAGGTGTTGTATCAGTGTTTAATCAATCTATCCATTCAAACCTGAACCAAATCGCACAAATCTGCAATCAACTGAGTTCAAACGAACAAAATGCTGCCCAGCAGCTAAGGCAGTGCGCCCAGTTGGCCCAATCGGTCAGCCAGCAGCTTCAGTCGATGATGAGCAGCGCTCAGTTTGGCACCGTAGGTCAAACCCTGGCGACCCCCGCTTTTACGGCTCCGGTAACCACCGGTTACCAGAGTCCCTGGCAAACCGGACCCGTAACTACGGGCGTTACCGGTGGCAACTGGGCTAACCGCCCCATCGCCACCCACCAATTTACAGCCCCGGCTAGTCAATTTGCCGGTACCACTGGTCAGTATGGGATTACCGGAAAATATCCATCACCAAGCCCAGACTTAGGCTAATACGAAAAGCTCGCAAGGGCTTGCTGAGAAATCAATTTTTAACAAAAAGATGGGGTTGCCTCACAAGGCAGCCCCATACTTTTGTTTTATGTAGAATTCGCGGGGGAATGGTATAAACGCTCGTGACTTATGCTCCGCTGCGTAATGTCACTCGCTTATTATACCATTCCCCCGCTAAGTCATACATACAACAAGGTCCATTTGGGGCGGTTTGTACTAAGATGACGCCTATGCAACAGAAACCCGTATCCCATCTATCCCTAATGTTGAAAAACCGGAGCTGCGTTTTAAGAAATCCCGATGATGTTAGGTAAATTTTGTCAACAAACCCTTGCGGAGCTTTAATTCAGATAGGGATGAAACAAAATGTAAACAAGTTTCGTCTAAGAAATAGCATCACCAAAAGTATTTTCATAAAGGGAGGCGCTGCCGTGAAAAAGATTTCTATTGTTATTTTTCCTGTATTTATTGTGTTATTTGCTCTATTAATTACGTCGGCCACAGCTACCCAAAAACCTCCGGAGGTTCAGCAGCCTGTAGTGAAGGCTGATCTTCCCGTGGTTGGTTCCTATGAAAACCTGAAGGTTCTTCTTAAACAGGCCGATAACCGGAACCAGGCGTATTACAAGACCAAGGGATTTGGGGGCATGCGGGCAGCTCAGGATTTGATGCTGTCCTCTGCCCCCGCCAACGTTGCTAAAATGGATGCGGCAGAAGTCACTGCGGGAGATGAGTATTCAGCAACCAATGTCCAGGTTAGGGGTGTTGATGAAGCTGACATAATCAAAACCGACGGGAAATACATCTACCAGGTCAATAACGGAAAAGTTTTGATAGTCAGGGCTTATCCGGCAGATGAAATGAAGGTGGTCCGGGAATTAAATTTTGGCGATAACAAGTTTACACCCGTGGAACTCTACGTCGACAGAGAACACCTCATTGTAATCGGACACACCTTTAACAATTCTCCGATACACAGTACCGTCAAAACTATAATCTATGACCTGAGTGATATCGAGAACATCACCAAAATCAGGGAAACGGAACTTGAAGGAAACTACCTTTCCTCCAGAAAGATCGGTTCGGCCCTGTATCTGGTGGCCAATAAGTATTTGGACGTCTACAGGATAATGGAAAGTGACGACCAATACCCCACACCTGCATACCGGGATTCTGCAGAGAAGACCGGGTTCACCGGGATAGGCTATGAGGATATTCATTATTTCCCCGGTTCCGTAGGACCCGACTACCTTATGATTGGCGGATTGAATCTGGAGAAGCCGGCAGAAGCTATGGAGGTATCCACATACCTGGGAGCAGGTGAAAATATTTATGCCTCGGCCAATAATCTATATGTGGCAGTAAGTCGATACGATACCGGGCAGGAACCTGATGGTAAAATGAAAAATTTGATTTTACCCGAAGGAAATCCGGCTGCAATCAATACTGAAATATACAAATTTGCCCTCGCAGAAGGCAGGACAGTGTACCAGGGTAAAGGAGAGGTTCCGGGAACCATACTTAACCAGTTCTCCATGGATGAACATAACGGGTACTTCCGCATCGCTACCACCAAAGGCGAGGTATGGCGCACTGACGAATACACCTCCAAAAATAACATATTCGTCCTGGATGGAACCCTGAAAATTGCCGGCAGGCTCGAAAACATCGCTCCGGGAGAAAAAATCTACTCCGTCAGGTTTATGGGCGACCGTGGTTATATGGTTACCTTTAAAAAAGTAGACCCGTTATTTGTGCTGGATTTTAAGGACCCCAAATCCCCCAAAATCCTGGGTGAACTAAAAATCCCCGGGTACAGCGACTACCTTCATCCATACGATGAAAACCATATCATAGGTTTTGGCAAGGATGCGGTAGAGGTGCCGCAACCAGGTATGGCAGGCCGTGGCCCAGATACCATGGCTTTTTACCAGGGCATGAAAATAGCCGTCTTCGATGTGAGAGATGTGGAGCGCCCTGTCGAGATGTTCAAGGAGATAATCGGCGACCGGGGCACAGAATCGGATATTCTCCATAACCATAAAGCGCTGCTGTTTTCAAGGGAGAAAAACCTGCTGGCCTTCCCGGTAACCGTAATGGAGGGGGAATTCTCTTTCCAGGGGGCTTATGTTTACATCCTGGACCTGGAAAACGGGTTCCAGTTGAGAACCAGGATAAGCCACCAAAGCCCTGAAATTAATCCCTATAAACCCGAATATATCGCAGACGAAAAGAGAATGGAGCGTATTATTTACATCAATAACACCCTTTACGCCCTGTCAAAAGGGGTAATTTCAGCACATGACCTCGGGACCATGGACGAACTGAACAGACTCCGTCTAAATCAATAAAAGACTACCGCTTTTGGATAAACTATATTTGAAAGGGAGGTAGTAATGGTGAAAGACAAAAAAGATAAAAATAAAGAACCCGGCAAAATCGCGCCGGGTATGGATTACAAATTGAACCGGAAGGCAACGGAGGAGGAAAAGCGCAGGGAAGATACCACGCGGGTTACAACGCTCTCCTGGGACGAAGTAGACAATAAGTAATGACCAAATGGGGTTGTCTTAAAAACAGCCCCGGCGTTTCTACATAGGGATAGGTGGGATATAAGGCTTTCCCTTGCACTGGCGTCGTATTCATCTAAGGCACAAAACTGCCAACAGGAAGGCAGCAGCGCCCAACTTGACGACTCTTTTACTGCATTCCTAATACTGTCATTTAAGATAGTCCCTTTTGGGCTATTCTAAGGTTTTAGCCAGTTTGACTTTGAACACCAGTTTTCCATCATCGATTTGCACCAGATCAATTTCCATTAACGATGACAGTGATATCCCCAGCACTTTGATGCCGGAAAAATCCCGGTACCACGGCATTTGTTCCAGGTTGACATAAATTCTGTCGCCGTCTACTTCTATCCCTGGCTGATTCGTAAGCCATCCAACCGCAAAGTTTTTACCCAACAACTGGTTGATAATGGCCTTAACCGTACCCACCATAAGCCGCGACAAAAAGTCCCCCAGACCCGAGATATCTTCGGTTATTCCCAATACAATCCGGTGGGCTCTTGGGTTAAATTCAAACTTTATCACTTTTAAAGAATGCCTGGCCAAAAATGGTACTCTCCTGACCTGACCGGCAGTATCAATCTGAAGCAAACCATTACGTACCGAAAGCCTCAGGTCATCGATGTTTTCGGAAACCTGCTCCAGAATTACCGGTCTCCACACCTTGTTTAGCAGGTCCTCATGCAGAACGATTTCACCGTTAACATCAATGTGGGCCAAAGAGTCAAAAAAAGGCAGCGGACGGGCGCTTTCATCCGGGGGGCTTTTAAAAATGTTATCTGTTGACATGAAGTTGTTCATATTTACCCTGCTCTCTATAAGATTCATATTGTTTTCTATGCTCCGGTGAAAACTCCTCCCGGCCCACCCTTTTTTATAGTATAGTAAATTTAACCATGGAAATTGTGTTCACAGCGGGCATTTATTCCCTCGCATATCACCCCCGTATCCGGAAAAAATATTTTTGTAAAATATTTTAAGGAGGTAATTCACTTGACAGTTGGAACAAAAATGCACCAAACACTGGCCAGCCTTGAAGGAGCAGCCGCTAACCTGAAGACTTTTGCCCTGGAAACCCAGGACCAGTTCGCCAAACAGATGTTCAATGATTTGAGCGGACAGGTCGATAATATCTGTAGTTCCTTAAAAGGGCGGGTTAATTATATTGAGCAGGAAGAGCCTCAATATAAGGTTAAGCAGCCCCAGCAGTAACGGCAGCAAAAAAGAGGACCCTGTAACTGCCGTCCTTATCGGGGCGGGACTGCGCGGCAGGGAAGTATATGGCGATTATGCAGTAAAACATCCTGACAGGTTAAAGTTTATAGCAGTAGCTGACCCTGACCCTGCCCGCTGCAGCCTTTTTCAGAGGGAGCATAATATTCCGGCCGGCATGGCCTTTGACTCGTGGGCATCACTTTTTAACTCGGCCAACGGGAAACTTGGCGATGCTGCTTTTATCTGCACACAGGACAGGCTGCACTACAAACCGGCGATGGCTGCTTTGCAACTGAATTATGACCTTGTGCTGGAAAAACCGGTTTCACCCTTTGTGGAAGAATGCCGGGAAATTGCCCGGGCTGCCAGGGAAAGTAACCGGATTGTCCAGGTCTGTCATGTTCTCCGGTTTACTCCGTTCTGGCAGAAGGTTAAAGAAATCGTGGATGCCGGAGAAATCGGCAGGATTATTCACTATGACCATTCGGAAAACGTTTCTTACTGGCACTTCGGCCATTCGTATGTCCGGGGTCACTACCGGAAGACAGCCGAGTCCTCACCCCTCATCCTCGCCAAATCCTGCCATGACCTGGACCTGATGTACTGGATGATCGGGGAAAAACCCCTTTCAGTACAATCGATGGGAGAATTGACCTACTACCGACCGGAAAACGCCCCGGCAGGCGCTCCCGAACGGTGTACCGATGGCTGCCCGGCGGCAGAAACCTGCCCGTGGCATGCACCCCGTCTTTATATAACAGCGGAACCCCTGCTCCGCATGGGGTTGCACGCTCCCTCCAGAATGGCGCGCGGCCTGGCCCGGTTGGCCCTGAACCACCGAAAAACGTTGAAATTTCTAAGCCTCTTTAACCGGCGGCTCAACAGCATTCTCGACTGGGACCGTTTTCCGGCTACCGTTATTACCTCTGACCTTTCGGTGGAGGGCAAAATAAAAGCCCTCAAAGAAGGGCCATATGGTAGATGCATATTCAAATGCGGTAATGATGTGGTGGACCATCAGGTAACTACTTACAGGTTTCCTGACGGAAGCACGGGTACCCTTACCCTGCACGGGGTTTCGGACCTGGAGGGCAGAGAACTGCGGATATTCGGGACCAAAGGGGCAATACGCGGCCACTTTCGTTATAACGGTGAAGAAATCACAGTTACCGATTTCCGGTACTCCAAAACCCGTACTGTTTACAGGGCCGGGCTTTCCATGGGCGGCCACGGCGGTGGGGATTTCGGCCTGATGGAATCATTCGTCAGGGTTATGAGGGGAGAAGTCCCGCCCGCAGAAGGCGGAGCTGATGTAGAAAACGCCATGGAGGCGCATTATATGGCTTTGGCAGCAGAAGAGGCCAGGGAGAGCGGGATGACTGTTTTTATTTCAACATAAAACTTCTCCTAAGCTGGTTCACAAGGGTGATAACCATGCCTTCCGTTGCCGGTTGATCCAGGGTGGGTGTATGGTCACTAAGAAGAATTCCGCCAGCCATTAATTCATCGTTATGTATTTTGGCATAATGGGGGGGAGGAGCAGGTTTCCATAACTTCAGCGCCTGCAAATATTTCATTACACCCAGGGCTATAGCGGAGCCGATTTTCCTCTGCCACGCGGGATTAATAATCAGGTTTAAATCACGCATGTTGTCAATAAACCCGCACTCAACAATAAGGGTTTCTACCGGCCTGGTATCTCTGATGATGTAATAATAGTCCTGGCCTGGGTATTTAGCGCTTTTCCTGGTATATGGCTGCGACAGATGGCTGGGAAAACCGGTAGCCGCCAGTTCGTTAAACATAGTCTGGGCAAAGAGCGGGTTGTCATGGATAGAATAAATAACGTCAAACCCGGTACCCTTTCCTGCATTTATATGAACACTTACCGCTACCCTGGCGCCGCTGTTCTTAATTTTCCTGACCCGGTCAGCAGGCTTGATATCTACATCATCAACCCTCGTAAGGTAATTAGCTATTCCGTTAGCTGCCAGTTCCTGGTCTACTATTTTGGCTATGGCCAGGGTATAATCTTCTTCCTTGTGACCAAAGCCTATCGTCCCCGGATCCTGGCCGCCATGACCGGCATCAATTGCAGTTAAACTCATAATTTCGCTCTCCTTCCTGTGGAAGTATTAGCTTACCTAAAAAGTTTTACGTCTACCACAAATGGATTCACCTATAATATATGAGTTGGCCCTTAACATATGACACTATCCAAGTGTGCCAATCATAATTAAAAAGGCTATAAAAAATATTGAAGGACTTCCAATCAATGGGAGGATTTCCCACTTTTGTATGGAATATATTTAATAAGCTAAGCAGCTTTTTTATGCTTGGGAAACACCTGCAGAATGAAACTTGGAAGGAGGGAGGAAGTGAGTGTCAGGTATCTTAAGGTAGATGAGATAGTATCTCTTAAGACCATTGAACCTGCACACAGAATCTATCAATCGGATAAAACAATAGCTAAAATGCCTGAGTTGTTTATTGACTGTGGGAAGCGGCACAGGGTCTGAAAGACCGGGGCGGGGTTGTCCGAGAGAGAGTAGCAGTATCTCACAGGCCCATACCGGAAATAGTGGACCGTTAGGTTCAAATTTTACAAGGAACCGGATGAATTGGGCCGGTAAGAAATCTGCCGCAGGTTCGGATAAGTTAAAAAGAGAGTTTTAATTTCGGACAATAATAATTAATATAAAAAAGCAGGACTGCTGATTAAATATTCTTGATAGCCAAAAGGCTATCAAGTTTTGTTATATACGGGTATTTAGGTTGTTCAACTTAACCCGCCTGGCAAAGTTGTATATGTATTTACTAAATTATTGGTTTTTCTCCCTCTCTTTTTCGCTACAGGTTTTGCGCCTGAATGCTGTAAAATAATGATATACCTATTTGGGGAGGGACGTTTATGCAGACTTTTTCCGGTACTGATATTCCCTTTTACGCCAGTGTAAGCAAACATGATATCGTCAGCTATATGTATAATCACCTTTATAAATTTGGCTGGAAAACCACGGTGAACTACACGCTGTTCCGCCCGAGAAAGTTTTTTAGAAAGCCGCTGCTCATTCCGGAGGGAAACACGTCAGACTTCAAAAAATATATTGACTACTGTTACCTGCTCTCCACAAATTTTAACGAGGCGGATGAAGCGGCAAGATATTCGGATAAATTCGGGACCGGCATCTACTTTTCCACTGTACTTTACTGGCTCCTGGTCTTCTACGGTGTGGTCAACGAAAAAAAGCTCAGATTCTGCCAGGGTTATTTCTGTTATAAGAGGGATGACCACCCTTCCCGTTACAGAGCAGGACTGCACGCATGGCTTAGCCATAACGGTTCGGTAATAGATACCACTATATGGCAGCAGAGAGACCATTTTGATTTCGAAAAACGCGGATTTCCGGTTCCGGTCATTGCAGGTGATATCCCCCAGGGATTGAAATTGACCGGCTTTGAAGAAGACAAAAACCTGGTCAAGGAGTACGCCAGACGTTTTGCCAGGGATTCCGGACTTACTTTCTACGACTGGGTCAAGCACCATAAACAGCAGGCAGATATGTTATATAATACCGGCTAGTCTTTTTTCATCAGGGGGTTTTGGGCATTCTGCCGGCTTACCCATGATAACTTCCACAGTATGCTCTCTTCCGTCTTCTACAAGTGGAATGAAGCCTTCCGGCGCCTCCCGTCCGTTAATCATTAACTTTTTCACGCCCTTATTTACCCTCTCGGGATTTTGCACGCGGATTCTGTATACGGTTTGAGGCAGCCGGTATGCAACCTGGAACTCCGGCCAGTCTTTGGGTATACACGGGTCGATATAAAGTCTGACATCGACTTTTTTAATGCCCAGGAAATGCTCGATTCCCACCCTGTACATCCAGCCTCCAGCACCGGTGTACCAGGACCATCCTCCGCGTCCTGTATTGGGATGTACCGCATAAACATCGGCGGCCACGACATAGGGCTCAACTTTGTACCGGGCGGCATCCATCGAGGTCCGCGCGTGATTGATGGGGTTAATTAAGCTGAACAGTTCCCCTACCTTATCCCCGTCGCCCAATTTCGCAAAAGCTAAAATTGTCCATACAGCGGCATGGGTATACTGACCCCCGTTTTCCCTGACCCCGGGAATATAGCCTTTAATATACCCGGGTTCGAGATCCCCGTCATCAAAGGGAGGAGCGAGGAGTTTGATAATCCCGGCTTCCCGGTCTATCAGGTAATTATCTACTGCCTTCATGGCTTCCTCCGCCCGGTGAGGTTTGCCAGCACCGGAAATGACAGACCATGACTGGGCGATGGAATCAATTTTACATTCGGTATTTTCTGCCGAACCCAACGGGGCGCCGTCATCAAAATATGCCCTCCGGTACCAGCTGCCGTCCCAGGCATTTCTTTCAACGGCATCCACAATATCGTCAGCAATAAACGAATATTTTTCCGCCCTGTCTTGATCGTTACGGGCCTTACATATCGGAATAAACTTGTGCAGAACCGTATAAAGGAACCAGGCCAGCCAGACACTTTCTCCTTTACCCTTATTGCCGACAGTGTTCATACCGTCGTTCCAATCCCCCGAACCCATCAGGGGAAGCCCGTGTTCACCGAATTTCAGGGCATTCTCAATAGCCCTGATACAGTGATTATAAACAGTATCTTTTTCTTCTGAAATCCTGGGATTGTTGTATCTTTCATCTTCATGAACAGGTAAGGGATCATCTTCCAGAAAACCGGTTATTTCGTCCAGAACAGACCAGTCACCGGTACTGTGAATATAGTCGGCTGTTACATAGGGCAGCCACAGGAAATCATCAGAATACCTGGTCCGGATTCCTTTGTTTGCCCCCGGGTGCCACCAATGCTGGACATCACCCTCCAAAAATTGGTGGGCCGAGTGGAGCAAAATTTGTTTTCTGGCCAGCTCAGGCCAGGTATTAACGATGGCCATAACATCCTGCAGCTGATCCCTGAATCCGAAGGCGCCCCCCGACTGGTAAAAAGCGGCTCTGGACCATAAACGGCAGGAAATAATCTGGTACTGAAGCCAGCCATTTAAGAGCAAATCCATGGACTTATCGGGGGTAGATACATGGATAACTTCCAGCTTATGAACCCAGAAACCTTTAACCCGGGCCAGTTCTTCCCGAGCCCGCGTGGGACTGCCGTATTTATCCGTAATTGACGTTACTTCAGTTAATTCCAGGCCCTGGCCCAAAAGGAAGACAACTTCTCTGGATTCCCCCGGTTGCAGGGATACCTTTACCTGCATTGCTCCGCAGGGTGCTAAACCTGCGCCCACCGCACCGGAAAGCCTTTCCCTGGCCATTGCGGCAGGGCTTTCCAGGCTGCCGTTAACCCCGATAAATTCGTTGCCGTTTCCCGTGAAACTCCGGGATATCTCCGAAGTATCTATAAAGACAATCCTGCCCGGAAAATCACAGTTATAAGAGTTGGTTATCAGCAGGATGCCTTTTTTACCGTAGCTCCGAGTAGTAATATACTGGGCATTTACTTTTTCGTTGACACCCAGTATCGGACGCATATAATAGGTAACGGATATCTCCCTGGGACGACCGGAAATATTATTCAGCCTGACCAGGCAAATCTTGACCGGGTCTTCCAGAGCGGCGAACTCGGTTAACCGCTGCTCAATACCATGACTGGTATGCTCAAAAGAGGTATACCCTCTTCCATGCCGGATAACATAAGCTTCCTGTTCCCGGACGGGCATCGGAGTGATACTCCAATAGTTACCCTCTTTTTCATCCCTCAGGTAGAAGACTTCACCCAATAAATCCGTAACAGGATCGTTATACCAGGGAGTCAGTTTATTTTCCCGGCTGTTTTCCGCCCAGGTATATCCGGAGCCCACCTCTGAGATGTTAAAACCAAAACCGGGATTAGCAATTACGTTAATCCAGGGAGCCGGCGTGTGCTGTCCTTCTTTCAGGTGGACGACGTATTCCCTGCCATCCTGGCTGAAACCCCCGAATCCGTTATGGAATATAAGTTGAGATAATTCCGCAGCCGGCCCCGGGGTGACCTTAACGTCAGTACAAGCTTCCTGTTGTTTAATATTGACTGCATTTAACCTTGCAACAACCACCCGGGTTTCTTCCCAGGCTAACTGCTCTTCAATGGGCCCGCCGCCGCCCTTAAGAACAAGCCTGGCCGCAGCGTAAATAAGGATTTTATCCTCATCGTTCATTAAATTAGTATTGAGCAGGTAAACCCCGCCCGTCCGGTTCATCAACTCCCGGGCGTGGCTGGCTGAAATGGCCTCCCTGATACCGTCCTGCAGCGGCTGGATATAACCTCCTTCATCCTCGGCCAGAAAAACCAGGTCAACCGTCAGGCCCTTCATCCTCCACAATTCATGCGCCTTCAGGAGCTTGTAAACCAAATCGATCTGCTCCCTATCGTTGATATGGGCCAATACTAACGGGACGTCTCCCGAGATACCAAAGGGCCACAGGCAGGTCTGACCCTTTTTATTCCTGGTGATCATCTCTTCATATTTGCGCCTGGCCGGCCCAGGGAACAGAATAGAGGGGACCATGTTCAGATAAACCTCCATATCCCTGGCCTTCATGTCCAAATAACCCGCTTCAATCCGGCTGCGGTTCCAGGCTAATTCGAAGGCCCGCTCTATAGCCTTGGGATCGCGGTACTTATCGGCCAATACAAGGGCCTCCTGCCGGTTATCGGTGACCGCCAGGGTGTAAGAAATCCTTACCGAATGGCCTGGCTCAATCCTGAGCCTTCTCCTTAAGCTCATTACAGGGTCGAGAACAGCCCCTACGGTATTGGATAAAGGCTGATCCACATTCATGGCCAGCGAATTGTGCAAGCCCCGGTTTCTGCCGATAAACCTGGCCCGGTCCGTTTCATACTGCAGAACTCCGACCGTCTCCCCTTCCACGGCGACTGTATGCAGAGCGAATACGGGTTTTTGGCCTGTGCTCCTTGGCCTCCGTTCCGCCAATAGACAGTTATACTCAGGAACAAATTCCGTTCTTACAAAAAGGTTGCTGAATGCCGGATGGGCCAGGTCAGCATCAGGATGTGCCAGCGCTACTTCAAGATAGCTGGTTACTTCCAGCACCCGGTGATGGCGGCTGTTATTGGTCAAAGTTATTGTTCTGACCTCGGCGTTGTCTTCAGGTGAAACCGTTATTTGAGTATGGGTTTCAATATTGCCGTCCGATCTGATAAACTCTGCTTTGTCCGGCGAAAAAACCACCCTGTACTCCTCCGGTTCAACATTATACGGTTCATAAGTGGCCGACCATACGTTGTTGGAGTTGATGTTCTGAATAAAGATAAAGAATCCCGCATTGATACCGCTGAGGCTTTCCCTCCACCTGGCAACTGCCATGTCATTATTTTTGCTGTAACCGGAGCCTCCGTTGGTAACCATGACAGAATAGCTCCCGTTAGAAAGAAGATGAACATCCGGTAGTTCCGAACATGGAATTCCACAGTCTCTGACAACTTCCGGTTCATCCTGAATTTTTTTCTTCAGGGGTTGGTACTCTTCCTTATGTTCCTTGGTAATACTGACCTTATAGGGCATTCTCTCCTGCAGCAGCAGCTCCGCCGATTTAATTACCGGGCTGGCATGGAAACGCCTCTGCATGATATTGTCATGAAAGTAGTTACCCAAAGCTAATACAATCATTCCCTGGTGATGGGCCATAAAATTTTTGATGACAGATTTTTCACCTTTAAGAGCTGTCCTAGCCGGGGTGTAGTCGATGGATTCATAGAAGCCGTAGTCCCCGTCCATTCCCTCAGCTTTTAGTCTGATCAGGTTTTCCGCAGCCCCTTTGGGTTCAGCGGCTAAGGCCAGCACCGTGGCATAAGGGGCTACCACCAGCTCGCTGCCCAGGCCCCTTTTAAAACCTATTTCAGGCACGCCAAAAGCCTTGTATTGATAATTTAAGGCAGCATCAAAGGAATAAAAAGCCGATTCCGAAATACCCCAGGGTATGTTCCGCTTCTGACCGTATTTCTTTTGGGCTCTTACCGCAAAGGAATAAGTTGCATCCAGTAGGGAGTTTTCAAAGTTTCTCATCACCAGCAGGGGCATGAAGTATTCGAACATGGTGCCTGCCCAGGAAGCAAGGCCTTTGAAGCCGTCTACCCGGGTAAGCTTTCGTCCTAACCTGAACCAGTGTTTTTTATTAACTTCCCCCCGGGCCACAGCAATGTAGCTGGCCAGCCTGGCTTCTGAGGCCAGCAGGTCATAGTAAGATTTGGTCAGCATCCCGTCTTCAACGTTGTATCCGATAGAAAACAACTGCCTTTTAGGATCAAATAACGGAACGAATCTGGTGTTTTCGATTAAAAACCGGATTCTCTTTAACAAATCGCCGCCCTGTTGACAGATGCTTTCCATTGACAGGGACGCCTCATTTTTAAAAGACTCGACCATGGCCAGGATTTTTCTTCCCCAGGGGGAAGTCTTAATCCTGATTTTTCTTTTGTTCCCTGACAACCTGCCCAGGAAGCCGTTTAATAATTCGATCCAGGTATAGGAATCGTATTGTCCGCCGGCGATGTATTCCTCCAGAATTCCGGTATCGATAGCCGTTGCCGTATCGTTAGCTTCTTCGTTATAAATCCGGACGGTATCTAATAACCCCTGGGCCAAAGCCTGGTCAACCGGGGACTTATCCATGTATTCTTTGATCCCTTCTTCCAGAACCATCAGATAGCCTACCAGGTTACCACTGTCAACTGTAGATACATACCTGGGTCGTAAAACCCGCAGGTTTACAGTGTCATACCAGTTATAGAGGTGGCCTCCCCACTTCTCCATTTTTTCCACTGTGGACAATGTAACATTGAGCCTCTCCAACATTTCTGTAGTACCGATATAACCAAAGTCCCGCGCGGCCAATGTGGAGACCAGCGCCAACCCTATATTGGTCGGTGAGGTCCGGCGGGCTTTCCCGTTGGACGGGTCGACCTGGTAATTATCCGGCGGCAGGTAATGGTCCCCGGCTGTGATCAGGTCTTCAAAATACGCCCAGGTTTTCCTGGCCAGCCTGCGCAGTTCGTAATTCTCTTCATCAGTTAATTTCTCAACTTTGGTTACATAATCCCGGCTGATCTGATAGGCCGCATAAGGCGCCCCCGCCCATAAGCCAAAGACTGCAGCAGCCGCAGCAATTTCAAGGCCTGTGCCTGGCCTTAACACGGCCAGCACCAGGGTCATGAACCCCAGTAAAGGGGAGATGCCCATTTTTCTGTAAAAGGTGCGCAAATCGTTTTTCAGCAAAGCCTCCAGGTCGGCTGCCGGAATCCACTCCAGCAGATTCTTCCTGGTTACGAAAACCCGGAACAATGTTCTTAATACGGCATCAGCCATTAAATAAGCCTGGTAAGCTATAAAGATAAACTGGAGGGCCGCCTGATATATACCGGATTTAGCACCGGTGATAACGGTCTGACCCTTGGTCCCCTCTATCAGGTGATAATTCTTGGCCAGAATCCCCCCTGTTAAATAAGTAATAGTAGGGAAAGCTACAGTGATAACGCCCAGGCCCAGCCAAACCAGGCTGCTGCCGGGTAAAACCGCAAATCCCAGGAAGATTAGAATAAACAGGGCCGGGTTAAGTAAACTCCTTCTCAGATTATCAATTATTTTCCACCTGGACAGGGCCGAGAGATGGTTTTTTCTCCTCTGCCCCTGCCTGTCTTTTACCCCTGCGGCCAACCAGGGGATAAGCTGCCAGTCTCCCCTCACCCAGCGATGCAGCCGCATGGAAAACGAATTATAGCGGGCGGGGTAACCGTCGATTAATTCAATATCGGTAACGAGACCTGCCCGTATATAGCTTCCCTCTAAAAGGTCGTGACTTAATACACTGTTATCAGGTATAGCTTCCTTCAGTAAACTTTGGAAGGTATCCAGCTCATAAATACCCTTGCCTGTAAAAACCCCTTCGCCAAAAAGGTCCTGGTAAACATCTGAAACAGCTGTAGTGTAAGGGTCAATGCCCCCCTGCCCGGCAAAAATCCTGGAAAACAGGGTCTTGCTGGCGCTGTCGAGGCTTACACCTATCCGCGGCTGCAGTATCCCATGGCCTTTGACCACAATTCCCCTCTCCGGGTCGATTACCGGTCTATTTAATGGATGGGCCATTGTCCCGATAAGTCTTCTGACCGTACCCATGGGCAGGTTGGTATCGGCATCAAGGGTTATTACATACTTAACGAAAGGAATCTGCGCGAGGTCACTGCTAAGTACGGTAAAACTTGTCTCGATGTCCCCCCGCAGTAAATCGTTGAACTCAATGATGGCCCCTCTCTTCCGCTCCCAGCCCATCCATTGGGCCTGTGCTTCATTATAGCGCCGCTGCCTGTGAAAATAATAAAAAATGGTTCTCTCTTTGGAATAGCGCCGGTTCAGCTCATAGATGCCCTTCAGCGCAGCATCAATAATCTGAGGGTCATCGCCCGCCTCCTGGGAATGTGCATCCTTGAAATCACCAACCAGGGCAAAGTAAAGGTTATTCTCTTTATTGGCCAGGTAATAAATCTCCAACTTCTCCAAGAGTTCCTTCACCCTTTTTTCGTTTGGCAGGAGGGTTGGAATTATCACCATGGTACTGTTCTCCCCGGAAATACCGGCTTGCAATTCCAATTTTGGCAGTACAGTCGGTGAATATATATGGCTGACTGCAAAATTTACTATATTGATGGAAATGTCACTTACAGGTATTAGAAGTACAAGCCCCATCAAAAATAACGGAAATGGCGAAAGACCCCCCTGTCTTAACAAATACCCCATGAAAAGGGACATAACAGCGGCAGCTATAAAGACGATGGAACCGAAGTACACGACATGGGGGTACGCTTTAGCAAAATTCAGGGCTGCTTTAAACCCCCTTGGCCTGACGCCGATCCGTTTTTCCAGGGTTTTTCTGCCTGTGCTGACCAGATAATAGCCAACATGCCTTGCCGGGTCCAGATCATTTTCGGCCGGGGCCTCCCGCGCACAGTTTAAGGCGTTATGGGCCACATCAATCTCAGAAATGTTGTAGAACCGTGATATTTTTTCCACGACATGGCGATAATGGTCCCTGGATTCAAAATCCATCTGATTGTAATAACCGCCCGGATCCCTTCTCAAGACCTCTTCAACATGACTGAGGGATTCGAAAATTACGTTCCAATCAACAGCTAAAATCATCCGTAAACTGGTGATGGAATTGCCTATAGAAACCTGTCTGACTGCCTGCATCTGGTGCTCCAGGCCAATCAGTTTTTCTAGCGAGGCCCCCTTCTCCGCCATTTTCCGGTCAATATAACCGATTGCTGCCGCAGTCTTCCTTCCGTGCTTCCTTAAAATCTGTACCAGAAGTTCAATGAATGAAGGGCTGATATGGAGTTTATCCCCGATATGACTGTCGATTATCCGTTGCACTTCATTTTCGTTTTTGTCTGCACCATCATCTCTATCGGCAGCGCTGATGATGAGATTTGCAGTCAGTTCAGCCTCATCCCGCTCTTTATAATAAATATTAAGCTGCTGACAAATATGGCTGATTTTTTCAATCAGCCCGATTCGCAGCATCACAGCCATAGCCCACAGTTCATCCATCATCAGCGTCAGCCGGGATTGATAAGCCCTGATGAAATTTACCAGGGTCTCCTCATCAATCCGGCCGTCTGTGTGGGTAATCAACTCCAAAGCCATGACATATATCCTCGGATAGCCCTTCATCTGTTCATTCTTCAGCAGCGGCAGCCGGAAACGCTGCTTCCTGGAAAGACTGTATTTGATATCTTTGACCTGCTCTTCAATGATGTAAAAATTATCAAGCAGCCATTCAGCTGTGGGAGATGAGGGTATCCCGCCACCTGTCTCCCTGTTGACGGTTCTGTAGACTTCCAAAATACGCTGGTAATTGGCGCCCAGCCGCGCTGTTAACCATCCACGCAGCCTTGTTTTTTCCC
>Ga0074195_1002843_pt1 | contig 17825 bp, 20 predicted proteins | sample EPASupsiteHSE623_FD_64525 | JGI IMG/M metagenome (GOLD analysis project Ga0074195, IMG submission 64525) | Bioremediated contaminated groundwater from EPA Superfund site, New Mexico - Sample HSE6-23 | ecosystem: Environmental > Aquatic > Deep subsurface > Groundwater > Contaminated ...
CAATCATAATTACAGATTACAATGTACATCAAAAAATGAATCAGTTACTTAACCAAGATACTGATGCCCCTAACCAAAGTTCACCAGCATTATGGTTTGACCCAGTTAATATACCTTGGTGTAATAAAGAGACACAGCCAAGGGTTGCTATATTTACACTTACTTGGAATAGATTAGATTTTACTAAGAAGATGTTAGATAGTGTACATAATACAACCGAGTATCCATTTGATTGGTTTGTAGTAGATAATGGCTCTACAGACGGAACATTGGAATTTGTTAAAGATAAAGCTAGAGTAATAAAGAACAAAAAGAACATAGGGATATCTAAGGCATCTAATCAGGCCCTTGATCTCATCGGTGATGATTATGATATTATTATGAAACTTGATAACGATGCGGAGTTTATGACAGATGGTTGGTTAGAGGCTATTGTAGACATTTGGAAAATAAACAAAATGTTTGTGCTCTCACCGAGAGTAGAGGGTCTAATGGATAACCCTGGTGGTGTGCCACGTTCTAGATATACTTATTGTGGGGAGTATTATCTCGGGGTAACTATTCATTTGGGGGGAATATCCGTTGCCGCACCCAAAGAGGCGTACGAAGGATTTAGATGGAACGAAGATGATTTCTTACATGGAGAACAAGATATAATTTTTTCTAATCATGTAAGAAAAAATAAATATACAATGGCTTATATAGAAGAGTTCGCTATTGAACATTTGGGTAAAAAGAATATTCAGGGAAAGTATGATGAACAATGGCAAAAAGCAAGAACAAGAAGAAACTAGAAAAGATACTTTTTTCTTATGAGGGGGAACAATCTGCTTTTTATAGGATTAAACAGGTATCTAAATATATCGAAAAACTTGGTTATAAAACTAGGGTTACTAAAGGTATAACCAAGAGTGATATTCAATGGTCTGACTTGGTGGTTAGTCAGATTTCATGGATGCAAAGTATTCCAGACGAGGTTCATAGACATAACAAAAAATGTATTATTGATCTAGATGATGTAATAGATTCTGAAAATGGAACAACAGATTATTGTTTAGATAAAGGGGCTTTTGATTTATTAGAACATGATTTAAAAACGGCAGATGCAGTTACGGTTACTACTGAATTTATCAAGAATAGATATAATTTTAATAAGAATACTTATATATTAGAAAATTGTTTAGACCCAGAAATGTGGAACATCAAAAATTATGATTCACCAAGTATGAACATAGGTTGGGCTGGGGGCGCAACACACGAACACGACCTTAGACCGATACAAGGGACATTACAACAGTTGTCCAAAAGAATGAATATAGTTTTCTTAGGATATAAACCATCTAACTTTCCAGGTAGACTATATCATAAAGTAAGAGAATATCATTTATATACTAGAAGACTAGCATCACTTGGTTTCAAGATAGGGATAGCCCCCACAATAGATATACCGCTAAATAAAGGAAAGTCAAACCTGAAATATCTCGAATATTCTTGGTTGGGCATACCCTCTGTATGTAGTGAGATCACTTATAGTGATTGTCCACACACCCTCCTATATAAGACTCCAGAAGAGTTTGATGGGCAACTTAAGAGATTAGTAGAAGACAAGGAACTACAAAAAGAGTTGGGGGAAAAAGCAAAACAGTATGTTCACGATAATTATGATATAAGTAGGAATATTTATAGGTGGGAGAATTTATACAAGGATATATATGAAAAATAAACTTGGTCCAGAATATTATAATAGAGCAGAACATTGGGACAAGATATATAAAGATGAAATAAGAACCAATGACTTAACAAGAGATTGTAGAGATAGGTTTGAAGAAGTCTATAGCCAACTGAGGTCTTGTGAGAAAATAATAGATGTTGGCAGTGGTTTAGGTTTCTTCTCAAAACGCTACCCTAATAAAATAATTACAAACTGTGATCAATCCAGAGAGGCTATAAATGTTACCGGTGGGATAAGGTGTGATTGTTATAATATACCAGTAGAGGATGATTATTTTGATGGAGTATCTTCACAGGAACTAATAGAACACTTGAGTAATCCGGATAGATTTTTAAAAGAAATGATTCGCATTGGTGATAGATTATGTATTACAACACCACTATATAAGAATGGAGAAGTATTAGGTGAACATTGGTTACATTCCGGAGAACATTACGGAGAGTTTACACTTAAAGCATTGTCTGATTTAATAGGTAAATACTATAAAGACATAGGTCATAAAATTATAGATGCTGAATATGGTAAATGTATTGTAATGTGGGGGAATAAAAAATGAGTATAGATACCGTATATCAAGGATTAGTAAAGGAAGTGTCTGATGGAATAAATCCAAAATATATCTTAAAGACCGATGCCTATAATGAGGCTCATGTCTCTGGTCTAGCACCTAAGGGGTGTCATATTATAGACATAGATAAGGATGTGGTTGATAAGGCTACTAGTAGGGGTTACCCAAGTAGAATTGGAGATATAAGGAAATTAGAGTTTAAAGATAATTCCCTTAAAGCCATTTTGGACCTTTCTACTATAGACCATATAGAAGAGTATATATTGGCACTTAATGAATATGAAAGGGTGTTAGAATTTGGTGGTAAATTAGCAATTGTTGTCTGGTTAGCACCAAGGTCAGAAACTTTTGGTACTCAAATTTGTTTTGATAAGGAAGGGTTCATTAGAGAGTTGAAAGAGAGGTTTAAGATAGTTTATCAACAAAAAATAGAACACAAATTAGCACAGACAGAGGAAGCAGAATTAATATCGTTTATAGGAGTAAGATGATTTCAGAAACAAGACAAGAAATATTTAACTTAATGCAGGAATATGCCGACACGTTAAAGTTAAAAAATCAACATATTCTAGAGATTGGGACAGCCGGCGATCTGGTTATTGAAGAAATAAACAAACCCGCTGGTAATTATGAATATTTCGGTAAAAATAATAAATATGAGACCATGGACATAATTAGCTCTACAAAGCCAGATTACCTAGAAGATATTTGTGAAACTACTATACCAGACAATACTTTTGACTTAATTATTTGTTCACAGGTATTAGAGCATATATGGAATTTCCCCAGAGCCGTATACCAGATACATAGAGTATTGAAATCCTCAGGTTATGCAATCATTGATACTCCCTGGCAATATCATTATCATCCAGAACCAGACTTTAAAGATTATTGGAGGTTTTCTAGGGATGCTTATGAAAAAATATTTGAGAAGTTTAAAATAATAGAATTAAAACAGTTACCGAAACTTACATCGGTATTATTACAAAAATGAAAATAAAAAAATATAAATGTGTGGTTTGTGGTAGAGCAACTGAACACAGAGAGGTTTGTTCAATGAGTTGTCTATATAAACATAGGAGGAAAAGATGTCAATAGGGATCGTTGGTTATGGTCATGTTGGAAAGGCACAAAAAGCACTCTTTAAAGATGCTATTGTTTATGACAAATATCTTAATATTGGCTCTAAGAAGGCAATAAACGACTGTTATGTTACTTTTGTTTCTGTTCCAACTCCAACCGTAGACGGTAAGTGTGATACTAGTATTGTAGAAGAGGTAATTGATTGGGTAAAATCAAGATACATTTGTATCTTGTCTACAATACCACCTTATACAACAGAAAGACTTAAAAGAAAGTATAAAAAACGTATTGTGTTTCAACCAGAATATATCGGGGAGAGTGTTGACCACCCACTTTTAGATAAGGTGGGTAGAGATTTTATTATTCTTGGTGGAGAAAGAGAAGACTGTAATGCTATTATTTGGGCATATCAGAAGGTTTATAACTCATCTGTCAAAATTAGAACCCTTACTTCTTATGAGGCAGAGTTTGTTAAATATATGGAGAATAGAGCTATTGCGTTTAAATTGGGCGAAGTACAAGAGGGCTACGATTTAGCTAAAAAATTAAAAATAGATTGGAACGTTGTAAGGGAGGCGATATACCATGATGACCCCAGAATGAGCCCTTTCTGGACTTTCGTTTACGAAGAAGATAGGGGGTTTCACTCTAGTTGTATACCAAAAGACATAGAAGCTATTTGTGCATTAGCTAAAGAATATGGATATAGAATGGAGATCACAGAGAAACTACTAGAAAGGAATAAAAAGTGGCGAAACAAACAATAATATTTGATATAGATGATTTTTGTGTGACAGCTACACCAAACCTATTATTTAAAATTAGAGATCATTATCCTAACTTTAAATGTACTTTATTTACAATACCTTTTGATATCCAGTTTTTAAATAAAAAAATCAACCAAAAGAAATATCAAGAGTGGGCAGACTTAGTAGCGAAAGAAAAGGATTGGATGGAAATAGCCGTTCATGGTTTTGCTCATTTACAAAACGAGATGAATTGTACTTATGAGGAAGCACAACAGATTATTAGTTCGGCCGAGAAAATGTTTAGTAGTTTCAAATTACCGTTTGTTAAAATATTTAAAGCACCATTTTGGCAAATATCTCAACCTGCAATGAAGGCAGTTGTTGATAATGGTTATGTTTTAGCACATCACCCAAACGATATACTACCACAAGATTCACATTGGAAAACTTATACTTATAATCATAGTATTGATGATAAATGGACAGAACAAAAACTAATTAGGGCACACGGACACATGGGAACTGGGGTTGGAAACGGTTTATTAGAGTGTTTAGATAATGTTCTACAAATGCCCGAAGATGCAGAATTTAAAACTATTGGTGAATATATGGGGATTAAATGAAGTTCTTGATGATACATAACAAGACCGGCAGTATGTATTATCGTCTTACTCCGATAGCCATGAAACTGAAAAGAGAAGGACATGAGGTTAGGATACATAAGTGGAACGAGATGGTATTTAGGCATGAGGTCGATTGGGCAGACGTAGTCGTATTAGAGATGGTTTATAGTCCAGAGGTTCTTAATATGGTAAAAGATATGGGTAAGGTGATTATCTATGAAATAGATGATATTATGGAAGAAGTTGACATAACTCATCCAGCCCATAAAGACATGACGCCACTACGTAAGAAGATGACCTTAGAGGCGATATCAATAGCGGACATTGTTACGGTTACAACTAGGCCACTAAGAGACAGATATTTAAAACAAAATAAAAATATATATGTTCTACCTAATTATATTGAACCGATACAGTGGCTTAGACCATACAAAAAAAATAAAGGAAGTAAGATAAGAATTGGTTGGGGGGGATCAATTTCACACAGACCAGACCTAGAATTTATTCAGCCAGTCATAAAAAATATATTAGACAAAAATCCCGAAACTAAATTTATTTATGTTGGTGATGGTGGTTTTGGAGATGGTTGGACAGCATTTAATTATTCTAAAGATCAGTTTTCAGATATACCACTAGATAGAAAAGAATATCATCTAGGAACACTTCCTCACATATGGTCAGATAAATTAGCATCACTTCAGTTAGACATAGGGATAGCCCCATTACTGGAAAATGCTTGGAACTCGGCTAAGTCTACTTGCAAATATTTAGAATATTCTGTAAATAAGATACCAGCAGTGTATGCTAAGTGGCATTACGGGTGGGTAAGAGAATCTGACGAACCATATGTAAAAGATGGGGTTACCGGCTTACTAGCTGAAGAGAACCAGAGGGACTGGGAAGAGAAAATACAGCTATTAATAAATGATGAAAAATTAAGAAAAAAGATATCAGATAACTCTTATAATGATGTAATGGAGAATTATTTATTTAAAGAGCATGAAAATAGGTGGATGAAAGTCTATAAAGAAGCCATAGATATGGCTCTACAAAGGCAAAATAAAGATTCCTATTGACAAATTTCAATAAGTATGATATAATGTAACCAGAAAATTAAATAATTTATTTATCAAATTAAAAATCGCTCGTCGTTGTTGTGGAGCGATTTTATTATGTCAAAAACAGAAAATGTAACTCAAGAAAAACAGGCACTATCCTTAGTGGTTGATCGTTTTGATATTGCCAAAAAAGCACGAAGAACATTTGAGGACAAGTGGAATAGATTTTATAAACTGTATAGGTTTCAACTTAATCAGGGAAAACAACCATATCAGGCTAATCTGTCTATCCCTTATTGTTTCGCAAATGTAGAGACGATTCTACCAAGAATGGTTGCCAATAAACCAAAAGTTGAATTTCAGGCGAGAGAACCACAGGATCAGATTAATACAGAGGTTTTGCGGAACCTTATAGAATATCAATGGGGAGAAATGAATATGGACAGTAAGATGTCAGAATGGGTAAAACAGGTTCTAATTTATGGTACATCTGTTTTAAAAGTTTATTGGAGATTATATAAAAACGGTAAATTATACGATAATCCAGAAGCCGACGTAGTAGACTTATTTGATTTTTTTATTGATCCTTCTGCCACTTCTATTGATGATGCAGAATATGTTATCCATAGAATAGTAAAACCATTAAATACAATTAAAGACGACCCAAAATATAAAAACACCAACCTGATTAAGGGTTCTGCGGAAAGAATAAACGAATTTAGAGAACAAAGAGATAGTGTCTTAGGTGTAAATACTGCGGAAGACCAACATAAACAAGAAATAGAACTTTTAGAATATTGGGAAGACAATAGAGTAATAACTGTTGCCAATAAATCAATAGTAATAAGGGACGAAGAAAATCCATTTGATCATAAAATGAAACCCTTTGTGGTTATCGTAAATCAATTAGTACCGAAAGAATTTTATGGTATAGGTGAGATTGAACCTTTAGAAAGCCTTCAAAATGAACTTAACGATTTAAGAAATCAAAGAATGGATAATGTTAATTTGGTTCTAAATAGAATGTGGAAAGCCAGAAGAGATTCCACTATTCAGTGGGATACTTTGACCTCTAAGCCGGGTGGAATTATTCTTACAGACAATATGGAAGATATTATAGATATTACTACCCCAGACATTACGGCTTCCTCATTTAGAGAAGAAGAATCTATTAAATCAGATATTCAAAATACGACCGGTGTAACAGACTATATTACTGGAGTTTCCGGTAAAACATCGACAGCTACAGAAATAGTAAAGAAGACCGAGGAATCTAATCAAAGATTTAAAATGAAAATAAAGAATCTTGAAAATATGGGTATTAAGAGACTAGGTGAGATATTACTTGCATTAAATCAACAATACATAGACAGAGAAAAAATAATAAGAATAGTTGGAACCGAGAGACAAGAATATGCTCTCGTAGATCCAGCGTCAATAAATGGTTCATTTGATATTATAGTTATCCCTGGTTCTACGATGCCAATAGACAGAGAATCTAAAAAGGCACAGGCACTAGAATTAAAAAAGATATTCGGTGCAGACCCATTAATAAACCAAATAGAGTTAGATAAAATAGTGTTAGATGCTTATGAGATCAAGAGTATTGATAGGTTGCTTCAACAACCGGGGACAATAAATGAGATGAATACTCCACCAGGATATCATGTTATGCCTGATGGTTCTTTAATGTCCAATGAAGATATGGGTGTTGCTAGAGATGGTGTACAACAAGAGATTGATAGGCAGTCAATGCAGGAACAGGGAGCACCACTTATGGCAGATGGTAGACAAATATCTAAATCTGCAACCATGCAACAAAGACAATATGCTGGTTCAGCAAGAAATAAGGGAGTTTAAATATGGAAAAAGGGAATGAATATATAGCCTCAGCCGTTAATGCAATGACCTCTTCGGAGGGCTGGGGACAATTAAAAAATATCTTTAATAAAGAGATATCGTACCTTAATAAAGGCTTGCTTGACGCTAAAACGTTCGAGCAAGTTTTAGAGATTCGAGCACAAATAAAGTGCTATAAAAAAATATTAAATATTGCAAGTTGGGCAAAAAATTGGTCTGAAGACCGAAGAGAACCGTTGCAATAATGGGCGTAGTGCCTTCGGGCATCACGGGAAAGCCAATGTAACGAATATATGGCTTTGGAGGGTTTCTAGTTACATAAATAATTAATACTGTCAGTACGATTGGGGTGAGGTTTCCTCCCTTCCTCACTCCTACCGTGCTGATAGAAAAGGAGAAAAAATGGTATCCGAAACCAACAACCAAGAAATGTCGGCTTCGCTTTCACAAGATACTACTCAAGTTACTCCCGGAGATACAAGTGGCGGTATGGATATTAGTATCGACGGAAAAGGGCTAGAGGAAATCATTGGAGACGAAACAACTGACATTAAGGCTGGTGAAGACATCAAGCCTGAAACAGATGTAACATCTGTAGAAGATGGCATCAAAGAGGTTGAAGAAAAGAGACTTGCTGGTAAATTTAATTCCCCCGAGGAATTAGAAAAAGCCTATAAGGAACTTGAGTCCAAATTTGGACAGACCTCACAAGAGAAAGCTAATCTACAGAAAGCATTTGAACAATTGGCTCCAGTATTCAATGAAAACTTGGATACAGAACAACCAATAAGCGAGATTGAAGACCCAGAAAAAAGACTTGAAAGTTTAGTTTTCAAGGCTACTTCTAGGGCGATGGCCCCACAACAGGCCAATCTAGCAATAGAGAGACTTGTCGTGAAACATCCAGACTTTTCTAATTACATTGATGACATTAAGGGTGTATTACAAGAAATGCCTCAATTATTAGACAACAAAGAGACTGGTCTAGAAAGGGCTTATCGTATTGCTAAAGCAGATCGCTTTGAACAAGAAAAGTCTCGTGCAAAAGAAGACGGCAAAAAAGAAGCATATCAATCCATTGCTAATAAGTCTATTAGTGGTGTAGAGGGAGCTTCAAAGGCCGGTGAAAGAAAAGGACCTCTTTCTGCCGCAGAGTTTTCAAAACTCTCAACAGAAGAGAAAGAGAAAATCATTTCTGAATTACCTGGCGTATCGATGACATAGAGTCGAGTGTCTAGATTTAAAAAATCTTAAAAGGTAAATAAAATGGCTGCAAAAAATGATTCGCAAACAGCTGGTTCAGGTGCAGAACTTCTAAAACAATATTGGCATGATGCCTTCATTAATGAAGTAAAAGCTAATCTTGTTATGAAAAACCTAGGTTTACAGGGTTCCGTTCCTAAGAATATGGGACTTACTGTTCATTGGGCAAGAATGTTCAGACCATCTGATGCTACTACCGCTATATCTGAAGGCTTTGATCCATCTGCAACAGTTCTATCAACCGCTGATATTACTGCTGCATTAACTCAATATGGAGCTTATACTCCGTTGACCGATGTATTAAAAGATACTTCATTAGTACAAACCATGAAAAATGTTATGGAAAGATTAGGATTTCAGGCTGCAAAGTCTATTGATACTATTATCCGTGATGTAATTTTCGGTGGTTCAGTTGTACAATATGGTGGTTCTGCTGTGGCTCGTAATAGTATTCCTGCTGATTCTACTTTCTACTTAGACGTAGATGAACTTAGAGAAGCGAGAAATACTCTTGAAAGAGCTGATGTTCCTCGTTACAAAGACGATTACTATAGAGCTATTGTTCACCCAGATTCTATATATGATCTTCAGGGTGATACAAAATGGACAGATTTAGTTAAATACACCTCCCCTGGTGTACAAGGAAAAGGAGAAACCGGAGAAACTGGTGCTATCTATGGATACAAAGTTCTTTCCACTTCTCAGGCTCCTATATTAACTAACTCTGGTTCTGCTTCTACAGAAATTTACCAAACATTATGTCTTGGTCCAGAATACTTCGGTGTTTCTGACCTATACGATGTACAAACAATCGTGAAAGACCCTTCCCCAGTATCTGTGTTGGATTTATATTCAACTGCTGGTTGGAAAGCAATGTTTGCTGTTAAACGACTAGATAGCACAAGAGCTGTACGTATAGAACATAGCACATTCAAAGGTTAACTTTGGATAAATTACAATTTAATATCTCTCATAGTGAGGGCGAGAAGTTTTTCTCGGTCTCCTATGGCAGAGGATTATACACCACTAACATTAGAAAAACAGACTGTAGAACCGGTAGTTAAAGAAAAAGGGATTGAAACTCCAATCACCTCTGTTGGTGAACCCGAAAATACGGAAGATAAAATGCCATTATCTCTTTATTACGAAATAAGAGATACTAATATTGCTGCTTATGATTTGAATATGTTAGATGATTTCAAGTTTGATAGAAACGATGCTAGAGAGAAGTTTTTTGCTATAGATATTTATGTTAAGAGCTTGATACAGAAGAAAGCATTAGAACCGACAGTTAGTTCTTATAAACAAATATTGAATAATCTAATAGAAAAAGTAGGCATTACAAGTAATCATACTAATCAGTATAAAATGGATAAATTATATTTACTAACTAAGGACATTTACTCAGTTATAGGAGAGGCGGATACTACCTCTACTAGACTAAAGGATTTTGAAACCCATGGCAAAATTAAGCAAGAAATATAGTTCACAAGGAATAGATAATACCTCATACAATGAGGCTTTTGGCGTTTATAAGAACCTAATGTTCGGTTGGGGCGGAACCGTCCCAGTATCCGTTAGGGTAAATTCAGATGGTGAGTTGATCGTATCGGATCTATCGAATTATAAGATAGCCGACATAGATGACACTGGTTATTTTGGTTTTACAAACAAAGACGGTGGTTGGTATATCATGAAAGAATCCTCTGGTGCGTTTAGATATATAAAAGGAGATTCTGATTATGCTACTAGTTGGACAGGCAGAGTGGGGCTGAGTTACGACTATTTTAATAATATATTCTAGGGAGATGAATGTTAAGTATTGCAATACCATCAAGGAATGAGCGTTTCTTAAATGAAACTATAAGAGATGTTTTAAAAAACGCCACAGGTAAAATTGATATCTACCCTGTTTTAGATGGTTATGAGCCAGATGATTTGGTAGAAGATAACAGGGTTCATTATATACGGCTTCCTAGAGCCGAATATACACAGAAAAGACATGGTATAAATAAGGTTGCTGATATATCTACTAATAAATATGTTATGAGTCTAGACGCCCACTGTTTAGTAGCTAAGGGGTTTGATGAGCAACTAATAAATGACCACCAAGATAATTGGGTCCAGATACCGAGAAGACATAGGTTAGATGCTGAGAAATGGGACTTACAAGATCAATGTGATGATAGACCGCCTATTGATTACGAATATATCATTTACAGTTCACTTATTAAGCATAGGTCAATACACGGATTTAAGTGGGATAAAAGAAGCAATGACAGAAAAGATATACTGATTGACGATACATTATTATTTCAGGGTAGCTGTTGGTTTATGACTAAAGATTGGTATGTTAAAAACGGTTTTATGCAGGTAGAAGGTTATAGGGGGTGGGGACAGGAAGCAGAAGAGATTTCATTTACTACTTGGAAAAATGGGGGTGAAGTTAAGACTAATAAGAATACCTATTACGCACATTTACATAAAGGGACTAAATACGGAAGAATGTATTATATGAGCAGAAATGAGTGCAGGAAAAGCTATGCTTATTCTTTTAATAAGTGGCTTGTAGAAAATAAAGAGTTCTTTATAAATTTAATAGATAAGTTTGCACCATTGCCTAGTTGGGCTGATAATTGGAAGGATGTTTTATGGAAACTTTAGATTATATACTCAAGAAATACGATATAGATATTAAAAAGCCCTCTCCTCATTATTTACCGATTGGAAGATTTAAAGATATACCGAGATTATTTAACGAATTGGGTTTTAAGATAGGTGTAGAGGTAGGTGTATTTGAGGGAGATTATTCAAGGTGGCTTTTAAAGATGATGCCGAAACTTAAACTATACGGGGTTGATACTTGGATACCATATAAAGACTATAAAGACTTTAAAGATAATACAATTATTGATGCTTATAAGAAAGCCAAAAATAACGTTAAGGGATTTGATTGCACTTTAATAAAGGGTTGGTCCGAAAAGGTAGTTAAAAAGTTTGATGATGAGAGTTTAGATTTTGTTTTTATAGATGGCAACCATGCTTACGAATGGGTAGTTCAAGACATTGCTTTATGGTCAAAGAAAGTAAGAAAAGGTGGAATTGTTTACGGACATGATTATAAAGATTATACGCACTCAAGGAGATGGAAAGAGATGTCGGTTATACCCGCTGTTGATGGTTGGGTAAAAGCATATAAAATAAATCCTTGGTTTGTTATAGCTAGGAATAAGGACAATTCGTGGATGTATGTAAAGTAAGCATTATTATATCGGTTTACCAAAGTTACGAGATAGTAAGAAGACAATTATTGTATTTTAAAAAGTTAGATTTACCAGTAGAGATTTTAATAATAGATGATGGTAGTAACCCTCCAATTAAGGAAGCACATTCACAAACAGGAAATAAGTTAGCTTGGACACAGGGATTAGGTAGGAATTTGGGAGCATTAAAAGCTAGTAGTGAATATTTATTTTTTACTGATATTGACCATATATTGTCAAAAGAAGCGATAGAAGATGCCTTAAATTTTACAGGAAACAAAATGATTTTTAGAAGACAAATTGCAGTATTAGATAAGGATGGTGAGATTAGACAAGATAGGGAAACGTTAAAAGATTGGGGTTATGAGAAGGATAGTTTAGATGCTTCGGTTCACGGCAATACCTTTGTTATAAAGAAAAGTATATTTCACGAATTAGGTGGTTATGATAAGGGGATTGTAGGTTATCACCCTATTACTAAGGGTGGTGATGATGTTTACTTTAATACTAAGTGGAACAAGAAGTTTGATAAAGAGGATTTGGCTCTAGGAAGCGATATATATATGTTTCCAATTGGTAGATTTAACAAAGATGGTGATTTGAATCCTAAAGGTTTATTTCATAATTTATCACAGGAAAAGCAGGAGAAGTTTTATAAATGAAATTATCAATATTAATACCAGCTAGAAATGAAGAGTTTATCGGAAAGACGATTGAAAACCTTTTAGAAAATATAGAAGGTGAGACCGAGATTATTGCTGTTTTAGATGGTTATGATATTCCGATACCTGATATACCCCGAGATGATAGAGTAACGATTGTTAATTTACCTAGAAGTATCGGGCAAAGAGCAGCTACTAATTTGGCAGCTAAAATGAGTAATGCTAAATATGTTGCTAAGACAGACGCCCATTGTTCTTTTGACAAAGGATTTGACGTTAAACTAATGGCTGATATGCAAGATGACTGGACATTAGTTCCCGTTATGAGAAATTTACATGGCTTTGATTGGGTTTGTAAAAATGGGCATAGAAGATATCAGAGTCCGTCAGGTGTATGCACAAAGTGTGGAGAGCCGACAGAGAAAGATATTAAGTGGATAGGTAAAACTAACCCACAATCTACTGCTTACAGATTTGATAAGACAATGCACTTTCAGTATTGGCAAGAACTCAAAAAAAGACAGGTGGGAGATTTAGTAGAGACACTATCTTTACAGGGTTCATTTTTTATGATGACTAGAGATAAGTATTGGGAATTAGATATATGTGATGAGAAGTTTGGCAGTTGGGGACAGCAAGGGGTTGAGGTAGCTTGCAAGACTTGGTTATCTGGCGGGCGAGTAATAGTAAGTAAGGAAACTTGGTATGCCCATATGTTTAGAACACAGGGTGGAGACTTCGGGTTTCCTTATAAACAGTCAGGTAAGCAGGTAGAAAAAGCTAGAGAATATTCAAGAGATTTGTTTATTAATAATAAGTGGGAAAAGGCAATACATTCTTTTCAATGGCTAATAAATAAGTTTGAACCGCCAGAGTGGGAAGTTAAACCGACTAGGGGAGTTCTATATTATTCAAATAATATGCTTAATATGAAAATAGCTAGAGAGTGTAGAAAGCAGATAAGTGCTTCAGGACTTCCTATTACTTCAGTTACTCTAAAGCCGACTAATTTTGGCAGAAACATTGTATATAAAGGCGAGAGTAGTTATAAGACAATGTTTAAGCAGATACTTGTGGGGCTTGAGGCAATGGAAGAAGATGTCGTTTACTTTGCCGAACACGATGTTTTATATCACCCCGACCACTTTAATTTTATACCGACAGAAGATAAGTTTTATTACAACGGCAATTATTGGTTTGTAAGACCCGACGGATTTGCGATACATTATGACGTCTCACCTTTATCGGGATTAGTTGTTAAAAGAGATATTGCGATAAAGCATTTTAAAGAAAGAATAGCATTGATTGAAAAACAGGGATTTGGATATTATATGGGATTCGAACCATTTACCCATAAAAGAATTAAATGGAAAACTTGGTATGACTTTGAAGTATTTATGCCTGAATATCCTAATATTGATATATCGCACGAAGCGAACATGACAAACAAGAGATGGACACAGGATAAATTCAGAAAGAAGCCCAAGTTTTGGGAAGAAGGGAACGTAGATAGCATTAAAGGTTGGAATAATTTAAGGAGTTTAATTAATGCGAACAGATTATAAATTTTGGTTTATAAGGAGAGATGATAACGACTTCATAGAAGAAGCTGCTATTCGTTTTTATGAAGGTGATTATGAAGAAGTAGAAGATACTGAAACCAAAGAAAAAAGGATAGTTTATAAAAGATACAAAATACTAAATAAAACTGATTTAGTTCATTTAGGCACAGGTTTTATTAAAGATAGCAATAATAATGATGTTAGGTTTTATACAAGTGCAGATTTTGGAAACATAAAAACTGATGATGATTTGCGAAAGTTTTTAAATAAAGAATTGAAAAAAGATATGAAAAGAGAAGCTATTGAGGAGCAGAAATAAATGTCAACTTTAACAGTCTATCCTGACCCACACGTAGAATCAACCTCAGTTGATGGCTATTGTCAAGAATATCAATCCGCTGGTGTTACCTGGGCAGCATTAATTGCTGGAGTTGGAACAGAATATGATGATACGTCTAATGGCGATATAAATCAAGGTGTTTATATATCGTCATCTACTACTGCTGATAAATGGACTAGGTTAAGGCGTGCTATAATTCTTTTTGATACTTCAGCTTTAGGTTCTGGTGCTACTATATCTGCTGCTACGTTATCTTTAAGGGGAGAAGGTAAGGGTGATAATTTATCAATTAACCATGATATAAATATTTATTCTTCTGCTCCCGCTTCTAATACTGCTTTGGCTGCTGGAGATATGGACAGTTTAGGTTCTACTGCGTTCTGTAATACTTCAATAAATTATGCAGGGTGGACCACAAGTGCATATAATGATTTTGCTTTAAATGCTTCTGGAATAAGTAATATATCTAAAACTAGCATATCAAAGTTTGGAGCAAGAAATGCTAATTATGATGTAGCTGCTTCTTCACCAACTTGGTCTAATGGAGCATCATCAAGTTATAGATGGGATAGTGCTGATACTACTGGCACAACTAATGACCCTAAACTTGTTATAACATACACAGGTCCGTCTTCTTCGGTTAGTCCATCAGTTTCACCTAGCCTATCACCGTCAGCGTCCCTTAGTCCTAGTAGTTCGGTAAGCCCTTCTTCAAGTAAGAGTCCATCTTTATCGCCTAGTGCGTCTTTATCACCTAGTTCTTCAGTATCTCCGAGTCTTTCTCCGTCATCATCAAAAAGTCCTAGTGTTAGTCCTTCAAGTTCTATTAGTCCCTCACTATCACCATCTGCTTCCTTATCGCCGAGTAGTAGTATATCACCATCGTTATCACCATCTGCCTCATTAAGTCCGAGTAGTTCTATAAGTCCTTCAATATCTCCTAGTGTAAGTATTTCACCAAGTTCCAGCATATCTCCTAGTATCTCTCCTTCAAGCAGTATTTCTCCTAGCGTAAGTCCTTCTAGCTCTATTTCACCGAGTTTATCGCCTTCTAGTTCTGTGTCCCCATCATCAAGTATTAGTCCTTCGGTTTCACCTTCAAATTCCGAAAGTCCTAGTCTTTCACCTAGTAGCTCAGTTAGTCCAAGTTCTAGCGAGAGTCCTTCTGTTAGTCCATCATCAAGCGAGAGTCCTTCTGTTAGTCCTAGTTCTAGTATCTCACCTAGCGTTTCTCCTTCTAGTAGCGAAAGCCCTAGTTTATCTCCATCAAGTTCGGTTAGTCCTTCATCAAGTGAAAGTCCTAGCGTCTCTCCTTCAGGCAGTATATCGCCCTCATTAAGTCCATCGTCATCAGTATCGCCGTCTAGTTCAGAATCACCGAGCATTTCTCCGTCTAGTAGTATTTCACCTTCATTATCTCCGTCTAGTAGTATTAGTCCCTCAGTTAGTCCGTCATCTTCAGAGTCGCCGAGTTTATCGCCTTCATCATCAGTTAGTCCAAGTTCCTCTGAATCACCATCTATTAGTCCCTCAAGTAGTATTAGTCCCTCAGTTAGTCCGTCTTCAAGTATAAGTCCCTCAGTATCACCTTCTAGTTCAGAGTCTCCAAGTATTGGTCCTTCTGGTAGTGTTAGTCCTAGCTCATCTGAATCTCCTTCAGTTAGTCCTAGTAGTTCTGAAAGCCCCAGTATTAGTCCGAGCTCTAGTGAATCACCAAGTAGTTCTGAATCACCCAGTGAATCACCAAGTAGTTCTGAATCACCCAGTGAATCACCATCTGAAAGTCCGTCTTTATCACCTTCTAGTAGTGAGAGTCCTAGTATTTCACCCAGCAGTTCTGAAAGCCCATCGGTTTCTCCGTCTAGTTCTGTTAGCCCAAGCAGTAGCGAATCACCAAGCGTTAGTCCTAGCAGTTCAATAAGCCCTAGCTTATCCCCGTCTAGTAGCGTTTCACTATCTTATTCGCCATCAGCGAGTTTGAGCCCTTCGGAGTCCGAAAGCCCTAGTCTATCGCCGTCAGAATCTGAGAGTCCTAGTTTATCACCGTCAAGTTCCGAATCGCCAAGTATCAGCCCAAGTGCCAGCGAGAGTCCTTCGGTTAGTCCATCGCCATCACCTGGAACGACAGAATATTATAGTTTAAATAGAAATTATTTTTTAGATATAGGGGAGCTGGTTATACAATATAGTAACCCTACAATGCCCGTTTGGGGAACCGCCGGTAGACCCGCATCTCCCAAAGAGGGAACCTTTGGATATAATGCTGAAACCAATACACTGGAAATTTACGATGGAGTTGGATGGAATAGTATTAGTTAGAGATTATTAAAAATGAACAAAAAGAAGAGAGTTAGGAATAAAAAATGAATTTTGGAGAAATGACTTCTGAGGTCAAAAATAGATTAGACGAGAGTGATTTTTCTGCTAGTCTAGTTAAACAATGGCTTAATTTCGCTCAACAAGATATATCTAGAAGAGCTGAGTGGCCATTCCTTCAGGCAACCGACGCAACAATTACAACCACAGCGTCTGACGGTACTTATGATTTACCTTCAGATTATTGGAAAATGTATGATGTTGTAGATGTAACAAACGAAACAGTTCTACAAAAAATGAAAGTCAACGCTTTTGATATTAATTATCCAGACACAACCGATGATACTACAAGCACACCATCATATTATCATTTGTGGGGTGGAGTATTGAATCTTTATCCAATTCCAGACGGAGCATATAATATCCGTTTAAGATATTGGAAGAAACTAACAGATTTATCTGCAGACGGGGAAACCACAACAATACCGACCGCTTATCACGAGTTGTTGGTACTTTATGCTTATATGAGAGCATTGCAATTCAATGATGACTATGATCTGGCTAATGTAGTTAAAGCAGAATATGAGGGTAATCTTAAGTTAATGAGGAAAGATCTATTGGTCGAAACTGCTGGTATGCCACAAATATCTTATTCACTACATAAACCACTTAGTCCCGATTCTGGTACTTGGACAAATATTAGTTAGGAGTAAAAATGGCTATTAAAATAACAGCTCCCACAAAAT
>Ga0074195_1002844_pt1 | contig 17818 bp, 16 predicted proteins | sample EPASupsiteHSE623_FD_64525 | JGI IMG/M metagenome (GOLD analysis project Ga0074195, IMG submission 64525) | Bioremediated contaminated groundwater from EPA Superfund site, New Mexico - Sample HSE6-23 | ecosystem: Environmental > Aquatic > Deep subsurface > Groundwater > Contaminated ...
GCAGGTTACGTGCTATTTAAATAGGCGAATAATCCAGTTTTGTTTATTACAATGTTCCGGGAAATCGCAGCGCACCTGAAAATGAGGCTGAAAAAGACGGCAAAGGCCATTAAGGCCGGATTTGTTTCCGTCACCTATGACCGGGTTACCCCCTCCGTTTCAGCGTACCTTCCGTTCTCCGGATACGTTGTCCCAACCGGTGCAGTACAGGCATTGAACCTGGGACTGCGGTACAGGATCACGAGCGGCCACGCCCCGATATTTTCGCTCTTCACGTTTTTTGGTAATCGGCAGACGCCGGTATCCGGTATCTGAGTAGTTCTCGCGGCTGCCATCCGACAGGGGACCTGCCGAATCAGAAAGCAGGCATACCCGATCGGAATTCCAGCCCGGGCACTACCCGGAATCACCGGGTGCCGTCGTCTTTTTTAAGCATTATGAACGAGTGGCGGCTCCCTGGTCCCGCTCGTTCAAAGGGAAGTGTCGGTCGAACAATTTTAAGAAAAAATCGGTGGAAATTATGCAGAACACATCTGCCAACAAGCCCTTGAGGGTTAATCAGGCAACAAGAGAGGCGAACGAAAAACTGACGGGCCTCTCCAGGATGGAAAAGATCATCGTCGAATTCGGGCACCGGAAGATCATAACAAAAGAACTGCGATCCCGGGTCCCGGCATGGAACAACTGCAGTACAAAGGTGGCAGGGCGGAGCGCAGCATGACATCAAATGCGCTTCACACGATCTCGCGGAAGGCTGCCCATTACCTCAACCGCCGCGGCTACGAAGTGATCCGGTCTGTCTCGCCCCGGGAGCGGGATGCACCCGAGACGTTTGTCTGCACGCGGTCCGGAGAGACCCTCCACGTGAAACTGAAGATCTGCCCCAACACCCTCAATACGATCGCGGAAGTTGCCCGGTACGGTGAAGATGCGATCCGTGTCCTCCGGCAGCAGATAAAAAATAATCCGCCGAAACCCGGGGAGCACTACGACATACTGGTAACGACCCTCGGGAAACATTTCCCCGTTGAGGTTCTGCCGGACAAGTTTTTCGATAACCGGACCGGTTCCGTCTTTACCCAGCGCCCCCCCGGGGGTGTGTGGGGATGACCAGCCGACGCTGCACCGTACTGGAACAGGGAGCCTGCGAACAGCTCTGGCTGAATGGGTATGAGGTCCGCATCGTCCCCAACGGCCAGGGAAACAAGCGGCTGCCCCCGGCCTATCTCGTTGCCGGGAAATCCGGTGAAACCCGCTATATCCGGATCTATAAGATGTCACACCGTCCGGCAACGATCGATACGGTGGAGCAATACTTTACCCGGGCTGTCCTGCGTTATCGCACCGAAATGGCTCGGCACCCGGATTCCCCAATCCGGTACGAGATCTGGCTCTACAGGGTAAACCACGGGTACCATTGCTTTGCGATCCTGCCGGACCGGATCCAGGAAATTCCTGCAGGAGAAAAATTGCCGATGCGAATTCTCGTGGAGGAAGCACCATGAAAAATACCGTTCGGCTCTCACCGATCGAGCGTGCAGCAGCGTCACTGCTGGAAGAGATGGGATACGCAGTCGTGCCGATGCGGCCCTGCTTTCCCACCCCCCATAAGCCGGCCCATCTCATGGCACTGCGGAATACGACCGAGCTGCTCTACCTCAAGCTCAAACAGACACCCCGGCCACTCACGGGTATCCCCGCTGCCGAACAATTCTGCCACACCGATGCCGGGCTCCTACGGATATTATTTCCGCTGGGTTCAAAGACCATGGCTCTTCATCTTGAGATCTGGATCAGGAATAACGGCTGCTTTACCTGTCTCGAAGTACTGGCCGAGGGCCTCCGGGAGGTCTCCCATGTCTGAATGCTGGAACCGCTACGGGCAGGCGCGCAAACCCCGTAAGAAATTCCCCCCGATACCTTCACAAGGGATCTGGATCGAACACAAGGGAAAGATCAAGGTGAACCTATGCAATTGACCGAAGCAATGCAAGGGAGCGGTCCCGTCCTGAACCACGGCATGTCAATCGTTCACCCGGTCCTTCCATCGATCTCAATCCGGGAGATCACGACCGATACACTGTTCCCGGCACATGCCGGCCATTCCAACGCACCACCTGCCACATCCCGGCAGGATTCGATCCTGGTTACTCCCGCGACAATGCCAGTACTACCGGATATCCAGAGACCTGGATGCGGTACGGCACCAGCGACAAAAAGCCACACGGTCGCTCCCGCGAAGATCATCCGCCCCCGTTCCGCCTCAGTCTCCCGGAGAGTTTCAAAGAATTCTCCTTTTGTAGAGCAGGATATCCCACTCTATCTCGTGCCGGCCATCATCGCCCGGGCCATCTGGCAGCGGGGGGAACAGACGTTCCGGATCTCGGTGATACGGACGAAGCAGCATTACTACACGATCCGCATGAGGACTGCACGACCGGGAACCAGGGCGACAAAGCCCTGCGGAAAAAGCCGGTGTGGGAACAAGTCAAAGAAAAATCCCGGAAAAATCCCGAGCCAGCCCTCATCGAAACCGGTCGAGCTGCAGAATCCCTGACCGGGCTCCCCTTTTTTTTTGAGTGATCATACGGGAGTCATCTGCAACACTTTTCTTTTTTTGGTTCTGGAGAAATCCTGTTTTCCTGCGATTTGGTTTGTTTCTTCAGCAATTATGAGCGTGACCCCCTCTCTCCCCCAGAGTGGGAGGCAACCCAAGGGGAGCGTTCCCTTGACCCCCGTTTCGGAAGTCCAACCTCGTGAGGGTTATCGCTACATCGGGGGATGCCCGCGCGGCGGGGGCGGAGGCATCAGATGCCGCAGCTCCCAAGAGCCCTCAAGAGCGCTTTAATAAAAACCGGTGCGTTCTTGGTAACTCCTTTTTCTTACTACTACGAGGAACCTCCGGCAGAGATCCGTAATTCTTCCCCTACTGTACCGGTCGAATGGTGGGATATCAGCAGCGGAAACAAAGGGGTATATAAAACAAAAACCGGCAATTCCTGCAAACCCAATATATGGCAGGAATTTTTAAACAGAGAGCCCGGGTGCACCGGTTCCCCCGGTTACATTTTGGCAAACGACATCGGAATGCCAAACGTGCCCGGTTCGTGCAATCCTCCCCAAAGCCCGTCCCTTTTTTCGAAAAAATGCGGGATTCAGTCACGCCGATACCTTATGAAATCCCATACTGGTATGTCAAAGGGCCCCGCGACACAACGGAGCGGTTCGGTGAACCTCTCAACAAAACGAAAGAAAAAACCGAGGAAACAATATGGCAGATTTCGTACAGAGCAATGTAACCAAGAGTGCGGTTCGCGAACTCGCAGAACCGATAGCAGACGTAGCGACCTTCAACACGATCGTCCAGTCGGTCATCACCGACAACCCGTTTGCCTGTGTAGCATATATGACCGCCGGGGAGACCCACAACCCGGTAGAGAAGACCCGGGAAGGGTATACCGTAAAGATCGTGTACCAGGACGCTGAAGCAAACACCGTCGGCAACCTGTCTGACCGGTTCAGCACCATCGCCGGGTTCAATGCAGGAGCCACAGCAATTCTTGCTGACACCTCCCTCTCCACTGCTCACGGTGGAACACCGTACCGTGACACCGACAACGAAGCATACAGTGCAACCCTCCGGTGCCACGACGCGAATGGGGAGATATACCAGGTGAACTTCTCCCGTGACCGGGTCAGCATCACCTCCTACTCGGATGATGCAATCCGGACCCGTATCGAGACCTGGGCAGACTCCGTTCCGGCACTTGCCTGAGAATCGCAGATGACGAAAAGACCCGTAGGGGAGGAGACCCCCCGGTCACCTTTTTTCTCCGGACCGTTCGTTGTTTGCCGGAGGGCCGTTATGGAAACCGAAATGTTAGCGATTGTACTGGGAGCCGTGCTCCCGATCTATCCGATGCTGTTTGCCATCTACCAGAAGATCGGCAAGTATGATGAAGTCGTCGAGGAGTTCAGGAAACTCCGCGCTGAGCACGAACACCACAAGGAGGACTATCATGGAATTTGATAAGGCGATACCTGATACGGCGATGCAGCCGGTCGCAACCGTTATCGGGTTATTCCGGGGTACCTTCAGCGGCCTCGAACCGCTCACAAATGATACACCCCTCACGCTCGATGAAGCCCGGTGCAACCCGATCTTCTACGAGCTGGACCTGAACCCGGACCTTGAGGACACGGATCTCATCATCGATCTGTGCTACGACAACCTGACGCCGATGTGGCTGCAGGACCTGGAACGCGGAACGGATCTCCCGAGGGGTATCCGGTTCTGGCCGCACTGGTTCGAGATCCCTGACTACCGGGAGTTGCGAGACATCGACGGCCGGAGGGTTTATCCCCGGGCACCGGGTACCCACACGGTCCGGATCCGTACCGCCCGGAGGAAGATTGGGCAGCGGGGAATGATCCGGGATTTCAGCCCGTCAAACCACGGCTACACGAGTCCGGTCTTCGAGCTCACGATCGTACCGGGCGGGGATGATGTTCGAGAATGAGCTGCAGACCCGGGCCGCCATCTGCGGTACCGGTGTCCTGCTGGGGGCTGTTATGGTGCTGGCCCACCTCCCCCTTTTGCTCCTTATCGTGCCGCTCGCGGTGCTCTTCCTCGGTCTCGTTGCGGACCCGGAGGAGTCGCACGCGGCCTGGTACGGGATGCTGCATACGCTCGGCATCTTCGATCTCTCTGTGCTGACGGATGCAGAACGATTGAACTACGCGGAGAAGCGGCACTACTTCTGGTTCGGCGAGGTCGGGATGGCGGCGCTGCTGGCGGGAATGTTCGCGCTCCCGCTCGGGATTTTCCTGGCGGGCCGGGCGGAGATAACGCTCGCGTTCATCGGGGCGGCGGTCCTGTTCCTGCCGCTGTTTGTGTTCCTGCCGAAGCTGATCCAGCGGGCGATGAAGACGGATGCTGAGATTGTCATCGAGGCGTTCGGGAAGAACGAGCAGGTCCGGAAGGTATTCTGGACGTTGTTCGTGGCGATGGCGGGGCTGGTACTGGCGCAGGTGGTGGACCCGGTGACAGCGCAGCAGGTGGCAGGGGTGATAATGGGGATGGGGGCATAACCCTCATTTATCCTTTGTCAGGGAAGCTGGTAATCAGGGTGTATGGGACCTAATGGAAAATTAGCCTGATTGGATAATTGGTGCTGGAAAGAATACTATCCTGCAAAAATGAAGGTATATCTCTGCTATCAGGCGGTACAATAGTTAAATCAAGAATATGGATGTAACAGCCTCTCTATGCGAAGGATTTGAAATCAGGCAACAGATATAACAGTGATTTTTCAGCGATAAAAAAATATGGCTTTTTAGATCTCATGATCTTTACTTAAACGTGCAATCGTTGTTTTGTCGAAAGTTGATCCTATTTCCCTTACTTACCGCCCACCCGCCCAATTCATTATTTCCGGTCTCGCAGAAAGCCAAAACCATTGATCGGATTGTTACACTACCTGCCGCAGTACAGCTCGATTGCCCGCTCAATACAGGGAGATGCATCCATGTCGCGACCCAGTTTTTTCAGGCTCATCCCCTTATTGAACCAGGCATCTGCGTATAATGGATCGACTGCAATTACTTTCTCATAGTAGGTAACTGCGTTATCATACTGGTTGAGACAATCCAAACAATTGCCAAGCTCAACAAGTGCATGAGGGTAATGAGGCGAAATCTCAATTGCCCGCTGAAGGAACGTCACCGCATGCAGATATTCCCCCTCGTCCACTTTTTCACGTGCCTGTCGATAGAGATACTCCGCTTCCGGAGAGACACCATTCTTACCAGACCTTGTCATTTTTTTCCTCCCTGTCTACAGAATTGCATTCGGCGTTTCTGTGACTGAAATGGAATTATCCAGTAGTTTTAATAAGAATTTGCACAATAGAATCGCCACATAACTCTGCGATCATGGTCTGCCATGCAAATATTTTTATAGTAAATATGGCATCACAATTCAAATTATTTTTAGCCTGTAATAGATAATAACTATTGATACGTTCATGGCAGCTTTTGATCAAGAGAAGGTCGATAAAATCAAGCAATATCTCCGGTGGCATCCCCGGGGCATGACTATCTCTGATCTCTCCTCCAAAACAAAGATGAACAGAAACATGGTGGCCAAGTATCTTGATCTGCTCCTCATTTCCGGCCAGGTGGAGATGCAGATCACCGGGGCTGCCAAGGTATATTTCCTCTCCCACCGGGTTCCGATTTCAGCAATGCTGGAATTTTCCTCCGATTATGTTATTGTGCTCGATACAGGACAGATAGTTATTCAGGTGAACGAACCGGTTCTTAAATTTCTCAATGAAAAAAGAGAAGCACTCATCGGCAAAAAAATCAGCGAGATTACTAATCCTTTCTTCAGCTGCCTCCCAACACCAGAACCGGTTAAAAACGGGCAAATTGCCGAGGAAAAGATAACGGAAATGAGCAGTCTGCTTCATGGAGAGACATTTCATTTCAGAGTAAAGCAGGTGCCGACAGCATTTGAAGACGGGGGCCAGGGGTTTACCTATCTTATCGAAGATATCACTGCTAAAAAAACCTCTGAAGAATCCTTAAAGATAAGCGAAGCACGGTACCGTGGTATCGTTGAGGACCAGACTGAGTTCATCACGCGGTTCCACCCTGATGGCACCCTCACTTTCGTGAATGAGTCGTATGCCCGTTATCTCGGGAAAATACCCGCAGAACTTCTTGGCAGGTTCCACATACCCGGGATTAATGATGAAGATTTAGTTATGCTGAACCAGGCACTTCAGTCCCTTGATAAGGAACATCCTGTTACGACTATAGACTGCCGGGTGTCGGACCCGTCCGGCCGGGTCTGCTGGAATCTCTGGACTATCCGTGCGCTTTTTGACGATAAAGGAATGGTCCATGAGTACCAGGGTGTGGGACGGGATAACACCGAGAAACGTGAGGCTGCAGCAAAGATCAACAATTACATCAAAATGATGGAATTCCTCTCAAAGACCGGCATAGCGTTCATGGATATGCGCGAAGAGGATAATATCTATGAATACGTTGCGCAGCAGGTCTATTCGCTCGCCCCGGGACTTTTAATCTGGGTAGGCTACCTGGACGAGCCGAATCAGCAACATATTCTCAAGAGTGTTGTCGGAAATCCTGGTGCTCTGGATAAGATGCAGCAGCTCACCGGGATGAAGGTAGCGGATATGACCTTTCCCATAGACAAGGCAGAAATAGCTGAGCTTGTCCGGTACCGCAGGCTTGTCAAAACCCACCCGCCCTTCAAGCTCCTGCACCTGCAGATTCCTAAAGAGAGATACCGGCAGATCGAAGAGGTTGCAGCGGGTATCGATTTCTACCTTATGGGTCTCGTCTCCAAGGGAAGGATTCTTGGCGATGTCGGGATTTGCCTTCAAAGGGGTTCCGAGCTGCCGAACCGGGAACTGATCGAGGCGTTCATCCGGCAGGCTGCGATTGCGATCGACAGGAAGATTGCCGAAGATGCACTGAAAAAGAGCGAGCAGCAGTACCGCAGTGTGATCGATAATATCCAGGATATCTTTTACCGGACTGACCGTGACGGAAACCTGATCATGGCAAGCCCCAGCTGGGCACATATTCTTGGATACCGATCCCTTGACGAATGCATTGGCAGGAATATCGCGGATACTTTTTACCTGGAGCCGGCGAAACGAAAAGAGTTCCTCGATGCCGTTTACCGGTATGGGGAGGTCCGGGATTATGAAGTAGTCCTGAAACGAAAGGATGGCACTCCCCTGTTCGTTGCTGTGAGCAGCCATCAGTATTATGACGAATCCGGTGATGTTCTCGGCATTGAAGGGATTATACGGGACGTCACCGAGCGACACGCGGCAGCAGAGAAAATCAGGAATCATATTGCCCAGATAAAATTTTTTTCCCGAAAACTGCAGGAGTTCATAGAACTGCCCCCGGCATCCGATATTTACTTAAAAATCGCTACAGATCTGCATTCACTCGTTCCGGATGCGATGATCATTGTCAACTCCCATGACAATACAACCGGTAATCTCACGGGCAGGTCTATTCTCAGCGATGCCGATCGTGATAAATGCACGCAACATCTCGGGCGGGACCCTCTTGGCCTGAGCATGAGGTTGGATTATGCTGCCATCGAAGGTTTACGTGAGGGACGACTCCATAAATTGCCGCTGTCTCTGTTTGAATTATGTTTCAGGCAGATTCCGGAAGATATCTGCAAAAAAATTGCCGCATCCGTCAACATGGGGGACTTTTATTCAATAGGGTTTGTGCAGGGAGACGAGATCTACGGGAACGCAACGATCTGTCTCTATAAGGGTTCCGCTATTCAAAACCTGCCGCTTATCGAGACCTATGCATTCCAGGCCTCAATTGCACTCCAGCGGCGGGTTGCCGAAGATGCGCTCAAAGAGAGTGAGAGGAAACGTGCAGAAGATGCATTGAAGAACAGTGAGAACTATTTATTGAAAATTTTCAACTCCACGCAGTCCGGACTCGTGGTCATCGATCCGGAGACGCATGCGATCTTCGATGCCAATTCCACCGCTGCAGAACTGATCGGAACTGACAAAAATTCCATTGTCGGTTCAATCTGTAAAAAATGGTTCTGTCCCATAGAAAATGATCTGTGCCCGGTCATGGATCTCGGACAGCAGCTTGTCCGTTCGGAAGGTGTACTGAACACGGTCAACGGAGAGAAGCGCTCCATACTCAGAACCGTTGTCCCTGTGCAGCTGGGGGAACATGAATATTTTCTTGAGAGTTTTGTTGATATCACGGAGCGTAAAAAGGCTGAAGAGGCGCTCCGGGAAAGCGAACGAAAATTCCGGGCGATCATCGATCACTCATACCAGTTCATCGGCCTGATGAAGACCGACGGGACCCTTATCGAAGCAAACCGGTCTGCACTGGACTGTTGCGGGATACATGCATCGGACGTGGTAGGGAAACCATTCTGGGACACTCCGTGGTGGAGCCATTCGGAAGAACTTCAGGATCGGTTACGGGATGCCGTATCAAGGGCCGCTGCCGGGGAATTCGTACGGTTTGAGGCTACGCATCCCACGGCTGACGGGCATCTGATAAACGTGGATTTTTCCCTTAAGCCCGTTCTGAATGATCAGGGCGGTATATTATATCTGATACCAGAAGGTCGGGACATCACCGAACGTAAAATTGTTGAAAAAGCCCTTCAGGAGAGCGAGGAGCGACTCAGTGGCGTTGTTAAGAATGCACCTATAGGTATTGCATTCTCCGACAGTCATACCGGGGTTATTGAATACATCAATCCGGAATTTGTGAAGATATTAGGGTACACGCTGGACAGTAACCCGAATATGGCCGACTGGTTCGAACAGATGTATCCTGATCCTGAATACCGTCAGAAGTTATATGACACCTGGATGAATGACATGCGCAGACTTGGTGGGACAAATACCTATACAGACAATATATTCCGGGTTCGCTGCAAGGACGGGTCAGACAGGGACATCCGGTGGAGGGTAGTTCACTTCACGAACGGAAAAGCACTCACCATAATTGAAGACTTCTCCGAACGTAAGAAAGCCGAAGAAGAACTGCGCGAGAGTGAGGAGCGGTTCCGGCTTCTTGTTGAGAATGCACCCATAAGTATTACGTTAACTGACAGTCATACCGCAGCGATTGATTACGTCAATCCGGAATTTGAGAAGGTACTGGGATACACACTGGAAGAAAATGCGAATCTGTTTACCCGGTTTGAACAGATGTATCCTGACCCCGAATATCGAAAAAAATTATATGAGGGCTGGATGGATGACCTGCACACCCTTGGCGGGTCGAATGCATATGCTGAACGTACATTACGGGCTCGCTGCAAGGACGGTACAGAAAAAGACATCTGGTCCAGAGTTGTTCATTTCGCGAATGGGAAAGCACTTACCATAATGGAAGACTTCACCGAACGAAGGAAGGCCGAAGAAGCGCTGCGCGAGAGCGAGAAGAGGTTCCATGACCTTGCCGAGATGCTGCCCCAGAACGTTTGGGAATGTGATGTTGAAGGAAATCTCACTTTTGTCAATCGACGCAGTCTTGAAATGTACCGCTACGATCCGGAAGATATGGTGGCGGGACTGACCATATGGCAGATGATCCATCCCGATGACCGGGAACGGGTGTTTAATGATTATGTTGAGGGGTTGAAGCATGAGCCGAAAATGTTCCCGGAATGTCATGAATTTACTGCATTGCGGAAGGATGGAAGTACATTTCCCCTGCTGGTGTATCATGTTCCGATCATCCATGATAATAAAATAACCGGCATGAGAGGTATCGGGATTGATATCACAGATCGCAAACTGGCTGAAGAAGCGCTGCGCGAGAGTGAAGCGCGCCTGTATGCCATTTTACACAGTTCCCCGATTCCGAAATATGTCATCGGTTCAGATTATCGCGTCATGTACTGGAATAAGGCACTTGAAGAATTCAGTGGCATTAAAGCTCAGGATATAATCGGGACAACCCGGCGATGGCCGGTAATGTCTGACCCCGAACGGCCATGCCTGGCAGATCTCATAATTGATGGGAATATGGAATCGGTCCAGGAATGGTATAGGAAAAAAATCACCTCTTCCAAGTTTATGGAGGGAGCCGTTGAGATGACCGACTTTTTCCCTCATGCAGGTGAAGGAGGAAAATGGCTGCATCATACTGCTGTTGCCATCAAAGACGGGAAGGGCAATATCCTTGGAGCGGTTGAGACTATTGAGGATATCACTGACCGGCATCATCTTGAGAAATTAAAATTCAATTCCTTCTGACTGACACTCGGCAGATCTTTTTTCAAACCTGTACTACGATAAACATCAAGAGTGACAGTCACCCGCTTAAGGAACGTCGTAAATCCGGGCTGTTATTTCACCCCACGCATGAATGAATTCCTATATTCTTATGATACCGTGTGAGGAATTTTATCCCGTCACTTCCGGGATAAATTATGCCGGCGTTAGAACGGCATATAATCAGTCTTAAAGAGAAAATATCCCGCATAGGGGGAAGTCTATTTAGAATGAGTCCTTGGTTCGGCGAGGTCGGGATGGCGGCGCTGCTGGCCGGAATGATTGCACTCCCGCTCGGGATCTTTCTTGCGGGCAAGGCGGAGATCACGCTCGCGTTCATCGGGGCTGCGGTCCAGTTCCTGCCGCTGTTTGTGTTCCTGCCAAAGCTGATCCAGCGGGCGATGAAGGCGGACGTTGAGGTTGCGATTGAAGCATTCGGGAAGAACGGGCAGGTGAAGAAAGTGTTCTGGACCCTGTTCGTGGCGATGGCCGGGCTGGTACTGGCGCGGATGGTGGACCCGGTGGCAGCGCAGCAGGTGGCGGGGATAATTTCCACCGCATTGCCATGATATGACTGTATGAACCGGCTCAATATTCCCATTCTCTTTTTTGTATCCCATCTGATATACCAACTGATTTAAACCGTGTGCGATAATACATTGCATAACGATGATTGACCCCATCACCGCAGAGCAGATCTTCGATGCAGCAATCCGGATACAGGTTTGCCAGGAAAAATCCCTGGAAGTTGATTTTTTCCCGGACCGGGTCCGGGTGCGTCTGCCCCCGAAGCGGGTGCTGGCCCAATTCTGCTCGGTGCCGATGTCAAAAATGACTGCCATCCTTTCAGAGATGGAGCAGAATCAGCTGATCGGTACGGAACAACGCGGGGGGATGTGGGCCACCCCGCCCGGAAACCGGATCATTGCTGACTGTCTTGCAGGGAAATACCGGAAAGAAGCTGAGGCCGTGCTCGGGCCGGTAGTGCTGGAAACACTCCTCCGGCGCCTGTCAGAGAGTCTGGTCTTAAAGGATGGGGATGAAAATGAGTATCCACACCTCTGCCAGAGGCACACGGAATAGGGGGTCAGGATCCTGAGGACAAATAAGCCCTGTACGGGCTCCTTTTCCCTTCCCGGCATCCCCGTCAATACCGGAAAACCCCGTAAAATCCTTCTTTTCTGATCTTGTGAAAAATACGCTCAATTTTCGCTCCGATTAACCAAATCCGGGCGGAAACGCCCTCACCTGATGGCCGCTAACGGGCATTAAACTGAGGCAAATTTCTCCACGTAGTTTTACCTATCCGGGCCCGGTAAACCCTGCCGGAACGCGAATGTGAAGGTCGGTTTTTCCGGGGTAAATCAGAAAAGGGTAATTTATATTGTTAGTCGATATAAGCCGGTCGCGGAGCAGTGCGAGCATGGCGAAGCTGTGCGACGCGGGCAACGGGGGCGGCGATTTCCTGCTGCTGTTCATTACATGCCGGTGACGCTCTATCATGTTCGTCTCCACGGGCGTATCGCCCGTTCCGCTCACATCACCTCCCTTGTTTTCTGATTGCCCTGTTGATACGATGACGCCCCTGGCTTGTCGCACGGCTCCGGCGCCAGCGGCTGCAAGAGCCCGCTCCTTGCATTTCGCAAGCGAAAAGCTCGTTGCTGTGGAATGAATAATTACGGAATTCCGGAAGGACGAACGGGGACTATCACCATTCACGGAAGACGGGAAGATAAAAAAATTGTCCTTACTATCGGGGACGATGGCATCGGGCTGCCTCCGGGCATCGACTGGAAAAACCCACGTTCGCCCGGACTGAAGATCGTCGCCCTGCTGGTACAGCAGGCCCGGGGCACTATCGAGCTGCTGCCGCGAAAGGGCACGGTCTTCCGGATTACGCTTGAAGAACAGCCGAATATTCCGGTTCATGCGGTTTCCGATGTGAACTGATCCTGTGGAGTATTATGCTGGCACATGCTGCTGAAACATGGAGTATGTATCCTGAGTGATCAGGATCGTGCCCATGGATGTCATAACAACCTACCCTGTGTCATGGATGGGGAGATCCCCTTCCGGAATCTGCCTGCTGCAACACCTTTATCGTCTCCTCGTATTCCTTCAGCTGCCGTTCGATCCCGGCACTATGCAGTGCAATCTCGACTGCGATCTCGATCTGCATATCGTTATAGGGTTTGAAGATGAAGCCGGAAGGACTGGTTTTTTTTGCCCGATCGACAATCGTCCTGGAAGTATATGCCGTGGCATAAATGATGGGGATACCCCACCGTGACCGGATCTCGCCACCGGCAGTAATCCCGTCCATCTCACCGGTCAGGTTGATATCCATCAGCACGAGGTCCGGGCGTTTTTCCCCGGCAAGCCGGATCGCTCCTTCGCCGGAATTTGCAATGCCGGGAACATCGTACCCGAACCCGGTCAGGATCTCCAGCAGATCCTGGGCCACCAGCAGTTCATCCTCAACAACAAGGATTTGTGGTTTTCCATTCATATGACATTCACTCCTTATTTATCGGATTCTGCAGTCCGTGGAACATGAATTGTGATCGTCGTTCCGCTCCTCCCCTCCGGGTATGGCCGGTTATATCACTCGTGCGAAGACCCCGGCCGGGAAGAACCTGAAAACGATCGTTCCCCCGGTGAATGGCTGTCCGGCTCATCTCCCGGCACCTCCCGGTTTGTCCTTCCCATAATTATTGGGGAAGGATAATGTGAACTTCGTACCCGCAGTCCGGTCAATGGTAACCGTCCCGTCCAGCTGGTCAGTAAGCGTATTTACCAGACGAAGCCCGAGCGAGGCCTGGTTTTCCAGCGTGATATGCTCCGGCAGACCGATCCCATTGTCAGCCACGACAAATTTCAGGTACGCGGAATCCATGGCAGCACTGATGCTGAGTTTCCCGTCTTTCTTGTCCGCGAATGCGTACTTCAGGCTGTTTGTGATCAGTTCGTTACAGATGAGACCGAGCGGGATGGCAGTATTGATGTCCACGGGAATCTTCGGGATGTCCAGATCAAGCTTGATCCCCCGCTGTGACGCTTCGTACGACTGGAAGAGCCCGGTTCCCAGTGCCCGGATATAATTCCCGATGTCGATATGGGCCAGGCTCTCGCCCCGGTAGAGCTGTTCGTGGACGAGCGCCATGGACCGCACCCGGCTCTGGCTGTCTTTCATGGCTTCAATGACAACGGGGTCGTCGAGCTTCCGTAGCTGGAGGTTGATGATGCTGTTGATGATCTGGAGATTGTTCTTGACCCGGTGGTGAACCTCTTTGAGGAGCGTCTCCTTCTCGACAAGTGAAGCTTCGATTTGCGCAGTCATTTTCTTCCGCTCGGTGATGTCGCGGGCAGCGGCAAAAACACCGGCAATGTTCCCGCCGGGATCGCGGTACACCGTTGCATTATACAGGACCGGGATTACCCCGCCGTTTTTATGCCGGATCTGAAGTTCATAGTCGGTGACGGACCCGTCCTGGAATGCCTTCTCGTACCCTTCTTTTGCCTTCTCCGGTTCGGAGAAATACTGCGAGAAGTCGGTTCCGATAAGTTCTTTCCGGCTGAACCCGGTCGCGAGGACGGTTGCTATATTCACGTCACTGATAATCCCGGCCGGGTTGATGGTGATGAAAGGATCGAGGCTTGCTTCGATCAGGCTCCGGTTGTACTCATTGGCACACCTGATCTCATCCTGTGCCTTTTTCTGCCCCGTGATATCATAGGCAATTGTGGATACTCCTCTAAGGTTACCCCGGCCATCCAGTATCGGCGATGCTGTAAGGTATATGTCAATCAGCTCCCCGTCTTTCCTCCTGCGCCGGGTCTCGTACCGGATAACCGGCTTGTGATTGCAGATACGCTCCTGGATGATCCTGGTGTCATCCGGCTGGCCGGGCGGCACCAGGACGGAGACGTTCCTGCCGATCATCTCCTGTGCGGTATACCCGTACATCCGCTCTGCACCGGCATTCCAGCTCGTGATGATCCCGTCCAGTGTTTTCCCGATGATCGCCTCATCCGAGTACTGCACGATGGCGGCCAGCCGTGCCTGGTCTTCTTCTGTCCGCCTGCGTTCCGTGATATCACGGATGTTGCCGGTACGGTAGAGCGGGCGACCTTCGTTGTCCCGGGTCAGGGACAGGTGATTGGAGAGCCAGCGGTATTCGCCGTTCTTTGCCCGCTGGCGGTATGTTAGTTCTTCGTGCCCGGAATCTGCCATGTGTAACATACCGGCACGGAATGCCGGTAAATCCTCGGGATGAATCATGGAAAGCGATGTTTCACGATCCAGATCCATCAGCTCCTGAGCTGTATAACCGACAAGTTCCTGAACAGCCGGACTGATGTACTCGTACCGGCCCGTCTGCTCGTTTACACGGTAGATGACATCCCGGGAATTCTCCAGCACGGACCGGAAGCGTTCCTCACTCTCCCGCAGCGATTCATCAGCCTGTTTTCGTGCCAGCGCGACCGCAACAAGGTCGGTCACCGCTTCCATCAGCGCGATCTCATCTTCAGTGAAACGGGTGCGGCTTTTTGTGCCAAATGAGAGCGTACCGATGGTACTGTCCTGGTGCATAAGCGGGTGGCAGACATATGCGGTGATCCCGAGGGAACGGATCTGGTCTGTTTGGGGATCGGCATCCTGCTGGACATTGCTGACGATGATCTTCGACCTGTCCCGGGCAACACAGCCGCTGACCGCGCTCCCGATTGCAAGCGGGGATAATGAGCGTGCCGTCTCAGCAGAGATCCCGGCATACGCATTCAGGTGCATTGTATCCTTTGCATCATCGATAATATAGTTGAAAAATACGTCGCAGCCGAGGAACTGCATCAGTCTTGTGCAGATGGCAGTCACGATTTGCTCGGTCGGTGCATCGGTGAGGAGCTGCCGGCCTGACATGGCAAGGATGTCGAGTTTCTGTATCTCCCTTTTCAGGGCGAGCTCGGCCTGTTTTCGCCCGGTGATGTCAAGGAGCGCCACGCCCAGCCCGAGAAACCTGCCATCCGGCAGCGTAACCGGATAGACGCTCTCCAGCCAGTATCCCGTGGTGCCGGGGGATGCATGGGACTCTCCCTGGATCTCGATGTTGGTGACCGGAACTTTCATGTCGCGGACCTGCTCGAAGACCGGTCGTACCATGGCCCAGATCTCCGGGACCATCTCTTCAAATCTCCGGCCAAGGTGATCCACAACCGGAATTCCATTCATCTCCGCGAGATGCTGGTTGATGTACTGGTACCGGAAATCCTGATCAAGGAATGCAAAACCAATCGGGGCGTTCTCGTAGAGCGACCGGAACAGAGCAAGCGACTCTTCGGTTTTTATCCGGGCTTCTTCGGCAGCCTTTTCTGCCTGTTTCCGGAGCGTGATGTCCCGGAGAACAATCATCACGGCGGGACGGCCCTGGAACAGGATCCCGGTGCCGGTGCTTTGCACATCCACGACCGTGCCATCGAGACGCAGGGCCCGGACATCCCGGAGCGGCGTGCTGTACCCCTCCCCCTCTACGGCCCGGATCCGGGACGCGATAAGGTCCCGGTCCTCCGTGGGGATCAGGTCGAGGACCTTCTTCCCGAGGATTTCCTCCGGTATGGCTGCCCTGAAGAGCCGGAGACCTGCCGGGTTTATGTATACGTACACCCCGTCCTGGTGAACCGCGATAGCATCCGGTGAGAAATCCACGAGCCGTCGGTACCGCTCCTCGCTCTCTGCCAACAGCCGGTCCCGTTCCGCCGTTACCTGGAGTTGCCGGTGCAATTCTTCAGCAGTTGCTGACAGTTCCTCGTTGACTGCCTGCAGTTCGCTCGTCCGCTCCTCGACACGCTTCTCAAGGTCCCGGTTGAGTGCCCGGATCGCTTCGTCTTTCTCAGAAAGGTCGGCATACTGCTGCCGGATCTCAGCTTCGGAGGCAACAATCATGTCATAGGCTTCGGCAATTGTCTTTTCCGCCTCCTTGCGCTCCGTGATGTCCTTGATATGGGTGATGAAGAATTTCGGTTCTCCCGCATCATCGCGGAGCAGCACCGAGCTCACGGCCGCCCAGACGATATGGCCGTCGCTGTGGAGGTACCGCTTGTCGAACCGGAACACCTTCGTCTTCCCGCTGAGGGTCAGATCAACCTGACGGTCGCTTGATGCGATATCATGGGGGTGGGTGATATCCCGGAAGGTCTTTTGTAAGAGTTCTTTTTCAGAATACCCGAGCATGGTGCAGAGCGTCTCGTTGACTTTAATCAGCCGGCCGTCCGGGGCAGTCAGCGTCATGCCGGTACCGGCATGCTCGAATGCCAGCCGGAACTGCTCCTCGCTCTCCCGGATGCGGGTCTCCTGTTCTGCGAGTGCCGTGTACTGCCCCCGGAGTTCCTCTTCCGCAGCTGCGAGCTGCTCGCAGGATGCCAGCAACTGTTCATTAGTACTTCGAAGAGATTCGGTTGTGCGTCCGAGTTCCGCTGTCCGCGCCTGTACCTTTGCTTCGAGCCCCTCGTTCGCGGCACGGAGTTCTGCCTCAAGGCGTTTCCGCGCGGTCAAATCCCGGAGGATGGCAGTATGAACCCGTCTTCCCTCCTGCCAGCGCCGGGAAACGGTCAGTTCGACCGGCAGGGTTTTCCCGTCTTTGCGTGTGCAGGTGATCTCCCGGGATTCGGAGATATTGGCGGATTGATCGCCCGGATGAGGTTCTTCGTCTATAATGGCCGTCACGGATTGCCCGTCAGATGCCAGATCCGGAAAGGACGACCCGATCGCTTCGTCCTGGGTATACCCGAACAACCGTTCGGCCGCCGCATTCCAGAGAAGGATCCGGTTATCGTCATCGTACGCAACGATAGCGTCATTCGCTGTCTCCACCAGTTGCCGGTAATTCTGTTCTGCATCGACAAAGAAATTCGCGAGAACGGTATCGAGAGGCAGGTGTTTTTCCTTTGATTCCCGCCGGGCAATCAGGACTGCATAGAGGGCT
>Ga0074195_1002847_pt1 | contig 17774 bp, 14 predicted proteins | sample EPASupsiteHSE623_FD_64525 | JGI IMG/M metagenome (GOLD analysis project Ga0074195, IMG submission 64525) | Bioremediated contaminated groundwater from EPA Superfund site, New Mexico - Sample HSE6-23 | ecosystem: Environmental > Aquatic > Deep subsurface > Groundwater > Contaminated ...
GGATTCAATACGGATACGTTTGGATTTGAGCATTCTTTTCTTCCGTCATTGAAGGAAAAACATAAACGGGCGCTGATATTGGGAACAGGAGGAGCTTCAAAAGCTATAAAATACGTGTTGAATAAACTCGGTATCGATTTTCTGTCCGTGACGACTAAGGCCGAACCAGAGGAAAAAGAGATCCATTATCACGAAATCACCGCATCTCTGATACATGATTTTCTGATCATCATTCAAACCACTCCGCTGGGAATGTATCCCAACATCAATACTAGTCCGGATATTCCTTATCAGTTTCTAACAAGCGATCATTTTTTATACGATTTGGTTTACAATCCCAAAGAAACCTTGTTCATGAAGAAGGGCCTTGAAAAAGGTGCAACCGTTAAAGGAGGGCTGGAAATGCTTCACCTGCAGGCCATCCGCTCCTGGGAAATCTGGAATGAAAAGGAAGAAAGTAGTGAGTCGTGAGTCGTAAGACTTCGAGTTCTATGCTCTATACTCCACGCCCTATGCCCTGCACCCTGATCACAGCTTCCCGGTTTTGACCGTCCATCAGTACTTCAAGATCCTGATCAAAGCGGACATGGCGGGCATATTTTAGTTCTTCAACCAAGGGCCGGCTTTCCAGTATTTCCTCATTCAAGACCGCATCTTTAGCCTTCCATGGGACGGAAAAGTATCCCACGTTCATCGACGTCACATTATGAAAAAAATGCGATCCCATCGAGCCTTCCAGCGGGAACTCAGGCAATCCGGTCTCGATGATGACTCTGGCTCGGGAAATCTGCGCCCAGTTCACCGGTATACCGGTAAAGGGATCTCGTGACCCCCAGCGGCCGGGACCGATTAAAATATAATCCCTTGCGAGCACCTCCATTTTTCGGTTGAACTGACTAATCTCGATAGCCATATCCTTGGTTCTCATTTTATCAAAATTCTTTCCCGGGATATAAATGACATCGCGGATACCCCTGATCCTCCCGTTTCCCATTCCTCTCCGGGCATATAACAGCACTTCCCCCGAACCGTTTGTACCAGTGTCAACCGGAATGTCTTCCTCATGCCTGATCAGGGGTTTGATCTGCAGCAGGTAAAAGGTAGACAAGCCATCATCACCAGGCTCCAGATCAACCGAGTATTCCATTTCAACCGGCGATCCCATGGCTTCCCGAAAAAGACGAAGCAAAAAGCGGATGGTGTCGGCCAGCGGGATCCTGTTATATTTCAAGATATCGGCAAAAGTGATGACCGGCAATCCTGTAACCCTTAGTCCCGGTATCAGATCATCATTTTCCCTGTCATAGATTGACGCACAATGCTCAATAGTTCCATCTGCCGCTGCTTCCCTGATCTTTAGTTTAACAATCGCAGCTTCCTCCCCTCCTTTCACCAGATCAACCTCAGAGTGTTTCATATCCAGAGCATAGAATTCCTGCTGAGAACTCCGAACCTGATCCTGTACAGTGCCTATATTGATGCTGGGATATTTGGGACTGAAACGAAGCGCCTTTTCACCTCCCACGACATACATTCCAAGTCCCACAGCAGCAACGGCATAACCATCCTGCGGCTCCATGTGCGAAACAGGGTAGAAATTGTAAGACTGGGCAATTCCGCTGATAGCCGGATAATACCTTTCGTGATGTTCATGACCGACCACCTCCTGAATAATGACAGACATTTTTTCTTCTTCAATCCGGTAACTGACAGCATCAAAATAGGCCACCGCCGATTCGGTAAAAATACTGGCATACACCAGTTTAATGGCTGTTTCAAGTTGTTTGATACGGACAGAAATATCCGGATGATTATTGGGGATCAGGTAAGTAGCGTATACCCCGGAGAAAGGCTGAAGCAAAGAATCCTCGAACAAACCGGATGACCTTACAGCCAATGGTCTTCCCATTCTTTCCGCATATTTCATCAGGCGTTTCTTCAGCCCATCGCCAAGATCCGATTCCAGAAAGATCATCCTGATCTGCTCATAATCAGAATTTCCATAGATCTTTTCATACAGATTATTATTCTCCAGAAATTTGTCAAATTCGGCCGATCCAATAATGGCAGTTGGAGGGATCCTGATGTTCAGACCGGGTATAAATTTTTTCAAATCGATGTTTTCGATGAAATTACACATGAATGCAATACCACGCCCCTTACCTCCTAACGACCCTTTACCCATCCTGACAATATACCGGTCATTGTTGAGCAACAACGGGTCAAAACCAATCACCTGCCCGCGCAGTTTCTTTTGCCTGACCTTTTCAAAAACGTCCAGACAAAAGGCCCTCAATTCATCTGCACTTTTAAAATCCTCCAGTTGGACGGGGATCAATTGCTTGGCAATATTGATCTCGCCACGGGCCATCAGCCAGGTGGAGAACGAATTACGCCGTCCATGATAAACCAGGGCTTCATCGGGAATAATCCGGAACATTTCCTGAAATTCCTTCAGATTTTGAGCCACCATGATCGGGTTGCCCCGGGCATCCTTAAATACGAAATTCCCGAAGCCCAGCCGTTTATGAATGAAGTTATGGATATCGAGCGACAAGCTTTCCGAGTTTTTATTAATAAAGTCTGCTTCAACTTCAACAGCCCTGGCTGCATTCCTGACATCATGACTCTGAAGAAGGAGCGGGATCGGAAAATGCAGGATCTGCTTCACCTGTTTTAACAGTTCGATCCCTGCCCCTTCGTCTTCAATGCCATGATTCCGGAACCTGACATCCGAAATCACGGTAAGCAAATAATCCTTGTACCGCACAATCACTTCCAATGCATCCTCGTAATGACTAACCAGGATCACCTTAGGCCTTGCTCTCATTTTTAAGATCATGTGAAATTCGTCGGACGATTCGTCCTGCGTCAGGTTCTGCGTCTGTGTCATGATGTTGGTATACAGTACCGGCAGGTATCGGGAATAGTACTGAATGGAATCTTCAACCAGCAAGATCACCCGCACATTTCCGTTTTGCGTGTCTGCTTCAATATTTTTCTTGTCTTCGATGTATTTCACCATTGAAAGGAAGATACTGGAGTCTCCGTTCCACACAAAAACCCGGTCAATCGACGGAAAGCTTGAAGCCTCTTCCTGAAAATACCTTAAATCCCCATTATTATTTACCAGTACCAGGATCGGGATTCCACTGTTCTGCCGGTGAATGGAATCAGCCATCTTTACCGGCGCCCGCTTGTCAACACCTGCCATGATGATCACCAGGTCAAAGTTCCGCTCCTTCATTAACTTCAATGCATCGGATTCAGAATTAACACTGCTGAAGCGGGGATAAGAATAAAGGTTGAGCTGCAGGAACTCTCCGTAAATCTGGTCCGAGAACTGACCTTCGCGGACAATCGAATAACTGTCATAAAGAGTGGCAATGAGCAAAACTTCCCTTATTTTTACAGGCATCAGCTCTTCGAAGATCTCGCGGTCACTCTTTTTATATTTATAGATCGATGAAAGTGTGATCTTTTCCAGATAATCCATGATTCCAGAATTTTTGCATAATTTAGGAAAAATCCGGCATCCGTAAATAAAAAAGGAAGCTTTGGCTTCCTTTTTATATGCTGATTTATTTTTTACTTACCGTTTATTTTGCATTTTTTGGAAAAGAACGGAACAGGCCCGATGCCGGCAGGATCATTTACCTCCCAGGTATTCCCGGCCCGCAACAGATCTGCAACTTTTGAAAACTGACTTCCCTTTTTAACAGTTTCAATTTGTTTGGTCATCTCCTCATCATAGATGGGAGCTTCAACATTGCGTACCACACCCATAGCAACAGGGAAATCGGGCAGGCACATATTAATCAGGGCCATATGGAGTGTTGGATCCAGGTTTTTCGAATCATGCACCAGTATGTCCTCCATCGTGTAACCGTCCTCTCCGATCGTGACCACTTTCAGTCTGCCATTTTCAAAGACAAGCCCTTTTTCATTATCATTGCCAAAAATCATGGGTTTTTCATGTTCAAGGAATAACTGCCGTTCGGCCCGGTATTTCGGATTGGTAATTTCATCATGAATGCCATCGTTAAAGATGACGCAATTTTGAAGAACTTCCACAACCGAAGTCCCTTTGTGCCTGGCAGCCAGTTCAAGAACTTCCTGTGTATGCTTGACGTTACTGTCGACGGCGCGGGCAAAAAACTTGCCCCGTGCGCCTAATACCAGCAATCCGGGGATAAAAGGATCTTCAATGGTTCCAAAGGGTGAGGTTTTGGTAATTGCCCCCCTGTTCGATGTAGGCGAATACTGGCCCTTGGTCAGTCCGTAAATCTTGTTATTGAACAATATCACGTTCAGGTCAATATTCCGTCTGACCAGATGAATAAAATGATTTCCTCCGATTGCCAGAGCATCCCCGTCGCCAGTGATCACCCATACATTCAGCTCCGGATTAGCCACCTTCACACCTGATGCAATGGCCGTGGCGCGTCCGTGGATCGAGTGAAAGCCAAACGTGCTCATATAATAAGGGAAGCGCGATGAACAGCCAATTCCTGAAATAACCGCGAACTTTTCGTGCGGGACATCCAGTTCGGCCATGGTACGCTGTACTGCATTCATAATGGCGTAATCTCCGCATCCGGGGCACCAGCGTACTTCATTATCGTTTTTAAAATCTTTTGCAGTATAGTTATATTCAGACATGATCTATTCCTCCAGCAATTTTTCAAAGTTTTCTTTCAGTTCAACAACGGTGAACGGGAGTCCGCAGACCTTATTCACCTGACGATAGTCAAAGCCTGGGATCCGGTCACGCAGGTAAGCTGCAAACTGCCCCATGTTTAGTTCACATACCACAATTTTTTTAAACCTGCTGAAAACTTCCTTTGTGTTTTTTGGCAACGGTTTAATAAAGTTAAAGTGAGCCAGGCTGACTGCCTTGCCGGATTCGCTCATTTCCCTGACCGCACTGAGGGTATGTCCGAAAGTTCCGCCCCAGCTTACCACCAGCAAATCTCCACTCTCCAGTCCGCAAACTTCAAGTTCAGGAAGCATCTCGACCACCCGTTCCACCTTTTCGGCCCTGTAAATGGTGTTTTGAGAATGAATGGCAGGATCATGACTGACTGAGCCTTTCGTATTTTTTTCCAATCCTCCGATTAAATGCTGAAAACCGTTTCTTCCCGGAATTGCCCATTCACGTGAATAAGTTTCGGGATCGCGCGCATATGCCTGAAAAATATCGGGATTCACAGCCAGTTTCGGCTCGATGGCAGGCAGCTCATCCATGTCCGGAACCCGCCAGGGTTCGCTTCCGTTACCCAGGAAACCGTCGGTAAGAAGCACGACAGGCACCATGCGTTCAAGAGCGATTTTGGAGGCCAGATAAGCATAATAAAAGCAATCGGAAGGTGTGCTTGCGGCCAAAACGACCAGGGGACTCTCGCCATTCCGTCCGTATAAAGTCTGAAGCAAATCGGATTGTTCTGTTTTTGTCGGCAAGCCTGTTGAAGGACCTCCGCGCTGAACATTGACAACCACCAATGGTAATTCAGCCATGACCGATAAACCCAAAGCTTCCGACTTCAGTGCAAATCCGGGCCCTGACGTTGAAGTGACCGCCAGATCGCCTGCAAAAGCAGCGCCGATGGCTGAACAAATACCCGCAATCTCATCCTCCGCCTGAAAGGTCTTTACGCCTAAATCACGTCTTTCAGCTAAAGTGGCCAGAATATCGGTTGCCGGTGTGATGGGATAAGACCCCAGGAAAAGTTCCAGTCCTGCTTTTTCGGCAGCAGCCAGAAACCCATAGGCTGTGGCCTGGTTTCCGTTGATATTCCGGTATAACCCATTTTCAATATTGGCAGGATGTACAATGTATTGCGGAGTCATATGCTGCATGTTCATCCCGTAATTGTATCCGGCATGTAATACAGCCAGATTACTGTCCACGACAACCGGCTTTTTCTTAAATTTCTTTTGAATGTACTTTTCAATATAATCCAGAGGCCGGTCAAACATCCAGCAAACCAGACCTAATGTGAACATGTTCTTGCTTCGCAGAACTGATTTGTTGTCCAGTTCATATCCTTTCAAACATTCTTTGGTCAGGCTGGTAACCGGTACAGGGATCTTCGAATAGTCTTCAAGGTGACATTCCAAAAAAGGATCATCTGTTTTGAAACCTGCTTTTTCCAGATTCTTGTCATTAAACGCATCAGCATCGAAGATTATTGTCCCTCCGGGATTCATAAATCGCGCATTAGCCTTTACCGCTGCCGGATTCATAGCAATCAGCACATGAGCAAAATCGCCAGGGGTATTGACATGCTTCTTTCCAAGTTGCACCTGGAAACCGGAAACTCCGCCGACAGTTCCCTGCGGAGCGCGAATTTCGGACGGGTAGTCAGGAAAGGTAGAAATGTCATTTCCAAACAGAGCAGAAGTATCCGAAAATAAAGTCCCGGTTAACTGCATACCGTCACCGGAATCCCCCGAAAACCTAATGGTTACCTCTTCCAGTTCAATTACTTTAGCGTCTTTCATACGTTTATTTTTTCAATTTGACTGTGCATAACTTTCGTACTAAGCTGCACGACTTTTCTAACGAACACCAACGGTATGGAACTCGCCGATAAACATCACCTTAGGCGTAAACTGAGGCGTTCATGGCTCGTTTCATCCAAAAAAATTTTATAGAAAATTTCTATCCCTTTTTACAAAGGGGTCATTTCCTATTATCTCAGTCAGGGTTTTACAAACTAAAAACAAAAACATCCAATTCCCGATAATTCCCGATTAAAACCGGGCCAAAAATAACAATTTAAAAATCCGGAAACATTTTAAATAAGCCGCCTGGGGCTAAAAGCATGCTAAAATACAACTAATTTCAAAAGCGACTTATGAGCTTTCTTATATTTGCAAGGGTTTTTTATCTTTGTATGACTCAAAAAAACCGGATATGGCATTAATAAAAACGTTACTGGGGAAAACGCCGAAAATTGGAGAGAACTGTTTTCTGGCAGACAATGCAACAATCATCGGCGATGTGGAAATAGGTGAAAATTGCAGCATTTGGTTTAACACTGTTCTTCGGGGAGATGTGCACTATATAAAAGTGGGCAACAACACGAACATCCAGGATGGAGCGATCGTCCATGGCACCTATCAGAAGTCGCCCACCAATATCGGGAACAACGTAATCATCGCGCATGGCGCTATTATTCACGGGTGTACCATCCATGACAATGTGATGATCGGAATGAATGCCGTGATACTGGACAATGTCGAGATCGAGAGTGATACCATCATTGCGGCCGGGTCAGTGGTTACCAAAGGCACTAAAGTTGAAGGGGGCAGTGTTTATGCAGGTATCCCGGCAAAGAAAATCAAAAACATCAGCAAGGAACTGATGGACGGGGAACTGCACCGGATTGCATCTGCATATAGCATGTATGCAGGCTGGTATAAAGAAGAGACACAAGAGTAAGAAGCTATTAGCTATTAGCTATTAGTAGTGAGTAGTGAGTCGTAAGACTTCGAGTTCTTTGCTCCATGCTCCATGCTCTATGCAATCTGAACCATGTAACCTTGCAATATTTAACCATTTAACCATTTCATATTCATGAAACCAACATTATTGATCCTGGCGGCGGGAATGGGAAGCCGTTACGGCGGATTAAAGCAAATTGAACCAGTAGGACCGAGTGGGGAAACTATTCTGGAATATTCTATTTTTGATGCGATCAGGGCAGGCTTCGGAAAGATTATATTTGTGATCAGGCATAGTTTTGCCGATGAATTCATAAGCCTCATCGAATCGAAACTGAAAGGTAAAATTGAAGTGGGCTATGTATATCAGGAACTCGATGATCTGCCGGCGGGCTACCAGTTACCGGCCTCCCGGGTTAAACCATGGGGAACCGGTCATGCTATTCTAATGGCGAAAGACGTTATTCATGAACCTTTCGCAGCGATCAATGCAGATGATTTTTACGGAGCACCGGCTTTTCAGGAAATTGCTTCATTCTTCCGAAATGGAGTTTCACCGACGATCTATGCCATGGTGGGTTACCTATTAAAAAATACCTTATCCGAGTTTGGTACCGTTTCAAGGGGTGTATGCAAAACCGACCGGAATGACAACCTGATTGAGATTAACGAAAGGACAAAGATAGCCCGTGAAGGCAATTCCATTATTTACAGGGAAGGAGAGACCGAACTGGAATTGGATGGGAATATGCCGGTTTCGATGAATTTCTGGGGATTTCACCCAAGTCTGTTTACGCATTTAGAAAGCCAGTTTAAGTCTTTTCTGGATGAAAAAATAAATGTACCCAAAGCTGAATTTTTTATTCCCAACGTCATTTTCGATCTTATTCAGTCAGGTACCGTGCATTCTAAGGTATTGCATGCTGACTCCCCTTGGTTCGGAGTCACTTATCCGGACGACAAACCTTTTGTTACAAGCCAGATTCACCAGCTGGTCGGGCAAGGGCATTACCCGGAAAATTTATGGGGATAAAGAGGATCAGGACTCCGTCGCAGTCTCAGTATTTCAGTAATAAACTGCAAACGGTGACTGCGACGACTGTTTTTTCTATTCCTGCGGCTCGCTATTCCTGAATCAAATCAATCGTCTCAGCCCTGACCGTCTGCGCCATAAACTGCCTGGCTGCGGTTTCAAACAGTTCGGACCGCTCGGTGGTATAATATTTTATAGTACCTCCGTTTGAGCACTTGCTATCAATCTCCCGATGCCTGTACAAATAATCGACTAGCTTCTCTGCCACGATACAGCCCTGTTCTATGACCTGTATTTGTTTACCTGGAAGATATTTTCTAATGCTTTCAATAAGAAGCGGATAATGTGTACAACCCAGAATCAGGCTGTCAATCCCGGGATCTTTCGAAAATAACCTGTTCATATCAGCCTGAATAAAATAATCAGCTCCGGGAGTTCCAATCTCATTATTTTCGACAATGGGAACCCACATTGGGCAGGCCTGTTGGGTAATCACTTTCACCTTTCCGCCCGACCATTTTTCAAGCTCAATCGGATAAGAAAGGGAGGCCACGGTCCCTGTTGTGGCCAGCACACCGATGTGTCCGTTTTTAGTCACCTCCGATGCAAATTCAACGCTTGGACGAATAACTCCCAACACTCGTTTCTCAGGTGCAAGTACCGGTAAATCGATCTGCTGGATATTCCTTAGCGCCTTTGCAGAAGCCGTATTGCAGGCCAGAATAACCAAGTAGCATCCCAAATCGAAAAGTCTCCTTACAGCCTGTAAAGTATACCGGTAGATTATATCAAACGACCGTGTTCCATAAGGGGTGCGTGCGTTGTCGCCCAAGTATATAAAATCTTTTTCGGGAAGATACTTAATCACTTCCCTGAGGACCGTTAACCCGCCATACCCTGAATCAAAAACCCCGATCGGACTATACCCCTTTTCCATACTTGTTTTTTGCAAAAATAAAAAAAGCCAGCTGAAACAGTTGGCTTCTTTATATATTTTTATGCTGTCTGTAACAGCAATTAATCTGTCTTCATCTGAATCAACTACTTTATTCCCAGTTTGGTTTTTACCAATGGCAACAAGTCAATACTTGCTGTTGATTTATAAAGAACATTCTGGCTGTCGAAAACGTAAATAACACCCTGTGTTTTGGCAACATCAGAGATGGCTTGATTGGCTTTGTCAAATATTGGTTTCATCAACTCCGCCTGTTTTTGCTGCAGTTTTTGTGAGGCGCTGTTGTTAAATGACTGAATCCTCTCCTGAAGGCCTCTTAAGTCTTCTTCTTTGGCCTGACGGACCAGGTCGGTCAATGAATCCTGCTTTTGAGTATAATCAGCCAGCTTCGTCTGGAACTCCTTTTGCAGATCACCCAATTGTTTTTCCAGTCCGTTCGTTTGTTCTTCAATCGATTTCCTGGCAGCAGCAGTCTCGGGCATAGCCTCAATCAAAGCCTGCGAGTCGATATGTGCAAACTTTAACGTTTGTGCGCTAACCGTCCCTGCCGAAAACAGTATAATCGCTATCAGACAAATTTTGAATACACTTTTCATGATTTTTTACTGATTTTTAAATTTTTGTTCACAAATATAGAATTTTATTTTTTATAACCAAGCTTTTGAAGTACCTGATCACTAAGGTCGAATTGAGGATTGGTATAGATCATTGCCAAACCTGCCGCTTTATCAAAAATGACTGCATATCCGCCGGCACCTGCCATACTCTGGATCGTTTTCACCACCTGATCCTGGATAGGTTTCACCATTTCCTGCTGCTTTTTTGCAAGGATTCCTTCAGGCCCGAAATATTGCTTTTGCAATTCCTTGTATCCTTTTTCAGAGGCAATAATTGCATCTTCGCGTTTACGCTTTAAATCGGCCGAAAGCCTGCTTGTTTCTGACTGATAAGCGGAGTACATTTTTTCAATTTCAGCACGTCGGTTTTCCAGTTCGCCCTGATATTGTTCTGAGATCTTTCCCAAGTCATCCTGAGCCTTTGCATAAGCGGGAATATTATTAAGAATATATTCCATGTCGACATATGCATATTTCTGCGCCATCGTTGCACCTGCAACAATCAGAAAAACAGCTAACAACAAAATCTTCTTCATGTGCATATTTTTTAAGTTATTAATTGCTTCATGGAACCTGTGTAAGATGGACAAAATAGTCCTTTATTTACTCTGTCACAAGCTCTGACGATGCAACAAACAAATACTACGCAAAAAAAAGGGATCAGAATTGCTGTCCAATAACAAAATGGAACTGACTTCCTCCCACCGAAGAATCTCCGTTTACCTTATCGAATCCGTATCCCCAGTCAATCCCCATCAAACCGAACATAGGCAGGAAAATCCGAACCCCAATACCGGCCGACCGTTTCAGGTCGAAGGGGTCAAAATCTTCAAAATCCATCCATGCATTACCGGCATCCATAAAACTTAACACGTAAATGGTTGCTGATGGTTTCAGTGTGACCGGGTAGCGCAGTTCCATCGACCATTTATTGTACATATTCGATCCGGTTGTCGGACTCAGACTGTAATCCTGATAGCCACGCAATGAAACAATGTCTGCTCCATATAAATTATAGCCCGACATTCCTGATCCACCAAGACGGAAGCGCTGGAACGGCGAACGGACATTCTCATTAAAATATCCCAGAAATCCATATTCAAATTTTGTATGGAGCACCAGGTTTGTATTCTTTGATAACGGAGTATACCAGTCACTTTTAAAATTCCATTTATGATACTCAATCCACTGATAACGCTCCTGTGCCGACATTTCTTCAGAACCATAATCCTTATTATTAATCAAAGAGAAAGGAATCGTTGTCTGCAATGACAGAGAGAACTCCGAGCCTCTGCGTGAGTACAGCGGATTGTCGACCGAATTCCTTCCAAAGACCGTTTTAAAGCTCAGGTTGTTAAATTGCCCGTCCCCATCTCCTGTATCATCATTCAGAAAGTAATAATAACTGGACATGTTCTTAAGCTTATAGTGCTCCAGTGAAACTTCATGGTACATTGTAAAATAGTCATCAGGCCACGATAACCGGTATCCATATCCAAGTGCGATGGCACTGGTTACCTGCACCTGATCGTCCTCTGAATTCGTATCAGTGCCATAACCGGAATCATAATAGTTTCCATAAGAGCCGTAATAATTTCCATAGCCATAACCATAAGGGCTATAACTATTATTATTGTAGTAACTGTTTGCAGAATAATTCACCTTTGAATGAGAAAACGAAACAGAAAGTGAATTAGGCTTTTTTCCGCCAAGCCATGGTTCTATAAATGAAAGGCTGTATGACTGATAGAATTTTCCACTGGTCTGAGCGCGCAGGCTTAAGGTTTGTCCATCGCCGGTGGGAAGTGGTCTCCAGGCCTCTTTATTGAAAATATTTCTCACCGAGAAATTTGAGAACCTCAATCCCAGAGTTCCTACGAACATTCTTGCACCCCATCCTCCCGACAGTTCAATCTGATCATTAGATTTCTCCTGAAGCTCATACTTAATATCAACGGTTCCGTCCTCAGGATGAGGGATCGGAGTTGGGTTGATCGCTTCCGGATCAAAATGACCTAACTGCGACAATTCACGCACGGAACGGATAATGGCTTCTTTACTAAATAAGTCGCCCGGGTAGGTTCGTATTTCACGGCGTGCCACATGTTCATGTGTTTTGGTATTTCCTTCAATAAGCACCTGGTTAACGGTAGCCTGGTTTCCCTCGTAAATCCTCATTTCAAAATCAATGGTGTCATTTTGGACACGTGCTTCCACAGGTTCCAGATTAAAAAACAAATAGCCATGATCCAAATACAGGTTGCTCACCGCGTCATCATCTGTAGTTAACCTTTTGTCCAGCATCTTTTGATCAAAGACATCTCCCTTTTTAATTCCCGACACTGCAGTAAGATATTCAGAAGGATAAACCGTATTCCCCATCCATTTGACGTCTCCGAAATAATATTTATTCCCTTCGTCAATATAAATATCCAGCTTCACACGTCCGTTAGGAAGGGGGGTAACGGTATCCGCAACAATAGTTGCATCGCGAAATCCCTTTTCATTATACTTACTAATAATATTACGTTTATCTTCAGTATATTTTTCCTCAAGAAATTTCTTTGTTTTAAAGAAGTTTTTAAATTTTCTGGCATTTGTTTTCTTCATGGCCCTGTCCAGAATAGCGGGACTCAAATTATCAATGCCATGAAAATCAATTTCGTTGACTGTTACTTTTTCTTTCTTATCGACATGAATGTCCAGGATCACGTTGTTTGCCTGAGCCGTGTCGTCCCTTTGAACGATATTAACCTCCGTATTCAGGAATCCCTTCTCATGAAAAATATTCTTAATAATCCGTTCCGCATTGTTCAACTGGTTATCAGTAACCTGACTACCCTTGAGCATAAGAACTTTCTCAGTGATATCATCTTTTTCTGATTTCGAAACACCAAAGAAATTCACATCAGCTAACCTTGGCCTTTCTTGTAAATATATATTTAACCAAATCTTATCTTCAACAATTTTTGCGGCTTCAATTTTAACATCCGAAAACATCTGATGTCCCCACAGCTTCTTTATGGCATCCGAGATTTCCTCTCCGGGTACCGCGATCTCGTCACCTACGCTCAGACCCGATATTTGGATCAGAACATCCGTATCAAGATAACGGATACCAATAACCTCAATGCCCGCGATGGTATATTTTTGTGCATTGGCATAATTAATTGAAAAGTTTGTCCCTTCATCTTCCTGAGCAAAAGAGACCAGACTCATCATAAACAACACTAAAAAAATTTTCAGGCTTCGCATTTCTATATTTGATTAGCTCACTACTTGTTGACTGGTTTTTCCAAACCTTCTTTCTCTGCTCTGGAAATCGCATATGGCCTTAAAAAGATCTTCCTTTCTAAAATCAGGCCATAGTACTGGAGTAAAATACAATTCGGCATAAGCAATCTGCCAAAGCAAAAAGTTGCTTATCCGGCTTTCCCCACTTGTACGAATCAGCAATTCCGGGTCAGGAATTCCGTTAGTGGTTAAATATTGACTGATCAGATCCTTTTGAATATCCTCAATTCTGAGATGACCATTCTGCACATCCCTGGCAATATTTTTGACAGCCTCTGTGATTTCCCACTTTGCACTATAACTTAAGGCAATAATGAGTTTTAATCCACTGCAATTCTCCAATTCGCGGATCGACCAGTTCAGTTTCTCCTGCACATCAAAAGGAAGGCTGGAAAAGTCACCGATCATCTTTATCGAAATATTCTGTTCCTTGAGTTTATTTGTTTCATCGTTAATCGCCTGAACCAACAATCCCATCAGTGCGTCTACCTCATCTTTGGGACGGGCCCAGTTTTCGGTTGAAAAGGCATATAACGTGAGGTATTTAACCCCTATTTCACAAGCACCTTCTACAGTCGACTTGACTGCTTCAACGCCATGTTCATGCCCGAAGATCCTGGCACTGCCATGGCGGGTTGCCCATCGGCCATTACCATCCATAATGATAGCAATATGCTGAGGCAGCTTACTTGCAATAATTTTATCTTTAAAACTCATTTATTCAATTTTATTCTTAAATACACCAGGTTTCCTGAAATCAAACTCTGGTCGTCACGAAAGATATCTTACCTGCGCCTGTTATTTATTTCACACCCACCTAACTGCAAACGGAAACCCAAATGATATCAGCAAATAAATTTTAAACATAACACCTTTCAGGTGGTACAAAAGTAATATAATTCTCAAAACATCATGCCTGATGCGTATTATAAAAGGCAAATAGTGGTTAAAAATTGTTAAGCGGGAACAGCTAATTTCTGCGATCGGTACCCCACATCAGCTTATTTCTTAATGTATTAAAAAAATCATGTTCCGGAAGTTTAATGGTTTTTACCCTGAAATCTGCCTTCCGGATGTGAATTTCACCCGGGAAATTTACCGCCTTGGACCGGGAATCGAGGGAAGCCAAAAATTGCTGTCCCCTACCCTCCACGCGCAGTGTCAGCTTATTATGATCCGGAATAACAATAGGACGCATGGTCAAATTATGAGGAGCAATTGGGGTAATCACAATGTCGGCTGAATCGGGCGTCAGAATCGGGCCTCCTACACTCAGCGAATAGGCGGTCGAACCTGTTGGAGTGGAGATGATCAGTCCGTCGGCCCAGTATGATGTCACATACTTATCATTTAAATAGGCATGAATGTTGATCATCGATGAAGTATCCATCTTTGTAACCGTTATCTCATTCATGACATAATTAAACTCACAAAATAAGTCCTTCAACCCGTCAACTTGAAGTAAAGTCCTTTCCTCAATAACAAATTCATTATTCAGCACATCATCAATTGCTATTTCCATATCTTCACGGGAAATCGCGGAAAGAAATCCCAACCGTCCCGAATTAAGGCCTATAACAGGTATTGACCTGTGTTTTAAAGTCAGAATTGACTTCAAAAATGTTCCGTCGCCACCAATGCTAAACAGGTAACTCACCGATGCCGGCAAGTCGGACCCTGTTAAAAATACTCCCGCTACAATATCAGGATCGATATGACTTGTTGTTACAATCAAATCATAAAAAGGCTTATAAATATAAGCTTTTACCTGCCGATGCTTTAATAGGGAAAAAAACCTGTTCATGTCTGGCGAAAAAGCCGGATCAACGGTAAGACCAAAGATTGCGATAATCATATCGGGAAATTATTCTGAATTACATATTCATGAAACGCATAAGCTGATCAAAACGATCTCCATACAAGTCTTTTAATTTTGAATCATCCATAAAAACTGTACTGATCGTATAATCATACCGTACGAAGGTCTGAATTATTGGCGATAAATCAATCACATTTACCTTTAAAGTTACTTTGATCACATTCGAATTTTCATTTCTGGATACATACAGACTTAAAATTTTGGCATCATTTTCTTCAACTATACGGCCAATCTGGGCCAGCGAATAATCGGCCGGATTTAGTTCCAGAACAATAACACCTCCTGGTTCTTTGACTGCAACCAGATCGGCAAAATGCTGGGCCACGTCAAAAACCGAAATCACTCCCCTGTATTGATGATACGGGTCCAAAACCGGAACTACACTAATTTTCCATTCCGATATGGCAGAAACAACTTCATAAATATGCTGTGTGGTTCTAATCTGAGGTTGAAGCATATATTCACGGCATTCCTCCATTTGTTTATCAGCCAGATTCAAATCATAAATTGATTTATCAGAGATCAAACCGATATATTCATGATCGTCTACAACCGGAAGGTGCGAAATCCGAAAGATCTCCATCCAGTTCAACGCTTTTTGACCGGTATCACTTAACCTTAATGAAGGTATTACTTCCGATATGAGATCTTTTGCCAACAAACCTTTATCTGTTAAATTTATTCAAATTCAGTACAAACCTTATTCCAGGATCCTATTACCTGCATCCGTTCACAATAGGATCATTCTTATATTTGCAAAGCCATCAATCAAAAATCAGACCAGCTTTATCGGGGTTTCAATAGTAAATTGTAACTTGCAGCCTATTTTAAACAGTATGACGAGACTTAGTGTAAATATAAACAAAATAGCAACATTACGAAACTCCCGGGGAGGATCGATACCCAACGTAGTTGAAGCAGCAATTAATTGTCAAAAATTCGGGGCACAAGGCATTACGGTGCATCCAAGGCCTGATGAACGACATATTCGCCGTCAGGATGTTTATGACATTAAACCGTATATCACCACGGAGTTAAATATCGAAGGCTACCCCGATGATGATTTTTTAAAATTAGTTACTGACGTACATGCCAACCAGGTCACACTGGTACCTGACGTTCCAGGACAGCTTACTTCTGACCATGGCTGGGACACGATTAAGCACAACGATTTTTTAATCGATGTAGTTAAATTTCTTAAGGGAAATGGCATACGTACATCCATTTTTGTAGATGCTGATATCAAAATGATAGAAGCTGCAGCCAAAACCGGGACCAGTCGCATCGAGTTGTACACGGAACCATATGCCCGTGACTACATGACGAATCCGGAAAAGGCAATTGCCCCATTTATGGAAGCGGCCAAACTGGCTGGTACACTAAAATTGGAGATCAATGCAGGACACGACCTGAACCTCAGGAACCTGAAATATTTAACCGATATGATCCCCACCATCGCAGAAGTTTCCATCGGCCATGCCCTGATTGCTGACGCACTATACATGGGGCTGCGAAACACGATCAAGGAATACCTTGACTGCATCAAACCCTGACGATTAAACGCGAAGTCACAAAGACGCAAAGAAATAGATTTGATAAATTCTGACATTTTATTTCCTGATATTCCAGGTGTTTTTAGGTCGACTCCAGTTTTTAATTTTTTTTAGCGTCTTCGCGCCTTTGCGTTCAGTTTAGAATGTAGAATCTGATCATTTATGGAATTATTTTTCAGAGAAGAAGGAAAGGAAGGGAAAGACATCGTCATTGTTCACGGGCTTTACGGTTCGTCCGACAATTGGCTGACTGTTGGAAAGAAGCTTGGTGTTAAACATCATGTCTTACTGGTTGACCAGCGAAATCATGGTCATTCTCCTAAAAGTGATATCCATACCTACGAAGCCATGAAGGAAGACCTGTCCGAATTTTTTGAAAAGCACAAACTGGGCAGAGCCATTGTGATCGGTCACAGCATGGGCGGAAAAACAGCGATGGCATTTGCAGCCGACTATCCCGAGCACATCGAAAAATTGGTAGTGGTCGACATAGCACCTAAAGATTATTTCCTTTTGGGTGAAAACAGTCAGTATTATCAGCACCAGTACATTATGCAAACATTAACAGAGGTACAGGAGAAACGCGAACAATTCAAAAGCAGGGATGATATTGCAAATTTTCTTAGCCTTAAGCTGGATGGAAAGGAATTGGTACAGTTCTTACTCAAAAGCATATACCGCGACAAGGAGACCAGACAATTTAAATGTCGCCTCAATATTGAAACACTCAACAACTCACTGGATGAAATTATCAGTGGGGTAAACGAACGTTATTTCAGCGATCGGATCCCAATCATGAAGTATCCTGTGTTATTTATCAAAGGAGAAAAATCAGGATACGTTCAGGAAGAAGACTTTGGCCTGATCAGAAAAATTTATCCTGAGGCCGGCTTTAAAATTATTCCGGATGCCGGTCACTGGCTTCACGCGGAACAACCTGCCCCCTTCATTCAAACCCTCTAAAACTTTATTTATATAATAAACTATTTTCTTT
>Ga0074195_1002849_pt1 | contig 17762 bp, 11 predicted proteins | sample EPASupsiteHSE623_FD_64525 | JGI IMG/M metagenome (GOLD analysis project Ga0074195, IMG submission 64525) | Bioremediated contaminated groundwater from EPA Superfund site, New Mexico - Sample HSE6-23 | ecosystem: Environmental > Aquatic > Deep subsurface > Groundwater > Contaminated ...
GTTCCAGGAGACGATCCGCCCCTTAAGATCGCGGATGATGACGGCGTCGTTGGAGTCGCGCACTACGGTAGCCAGCCGCAGCACGGTTTTTTCCCAGCGCTTCCGGTCGTGGATATCGATGAGAGCCAGCACGGCCCCCTCGATCCGGCTCCGTTCCGCGCCGCTTTTGGCGGTCCTGTAGGGCTGGATGATCAGATTATACCAGCGGCCCCGCTTATCCCGCACTTCCGCCGCCCTCATGCTCCCGGTCCTGATGACGGCCAGGAGCGATTGCTCCAGGCCGGAAAGACGCAGCGGGAGGCGGATAGCCGCGAGAGGCCGTCCGATCTTCTCCGGCGAGAGGCCGAGGATCTTCTCAGCCGGCTGCGTAAAGCGCCGGACGGTCAGATCGGGACCCAGAAGGACGATCGGAATGTCGATACTGGCCAGAAGATTGGTAAAGTCGTCGTTGGCGCGGTTCAGGATCTGGTTATTGCGGCCGACTTCCTCGGCCGATGTGAGCAGTTCCTCATTGGCGGACTGAAGCTCCTCTTTGGCGGTCTCGAACTCCTCATTGAGGCTTTGCAGTTCCTCGTTGCTGGAACGAAGTTCTTCATTAGAGGCCTGAAGCCTCGCGTTCGTGGACTCCTGTTCCTCGATGATGCTTTTGAGATGCTCGCCGGAAACGGCCAGATCTTCCTTAAGCTCCATGACGCGGCGGCTCTCCCCGGGTCTCCGCGCCCTTTCGGCCGGCGGTTTCCCGGGTTCCGCGGCGGCGGCCTCTTCGAACAGGATCAGAAAATATTCCTTATGCAGGTTGCCGGCTTTGACCGGCAATACCTCGATCCGGACGCGCCCCCCGCCCGGGTGAGGCGCCGGGACCTCTCTGCGCACGGCGCAGGCCGATTTTTTAGACATGTGGATGGCCGCCCGCAGCTCCATAAGCAGCGGGCCCGAGGCCATGCGGCGGAGATTCATGCCCGGTTTGCCGGGGGCCGGGCGGAGATAGGGGGAGATATTCCCTAAAAACCTCAGGATCTCCAGTTCGCCGTTGACTATAACCCCGTTCGGGAGGTACCGCGCGGGGAGCACATTGTCCAGGCCGCACTGCAAAGCGCACGCTTCCGGAGCGTTCCCGGCGCTTTGTCCGGGTTCATAACGCCCCGGGGTTTTGATCTCCGGAGAACGCTCGGTCTGGGCAAGGCCGAGGGGCGCGCGGGAGGACGACGCTCCCTCGAAAAAGACCTTCCTTTTGACATCCAGCGGCGTAAACCGCCCCGCGAAATCGCCTATCGCCTCCGAAGAGCCCAGCATCAGAATGCCGCGGGGTTTAAGGGAGTATTGGAAGATCCGCAGGGCTTTTTCCTGCAGCTCAGGCCCCAGATAGATCAGCAGATTGCGGCAGCTGATAAGGTCCAGGTTGATGAAAGGCGGATCCTGCACCAGGTTCTGGACGGCGAACACGCACCGCTCGCGGATGGCCGGGACGACACGATAGCCGTCCTTCGTCTCCACAAAGAAGCGCCGCAGGCGCGCGCGGGAGATCTCCGATCTGATCTTTCTGGAGTAAAATCCGGCGCGGGCGGTCTCGATGACGGCGGGATTTACGTCGGTAGCGAAGATCTGAAAAGGTATGTGGGAGAACCGTCTGCCCAGGAACTCGACCAGGTTGATCGCGTGGGAATAGGCCTCTTCCCCGGTGGAACAGCCGGGGACCCAGATGCGGACCGGAGCATGGAACGGATTGTTTTTAAGAATGCGCGGGTAGACCGCGTTTTTCAGGACTTTGAAGGATTCAGGTTCCCGGAAAAAGGAGGTAACGGAGATCAGCATATCATGGTAAAGCGAATCGAGCTCTTCCGGATCAGTTCTCAGCGCGGCGAAGTATTTCTCCGGATCTCCCCCCCCCAGCATTACGCGCCTTTGAACGCGCCGGCGCAGCGTGCTCCGTTTATACAGCCCGAAATCCACTCCCTTGGCTGTACGCAGAAGTTCCAGGATCCTGTTCAGAGAGTCTCCGTCCCCGGGCCCGCTTTTTACCGGGCTCCCATCCCGGGATATAACGCCGCCGCGCCGCGCGAAACCCAGTTTTTTTCCTATCCCGGCCGGGGAAAGAACAAAATCCGCATAGCCGGCAAGAGCCGCCGAATCAGGCATACTGATGTGGGCCGCGGTCGACCTGCTCTGCGCGAAAGTGATCCCTCCATTCTCCTTGATGGCCCGCAGGCCGGCGGTTCCGTCCGACCCCTCGCCTGACAGAAGGATCCCGATCGCTTTCTTTTTCCGGTCGCCGGCTACCGAGCGGAAGAAGGCGTCTATGGGATTATGCCGCTCCGCTTCGTCCCCGAAACGGGAAAGACGAAGGGTCCCTTTCTTTATCAGGATCTTGCGGCCGGGAGGAAGGACATAGATCCGGTCGGGGAGGACCCTGTCCCCGTTTTTGACCTCCCCTATCGGAAGCCTGGCGCTGCGCGCCAGGATCTCGGCCAAATGGCTCTTGTACTGCGGGGCCAGATGGGGAACGAGCACGAAAGCTATGCCCGGCTTCGGCGGAAGCGCCGCCAGGAGTTCCTCGAACGCCGTAAGCCCGCCGGCGGAGGCGCCGATGGCGGCTACGGGGAAAGATTCCGGCCTATTGTGTTTTTTCACTTATCCCCATCATTGCCCGGCTGTCGGCTGAAACACCGCGGCCCCTGCGGGACGGATCCCCGCGGAGAAAAACACCGATTCGCGCAAACGACCATCTGAAGGCTATCCCCCAGCGCTATAATAGCATAAAGCCCGGGGGATTAACCGCCGCTTCCGCGCCCTCCGTAGTATTACCTAGCTGACCAGGCATAATTCCGAATAGCCGCCGTATCTCCGAAGGTATATACTTACCCACGCATTCAGCCTCTTTTAAAGAGATAAGGGGAGCGATACAATGAAAATAAATAGTGGTGGCGTTAAGTTTGTAAGATTCGCCGCAGCAGCGGCCTTGCTGCTGGGTTTGCGGACGGCCGTCTTCGCGGAAACCGGCGTCGGAGACAAGGTGTTTTCCATAGGTCCGCGGTTATCCTATTTCACGCCGAAAGACGCGGATGACGGGGAATGGTCCGGAGGAGCCCAGGCCCGCCTGCATTTATCCCCCGGCCTGGGTCTGGAAGGTTCCATCGACTACCGCAGGAATAATTTCGGCCGTTTCACTACCATCAAAACCTATCCTGTTCAGGCCAGCTTGCTGGGGTATCTTCTCCCCGGCTCCGTTGTCAGCCCCTTCCTGCTGGGCGGCGTCGGCTGGTACTACACCACGATAAACGGCCCGGCCGGGTTCAGCAACACCACTTCAAGGTTCGGCCTGCATGCGGGATTCGGCCTCGAAGTAATGCTTAACAAAGCCCTGTCCCTTGATGGAGCCTATCGATATGTCTGGCTGGAAAGCGTAACCTCCACGGATTCCTCCGCTCTGGACAGGAACTATCGCGATAAAGGATCCATGCTAACGCTGGCGCTGAACTTTCTGTTCTAGAAGCCTGTCTGACATAAGGTTTTTAAGGCGAGATTGTCGGTTTTGAGGCCGAGCCGAAGCGACGCGAAACGAGCATTCTCGACGGAGACTGTAAGTCGAGCGGCGCAAAGGCATAGGGGGAACCGCATTGCGGTTCCCGCCTGTGACGCTCTCCCCTGGAGGGGGTGTCGTGGCAAAAAACGGCAATTGGAGCCAAAACTCCTTATGTCGGACAGGCTCCTATAATTCAGCCGCCATCGCCATGACATTACAGCGGGGCGCGGAACTGACGTAACTCCGGCGCAATGTCCGTCAGCTGCTTATCGAGCGGCCTATTTCGACCCATACCTTTTTTGAATTGACCGTAGTGCACAGTAAAGTGATCGTTGAGCCTGAAGATGTGGCGGCCGCGCCCGTAACCCAGGCGGCCGCGAGCACCATTATGTCGTTGGCGGTAGGCGGACTGGGCGTGTTGGTAAAAGTCACGCCTCCCGCTGTCCAGTTAGCCACTACGAAAGTAACCCGCTGCCCCTGTCCCACGGCCCCCGAAGCGCAGCCTGTGATCGTCCCTACGGAACTGGTGGCGGCCACTGTGATCCTAACGAGCCCGGAGCCGTCGGCGGCAAAAGACGCCTCGCCGTTGATCACCACGGTCTGGGAAGCGTTTGCGAAACCCTTTGCCGTAATAGTCGAGGTAAAGGTATTAAGCCCCGTAAATGTCTGGGTGGAGGAAAGATAGGCGTCCCCGCCTGGCGGCGCCCACTTAACCCCGGCGGCCTGAGCGCTGTCGGCCATGATTATCTGGCCGTCCGCACCCGCGGGAACTCTAACCGGGGCGGCGGACCCGGTAAAGGCTATGAGATCGCCTTTGCTCGTTCCGATCGCCTTCGCTATCTGCGCGTCGTTGGTAACATTGCCAAGACCTATATCGCCCTGGGTGACCGTCACATCGGCGGACAGGGCGTGCCCGTTGACAGTACGGGTTGTCGGGACCTTGGTCGCGTCCGTTATCGAGATATTGGCGGTGCCGTCGAAGGATACTCCGTTGATATCCCGCGCCGTCGCCAGAGCGGTGGCCGTGGCGGCGTTCCCCGTAGTGCTCTGGTTCCAGGTCGGAACGGCGGCGGAGGTCCACACGGTCCCGTCGGAGATCATCAGATTCCCGGCCGCCCCCGCCGTTATATCCCCCGAATTGGTCCCGGACAATCCCAGATCGGCTTTCAAAGTCGCCAGCGAATTCACTTCCGGCGCCCCCGCTCCCCCCGTCCTGCGGTAGAGCAGCGAAGCGGTCGCCATGTCGTCCATTTTCGACAAAGTGACCGCTTTGGCGGCGATGGTCTGGACACCGTCGCCGGTCGAAACGACATCGCCCGAATGGTTAGGATGGACATATAAATTCGCGCCGGCGGCTATGCCGTCCAGCTTGGCGGCATAAACGCCCGTCATATAGCCGTTGACGCCCGACGACGCCGCGGCCATCGAGATGACCGGCGCGGTCCCTCCGCTGGAGGCTACGGGCGCCGTGCCGGTCACGCCGGTCACCGTCCCGTCGCCCTTGGCCGCTATATTCCCGCTCAGCTTATTGATAGCGCCAAGCACCGAATCGGCCGCGTCTACGGTCCCCGCGACGCCCGTGTATCCCGTGAGCAGCTTCCCCGTGACGGCGGCGTCCGTAAAAGAGGCCGACGGCAGGGCGTTGGCCGCAAGGGTGCCCTGGGCGGCCGTGGCGTATGCGCCGCTCGCCGTGAACGCCGCCGTTCCCAGCGCCCCGGTCACCGTGTTCAGATTGGCGACCGTGGCGCTTAAACCGGTCAGCGTGGTGGCCGTGGCGGCGTTCCCCGTAGTGCTCTGGTTCCAGGTCGGAACGGCGGCGGAGGTCCACACGGTACCGTCGGAGATCATTAAGTTTCCCGAAGCTCCGGAGGGGATCCCGGCAACCGGCAGATCCGTTAAATTCGACCCGTTTAGAACCGGCAGCTTGCCGTCCATGAGCAGCTGCACAAGCTGGCCCGGCCCCCCGAAAACATTCCCCTGTACGGTCACCGACGACTTGTTGGTGATAGTGGGCCAATCCGCGCCTCCCGCCCAGGCGGCGGTGGCGGCATATAAAGAATAGGCGGAGGAAACTATTTTGTAGCGGGGCAGCATTTCGCTGTCGGTCCCCACTGTCACGCCCAGCCAGTAAGCCGTGGAGAAATTTACATTAAAAGGACTGACTTCTCCCAGGATTACGCTGTAAATGCCGTTCTTATCCGGTGTTACGGTCTGGGTTTCGGTCCACACGGGCGCGCCGCCGGCGGAGGCCGTATAGAATTTAAAGACCATGGAAACCGCGCTGGTAACGGCGTTATCGCCTGGATCGGTAAGTTTTCCCTGAAAATTTATCAGTTCGGGAACGGCCGCCAGCGTGGGCGCGGCCGGGGAGAGCAGGACGAACATTCCGGCCGTCACGGCGTTAAAAACCGCATTTTTTCTTTTCATAAATCATCTCCTCAAGATCGGGCGCCTTTCACGGTTCTCCCGGGAACGACGGCCGCGGGCATTTTCTTAACGCCTGAACGGCCGAATTTGATACTCAGCGAGAGCCGGTGGGCTATCCCCAGATCGGAAAACGAATTCCACGCGTAGTCGAACTGATAGCCGTTCCAGCCTGCCCCTGCGCCGGCGGTTATGCCTGAAAGCGCGCCCAGTTCCTTAACGGTGTCGTTCTTATAACCGGCCCTCGCCGCGAGAACTATCGCGCCGAGCGCGCGCGTGTACTCCGCTCCGGCGTGCGCGCTGACAACGCTCTCAATATACTTCAGATCGGACACGGCCAGCAGGTTCCTGGACAGCTCCATGGACAATCCGGCGCGTGTTATCACCGGCAGAGAACTTTTTTCGGACACATACCTGGCTCTCCCGCCCGCATGCTGTACGGACAGGCCCAAACCCAGCCTTCTTCCCCAGGGCAGCGCGCAGCTGTAAAGCGCGCCGGCATCCGCCGCATATGAACGGGATGCTTCTTCTTCCAGACGCGAGGAAATGTATTTAAAATTCGCTCCCAGCGCCAGGCCGCCCCAGGAACGGGCATAGGAAACGACCGCCAGCGTGTCGGTCATGCCGTAGCTCTCATCGAGCCGCAAACCCGTGTTGTCGGCTTTCTGGATGTCTCCCGTGGCCAGCAGATTGAAAGCCGCGCCGATAACGCCGCCAAGCGCCGGCCGGGCGTACGCTATATTCGAATAAGTGATCCCCTGAAGCCACAAGGTATGGGTCATGGATAATTCGGTTCGCTCAAGACCCGCGATCCCCGAGGGATTCCAGTACAGAGCGTTGATATCCCCGGAAACGCCGGCGAAAGCCTCGCCAAGCGCCGCCGGCCTGGCGCCTACTCCCAATTGCAGGAATTGATAAGCGCCGGTTCCCTGTGCGCCGCCCGCAAGGATAAAACCGGAACACCGCAGCATGACCGATGCCGCCAGCGCCGCGACCGTTATGATCTTTTTCCGGGCCATTATCTTATGATCGCGAACCTGCCTTTAGCCTTATCCCCATTTGGCGCCGTCATGAGATACAGGTAAACGCCGCTGGCCAGTTTTCGTCCATCTCCGTTCACGGCGTCCCACTCGTAATCATCGGCCGCGGTATCCGTCTTATGAAGTTCCGCCACCTGTTTGCCGGTTATCGCGAATATTCTGATGGTCACATCGGCGGACAGACCCTTAAAGGTGATCTTGTCGGCCTGGAAGCGGCCGGGGCTGTTCGGTTTAAAGGGATTGGGATACACATAGGCCCCGCTCAGATTTGCGGCGGCGGCGCCGACGGGATCCGCCGTAACGCCCGGCGTTTCAAGGCCGGCTGAACTCTGATAATTGGAACTTTGCGCGTTGCCGGCAGCGCTCTGTCCAAGTATGCCGGTTTGTACCTTATAATGCGCGGAGGCGGTGTTCCCGCTGCCGCCGACCAGCGCCGGGACGGAAAGATGATATTGGGAACTTACCATTACCCCGGCGGCTGTCAGCGAGCCGGCGGCTAACGCTATCAGCGCCGATAACCGGCTCACCTTCTGGATCATGGCTCCGATCTCCTTTTCAGTCTTTAACCTGAAAAGCTCAGTTGAGCTTTTCCGCCCGCATAGCGGGCGCCCTTCGGGAGGCATACGCCTCGTCGGGCAGCTTCGCGCATAGCGCTCGGCCCTCCGCCCGCTTCGCGGGGAATTCCGCGGGAATATTTTGTCCCCTGATTTCAGCAATGAAATTCAAGATCAACTGCGGAATTCAGGTTAACGCGGAACGAGAAGCGGCCGGACCCATCTCCGCCAATACACGCCGCGGCCGCCGGCTGATCTCGCTATCGATGAAGTCGGCGCCTTGTATGCGTTTATAAACAGCTCTTCCGATACGATCCGTAGAGAGCATACCAAGGAACGCGCCGCCCGCCAATGCGGACTTATACGCTGAACGGACGGGGATATTACGGAGAGATGTACGCCGGCGCCGCCATTACCGAGGCCTAGCGTTGCGTAAGTAATGGATACATTGGCTGGCCGCTTTCGGAGCGTAGAGCATATTGCCTACGCCTTTGCTTTGTCGGCGGGGCCGTCCAGCACTTCGCGCAGCTTATGGGATAGCGCCTCCACCGTGAACGGCTTATATATAAATGCAAGCCCAGGCTCCAGCACCCCGTGTTTTGCTATGGCATCATTCGTATAGCCGGACATAAACAGGGTCCTGCGCACCAGCTTTCTCCTGGCCAATTCCGTGGATAGTTCCCGGCCGCTCATCCCGGGCATGACCACATCCGTCATCAGCAGATCCACGGCTTTACCATGGCGCTCAATAACCTCAAAGGCCTCGTTCCCGTTTGCGGCGGAAATAACCGTATACCCGCTCATACGCAGCAGGCGCTCGCCAAGACGGCGCAAACTTTCCTCATCTTCTACAAGAAGCACGGTCTCGCTGCCGGGAAGAAGGGCGCCTTTGTCTTTGTCCGTGTCTTTGCCCTTGTCCTTGCCCTTATCCACAGCTGTCGCTTTATAAGATGGGATATATATATGAAAAATAGTCCCGCGATCCGGAGCGCTTTCCACCTCTATCTCGCCTCCGCTCTGCTTAACTATTCCAAAAACCGTTGAAAGGCCCAGGCCCGTACCCTTTCCTTTTTCTTTTGTGGTAAAGAACGGTTCGAAGAGATGCTCTTTGGTGTTATCAGTCATCCCGCAGCCCGTGTCGTAAATGTTTAAACACACCAAAGGCCCCGTGGCAAAGGCCGGATGTCTCGAGAAAAAGTCCCCTCCGGCCTCAATAAGCACGGTTTCCAGAATCAATGTTCCGCCTTTATTCATGGCATCGCGCGCATTAACCGCGAGGTTGACAAGCACTTGTTCGATCTGACCTATGTCAACCTGTACCGGGCACGGCGCCGTCGCGAGTCTGGTTTCAAGTTTAATGTCCTCGCCGATGAGACGCTTCAACATCTTCTCGATACCGGACACGACCGAATTGAGGTCCGCCACCTCCGTCTTTAATACCTGTTTACGGCTAAAAGCTAAAAGCTGCCTCGTAAGCCCCGCGGCCCGCCCCGCCGCGGTCAGGATCTCTTTGACATCTTCCCGTTTAGCGTCATCCCTAGCCAGTGCCTTCAGCAAAAAACCGCCGTAGCCAATGATGGCGGTGAGCAGATTGTTAAAATCGTGCGCCACACCTCCGGCAAGCTGGCCTACGATCTCCATTTTCTGTGATTGCTTAAGTTGAGACTGTATCTCCTCCCGTTCCTTCTCGGCCATTTTCAGATCATGAATATCCGTGCAAGTACCATACCACTTGAGAATGTTGCCGGCGGCGTCCATCAAAGGCACGCCCCGGACGAGCCACCAACGGTAAACGCCGTCGGCACGGCGCAAGCGGCTTTCGATCGAATATATGCCGTTCTCCGATGTCGCCTTTTGCCATGCGCTCCGGGCCCGCTGCTGATCATCCGGGTGGAACGGTTTATTCCAACCATGGCCCAGGCTTTCCTCCAGTGTGAGTCCCGTATAATCCATCCATCGCTTGTTGAAAAAGATGTTCCAGCCGTCCGGCCGCGTTATCCAGACGATTTGCGGCATGGCTTCGGCCATAGTGCGTAATTCCTCCATGCTCGCACGCAGTACGGCCTCCGCCTGAATGCGTTCCGTGATGTCAATACAAGTTCCGATCCATTCCCGAACGCCTCCATCCGGTTGAAGAGCGGGAAAACCGCGGACTAAAAGGTTTCGATAAACTCCGTCATGCCTGCGCAGGCGGTATTCGATCTCATACGAGCGTTTTGTGGTCACCGAGTCATTCCATGTACGCATAACGCGCTCAAAGTCTTCCGGATGAACGGCTTTTGCCCAGCCCACGCCCTTTGTCTCCTCGTAAGTCCGGCCCGTAAATTTCCTGAGCGATGGAACATCCTCTTCAATTTCTCCGGCGGCATTCGTAACCCAGCCGATCTGATCCGTCAGTTCGATATACGACCGGTAACGCGCCTCGCTCTTCTGCAGCGCGACCTCCGCCTGCTTCCGGTCGGTAATGTCCTCTGAGATGCCCAAAAGGTACTTCGTAACTCCGTCACGCCCCCTGACACAAATCTTCCGGGTATGAAGCAAGCGAGTCCCTTTCCTGGCCGTCAGGATAGGTTCTTCCGGAATATCCAGAAAACCGACTTCCCCATCAAGCACTTCCCGGTCCTTGGCCATGAAGTTTGCCGCTTGTTCGGGAGGAAAAAGGTCCAGGTTATTCTTGCCTAACAAGTCCTTGCGGTCATATCCCAATAATTCCTCTCCCGCGCGATTAAACACCACGAAACGCAGATCTTTCGCCTCCTTGAGAAAGATCATATGAGGAACATTCTCCACTACCATATCGATAATGGTTTTAGACTCCGTCAGTTCCTCCCGCGTCCGCGTAAGATCGGTGTTGTCCCGGATATTGCATTGGATCACCCTGCGCTCACCCACCACATAAGTATTGCTCACGAACTCAACAAAGAGTTTGCGGCCATCGAAGGCTACGAGGGGAAGGCCCTCATAACGGGCGTACCCGGTGTCCTGAAGCTCCTTGAATTTTTCCTTGTTAGCGAAAACATCCGTAAAAGCCCCGATTTCCCAGAGTTTTTTGCCAGTTAACCGTTCAAGAGGAAACCCCAGCAGATTAATGATAAATGGATTCGCATCCACAATAAGACCGGTTTCGGCCTCAAGGATGAGAATGCCATCCTGTGCCGCCTCGAACAGCCGCCGATAGCGCAGCTCAGAGTCGCGCAAAGCGGCGTCCGCGCGCTCGCCGTCTGGATCAGGATGCGGGGCGTTAACACCCTCCCCCTTAATTACATTGGGCTTTGCCGAGTTTTCCGAGGGCGCAGCTGTCCCGGGAACTTTCGCAGCTTTGATTTCGCTTTTTTCCCCTTCTTTCATAATTATCCCCGATAATTATAAGTTGGTCTCAAAAGGGTATTTCACCCTAATGTTTTAGATTCGGCCAATAGGCATAGTGAAATACTCCATAATACCAGGAATTAAACGGTATCCCGGGTCAGTAGTTTGTGGGAGTTTTTGGCGACGATCCCCGTCAAAGCCGCTGTTCCGTCTTCAGACTCGGCTTTAACAGCGTCATCTTTATCTGCTCACTCTCGCCGTCCTACTTACACTTCTGACAATTGCAGTTATCCGCATGGCCGCGGGTTTCAAGCTGCTCGCGCATATGTTTCCATGCGCTCTTGAGGTCTTCCGTCAAATGCTTCAGTTCGTCCGCTCCGACTTTCTTCAAGGATGCGTAGCGAGCCGATGTTTCGTCCACAATCTTGTAGTATTCCGCCTCATTAATTTCCTTGATCTCTTCCACTCTTTCCAGGACTTCGCCCTTCATTTTAAGCATCCAACCGGCTATTTTTTCCCGGTTCTGCGCGCCTCTTTTGCCGTGCAGGAAATATGCTCCCAACGCGGCGATCGCCGCCAATCCGATACCCGCTTCTATCATGTTTTCTGTTTTTGTCATACCGCCTCCTTGTGAAAACACCATCTCAATAGGTTAAGCGCCTTATTCAGCATCGCTTCAATGCCTTACCGGTCTGGGGCGACCTTTTTTAAACTTCGCGGCTTCGCCCTTGTCGACGCTCTGTTGCGCCTTGATAGCCGCTCTTTGTTCGGCTTTTTTAGCCTCTACAGCATTGCGGATTTCCGACCGAGGCTTACCCTTCAGGTTTTCCCTGAGCGCCTTTATTTCTTCCGTCTGTTTTCTTCGGAGCTCGGCAAACGGCGGCTGCTTGACGGGCGCGGCCAAGATTCCGGTCTGCGCCGCATGCACGGGAACCGTGCCATGGAAGGGTTGAAATGAGTCTGACAGCGGGGCGGAGCTCACGGCAAGCGCGGCCCCTTCGGAAGCTAAGCGGTGTACTGGCCGGAAAAAGTCGGTCGCCGGGGCCGTGGCCACGCCCACCGGAGCTTGTGCGGGAACGACCGCAGGCTGTGCCGTGGATTTCGATACTGACCCGGTCAGTTGGCCAGGTTCCGGGGTGTTTTGCGCGCCGGTCATCGGGACAAACCCGGCTATTACCGCCGTCATAACTAACAGGGTTTTCATTTTTTTTCTCCTGTGTTGGAGTGTATTAGAAACATCGCCATGTCTTTCGGCCGCGACGGCTGGCGCCCCCGGCACTCTCTTGATAAGATACTCTTTCTCGTTTTTGGCCGCCATACGGAATTATACGCGAAGCTATAGGTATTTATCTCAAGCCCAACTTCGGGAAAAGTTCTGGCTTCTTAAGGAGTTTTATAATGAAAGGAAACAACGGCAGCAAGAGGGTCACGGAAAATCCGCACCTGGCGGGCGGGGCCGGCCGTCAGCGGAAATCCGCCAGTACCGGGGTTATGTCGACATTTTCTATGGCCAGGGCGGCCAGCGGCTTCATTTCGTCCAGGCCGCTTAATTCGCCGTAGGACGGCTTCGGCTTCCGGTAGAGAACGCCTATAGGCAGCTTTTCCCTCTCCGCCGCCAGCGCCATGGCCGCCGCTTTATCCGAAACATCGTGCGCCGCCCCCGCCTTATATATCCGCTTGGAATACCAGTCGTAGGTGTTAAGCTTGTTGAAAGATACGCAGGGCTGAAGAACATCTATGAGCGAAAAGCCTTTATGATCGATCCCGGCCAGGATAAGCTCCGCCAGATGCTCCCGTTCCGCCGCGTAACCGCGCGCCACGAAGCCGCAGCCCAGCGCCAGCGCCGTTTCCAGCGGCGGGAACGGCGCCAGGATCACCCCTCCGGGCTGTATCTTGGTCTTCATGCCGGGTTCCGAGGTGGGCGAGGCCTGCCCCTTGGTCAGGCCGTAGATCTGATTGTCGTGCACGATCACGGTAAGATCCACATTGCGCCTGATATTGTGGATGAAGTGATTGCCGCCTTCGCCGTAGCAGTCGCCGTCGCCGGTGGTCACGATAACGGTCAATTCCCGGTTGGCGATCTTCGCGCCCGCCGCCGCGGGCAAAGCCCTGCCGTGCAGACCGTTGAAGAAGCCGGCGTTGATATAGTGGGGCATTTTGGCCGCCTGGCCTATGCCGGAGACCAGCAGGAGTTCATTCGGTTTTTTACCGAGCTTCGCAAGAGCGGATTTTAGCGCCGCCTGTATCCCGAAATTGCCGCAGCCGGGGCACCAGGCCGCCGGGTCCGAAGAGTCAAAATCTTTTATCTCCATGGCATTCTACCCCGCTTACAGCGCCGCGGCTACTTCGTCCAGGGTAAAAGGACGGCCGTCGTACTTCAGAACGCTCCCGGCGGGAGCCAGGCCGGTTTCGCGCCGCATAAGGCGCGCCAGCTGGCCGGAGGCGTTGTTCTCCACGGTAAGAAAGCGCTTAGAACTTTTCAGCGCGGCGACCGAGGCTTCCACGGGGAAAGGCCAGACCTGCGAGTAATGCACGAACCCCGTATCCCTGGCAGCTGCGCAGGCTTCCTTCATGACCCCAAGCGTAGAGCCGAAACCGCAAAGCATAGTTTTGGCCCCTGGATTGACCACCGTGGGCGGGAGTATCTCTTTGGCGAGGCCGGCCAGCTTGAGATGCAGGCGCTTTTGCGTCATTTTGGCGCGGATCTCCGCCGATTCGGTTATATGCCCTTCGGGCCCGTGCGCATCGCTGTCGGCGCGCGCCGCGGCGGCGGAAAGGCCGGGCAGAATACGCGGCGACACGCCGTCCGGCGAGTAAGCGTAGCGGAGAGGCTCCGGGTCCACCGCCTGTTTAACAACGCGGCCTCTGGCCGGCGGCTCGGCCGGAACATCGAGGGCGCCGATATTGGTGAACGACTCGGCCAGATACTGGTCTGAAAGTATCAGCACCGGCAATTGAAAACGCTCGGCGGTATTGAAAGCGCGCTTGGCGGAGAGGAAACATTCCTCCGGCGAACCCGGCGCGTATACCACGCGGGCGAATTCGCCGTGTCCGGCGTGCAGTACGAATTCCAGGTCCTCCTGCGCCGTGCGCGTAGGGAAGCCGGTGGCGGGACCGGGGCGCATCACCACCGCTATCACCAGCGGAGTTTCGGTCATGGCGGCCAGACTCAGCCCCTCGCACATAAGCGCGAAGCCTCCTCCCGAACTGGCCGTCATGGCCCGCGCTCCGGCGAAAGAAGCTCCCACGGCCATATTCACAGCGGCGATTTCGTCTTCGGCCTGTTCCACGATTATGCCGTACTTCACCGCGTAATCGGCCACGGTGTTCATTATGCCGGTGGAAGGCGACATGGGGTAGGCGGTGTAGAATCCGCAGCCCGCCGAGATGGCGCCGAGAGCCAGCGCCTCGTTGCCCGCTATGAGGATGTTCCTTTCATGTGGGGCCCCGGGGAGCCGGAACGGCCGGCCTTTCAGTTTTTCCGCGGCATGATCGTATCCCTTTCGCGCGGCTTTCCGGTTGTTCGCCGCGACCTCGCTCCCTTTTCCGGAAAACTCCCTCTCCACGGCTTTGGAGGCGCTCTCGAACTCTTCTCCGGTCAAAGCGGCTGTCAGGCCCACCGCCACGGCGTTGGCGTAAACGGCCCCGCCGGCCTCCTGGGCCAGCGCGTAAACGGGCGCGTCGGCCCAGCCTTCCTGCAATTTCTTTACGCCGAACTTCTCAGCGTCCAGCAGCAGCAGGCCGCCGGGAGCCAGCGCGGACCTGTTAGCCTCCACGGCTTCCCTGTCCAGCGCTATTATGATATCGGCTTTCTCCCTGGGCGCGTAAACCGGGCGGACGGAGGCGCGAACCTGGAAAAAATTATTACCGCCGCGGATCCGGGACATGTAGTCCTGTATGGCGAAGACATGGCGGCCGCTGTTCTTGTACATGCGGCAAAGCATCATCCCGGCCGAGACTATCCCCTGCCCGGCTTCGCCCGTTATCCTGATGTTAAGTTCCTCGCTCATTCCCCCTCCTTACGCTTCAACGCTAGCATTTACTATATCCATTACGCAAAACCGACAATATAGGTAGTTTCACCGATATGCCTCGGGATTACTACTGATACGCGGGCAAGCTCCCGGCGAGCGGACCGGTCATCCGAGGAAATCGAGCAGCGCATGATTCACCACCTCGGCGTGGGTCCAGGTAAGGCCGTGCGGGCCGTCCTTCACCACCGCCAGCGCGGACCCTTTGACGGCTTTATGAATGCGGAGCCCCGTGGCGGCTATGGGGAGGATCCGGTCGGCGTCGCCGTGAATCACCAGCGCGGGGATGTCGATGCGCGCGAGGTCCCTGCGGAAATCGGTCCCCCACTCCGAAACGGAATCCAAGGTCGCTTTGGGCGACGCGCCGGCGCCTACGGTCCAATCGTAGCGGACGACCTGCTCGCTTACAAGTTTTCCGCCAAGAAGATCGACATTGTAGAAATCCGCCAAAAAGGCGGAGAGAAAAGCCGGCCGGTCCGCGGCGAGGGCTTTCTTTATTCCCTCGAATACGGCGCCCTCCAAACCCTCCGGATTATCAGCCGTCTTCAGCAGGAACGGCGGGACCGAAGAGATGAACACCGCCTTGCCCGCGCGCTCCGGCCCGTATTTTCCCAGATAACGGGCGACTTCGCCGCCGCCCATGGAAAAGCCGACCAGCGCGGCGTCCCGCAGGTCGAGTTTTACCAGGAGCGTATGCAGGTCCAGGGCGAAAGTGTCGTAGTTGTAACCTATGGAGGGCTTGTCGGACCGGCCGAACCCCCGGCGGTCGTAGGAGATAACCCGGTGTCCCGCCGACAACAGGGCCATGACCTGCTTTTCCCAGGAAGCGCAGCTCAGCGGCCACCCGTGGATCAGCACAACCGGCCTGCCCGCGCCGAGGTCCTCGTAATACAGATCGATGCCGCCCGAGTTCTCCTCTCCGACAGAGAGATATGGCATAAGATTCTCCTTGCCTGCGCCGCCAAAGGGAGCGGACGGCGGACTTATCCGGGACGGCGTTTAAAGACCGCCTCCCAGTCGACCACATTGAAGAACGCCGCTATGTATTTGCCGCGCTCCAGCTGATAGTCGGTCAGATACGCGTGCTCGAAGACATCCATCACCAGCAAAGGCGTGCAGCCGGCGAGATGGCCTCCGTCATGCTCGTTTATCCACACATTGAACATCCTGCCGGAAGCATTATCCTCGCACAGGACCGCCCAGCCTATCCCCCGCATGGACCCGGTGGCCGTAAAATCCCTTTTCCAGGCCTCAAAGCCGCCGAAGTCCTCCATCAGGGACCTGTAAACATGCGCGCTCTGCTGCGGCGCGCCGGCAGCGCCCATGTTGCCGAAATAAAGCTCGTGCAGCCGCATGCCGTTGAACTCCCAGCCGAAGCGCCGTTTAAGTTCCGCGTACTCGGGCGTTTTTTCCTTGCCGTCCGAGAGCAGCGCGGCAAGTTTCTCCGCCAGCGCATTAGTGTTGGCCACATACCCCTGATAGAGCTTCATGTGATTGGCGATCAGCTGGACGCTGAAGCCGGGCATCCTGGAAAGACGCGGATAATCCGCCGCCTTGTAAGTCCGTACTATTTGCAGCATAGTTCCTCCTTTTTCCCCCGTTCCCTGCGCGCGGACCGGGGTCTCCGCAAGAAACCCCGCCGCCAGCGCCAGCGATATGGCCGCTTTCCTCGACATGGTTCCGGTCATCGGACCTTCGCGGACGCGGCGAGCGGCATGCCGAGCGCGCCGGCCACGCCGTCCCCATAGGCGGGATCGGCTTTCGTGCAGTTCCCGATATGGCGCGATTTGATCTCTTCGGGGGCGTCCCCCAGCGAACGGGCGGTGTTTTCGAACAGCGCCTGGCGCTGCGCCGGGTTCATCAGCCGGAACAGCTTGCCGGGCTGGCTGTAGTAGTCCGTATCCGCGCGATGATCCCAGTGAGCGGCGTCCCCCTCCAGCCTCAGCGGCGGCTCCGCGAAGCCGGGCTGGTCCTTCCATTCGCCGTAGCTGTTGGGTTCGTAGCCCGGAACGCCGCCGTGATTGCCGTCCACCCGCATGGCCCCGTCGCGGTGATAGCTGTGAAAAGGGCAGCGGGCGGCGTTTACGGGTATAAGGTGATGATTCACGCCCAGGCGGTAGCGCTGCGCGTCCCCATAGGAGAACAGCCGCCCCTGCAGCATTTTGTCCGGCGAGAATCCTATGCCCGGCACGATGTTCGCGGGATTGAACGCCGCCTGCTCCACCTCGGCGAAATAATTCTCCGGATTGCGGTTAAGCTCCAGCACCCCGGCCTCTATCAGCGGATAATCCCCGTGGAACCAGACCTTGGTCAGATCGAACGGATTATACGGCATTCTGGCCGCGTCCTTTTCAGGCATGACCTGGATATACATGGTCCACTTCGGAAAGTCCCCGCGTTCGATACTCTCGTAGAGGTCGCGCTGGCTGCTGTCGCGGTCTTTCCCGATCAGGATGGCGGCTTCCCGGTCGGTAAGGTTCTTTATGCCCTGCTGCGTTAAAAAATGGAACTTGCACCAGAATCTTTCGTTCTTCGCGTTCATGAAACTGAATGTGTGGCTGCCGAAGCCGTGCATGTGCCGGAAGGAATACGGTATGCCGCGCTCGCTCATGGTAATGGTGACCTGATGCAGGGCCTCGGGCAGGGAGGTCCAGAAATCCCAATTGTTGCGCGCGCTGCGCAGATTGGTGCGCGGGTCGCGTTTTATGGCGTGGTTGAGATCCGGGAATTTAAGCGGGTCGCGCATGAAAAAGACCGGGGTATTGTTCCCGACCAGGTCCCAGTTCCCCTCGCTGGTGTAGAACTTCAGCGCAAAGCCGCGGATGTCGCGCTCGGCGTCGGCCCCGCCGCGCTCCGCGGCCACCACGGAAAAGCGCGCGAACAG
>Ga0074195_1002851_pt1 | contig 17751 bp, 18 predicted proteins | sample EPASupsiteHSE623_FD_64525 | JGI IMG/M metagenome (GOLD analysis project Ga0074195, IMG submission 64525) | Bioremediated contaminated groundwater from EPA Superfund site, New Mexico - Sample HSE6-23 | ecosystem: Environmental > Aquatic > Deep subsurface > Groundwater > Contaminated ...
CGGGAGAATTCCGGCGGCGGGCCTATGAACACCCCGAAAACCACAATGACGGAGGCGATAAGGATATCCCGGCCGGTTACCCCGGCGCCGTATTTCATCAGCGCCACCGTGAACACGAAGAGGAACGGCACATAATACCGGACATGCTCGCTATAGCGCGGATCGGCGGGAGGGAACAACGGCACCAGCACGAAGGTACCGGCGAACACCAAAGCGCCGAAAATCAGCAGCGGATCCCCGGCAGCGGTCCGCCGGTTCCTGACGATCAGCGGAATAAGCAGGGCGAACGCGGCGGTTCTGGAACCCTTTATCAACCAGGCAAGGTCCACCCGTATCCTGTCCAGCCAGTACGCCGGTTTAGCCAGATTCGGATGCCCGAGATAATACAGATACCCGCCCGATACATCCACGCCCGGCGGAAGCACCGAGAACTGATACCATTTGTAAGCGGCCACAGCCGCGAACGCCAAAGCCGCCGCCGCCAGAGGACGCGCTATCAGTCCGGCCGGCCGGGGGCGGGGAGAAAGCATATAAACCGTCCCGGCATACAGGACGAAAGCCGGGAAAACCATATTTCCCAGCGCCTTTGTAAGCGGCAGGGCGGCTAAAACGACCGTGAACGCGATAAAGCCGGCTTTTCCTCTCAGATAGTACCCGCCCGCCGTCAGCCAGGCGAGCCAGGCGGCCAGGGGACAATACAACGGCTCCGAAGCCAGGTGCAGCGAATAACGAAGGATCCAGATGCCGAACAGGCAGGAGAACGCGCCGCCGCAGGCCGCAGCGCGGCTCAATGAGGAATACCGGCGGAACAGAAGATAAAGCGGAATGAAGGCGGAGGAATAAGCCAGGGCGTTGAGCCACAGTATCGCGCTGAAGACGGAGTCGGGTGACTTGAAATAATAAGCCGCGGAGATAAGAGCCGGATATAGCGGAGGATAGATAAGGTCGAAGATCCTTTCCATGCCGAGCGAATGGTTGAAGAATATGCGCTTGGCGAGGTCCGTATATATCCAGCTGTCGCCGTAAACCACGGTAAGCGCGCGGCCGTTCAACAAAACATAAAGCCAGCAGAACAGGCAGGACAACGCCCAGCCGATGAGAGAAAGCGCGCCGTCTCCCGGAAAGCGGCCATTATCGCCTGGAGCTTCCATATTATGCGGGAACCCGGTCACACTCCGGGGGAAAGATTGTATTTCACTATGCACCAGAGGGCGCGAAAGCCGTCCTTCCAGCCGATCTTTTTGCCCTCGGCGTAGGTGCGGCCGTAATAAGAAATGCCCACCTCGTATATCCCGATACTATATTTTTGCACCTGCGCGGCCACCTTGGCGGTTATTTCTGGCTCGAAACCGAAACGGTCTTCCTGTATTTTTATCCTGTCCAGCACGGGCTTGCGGAACACCTTATAGCAGGTCTCCATGTCGGTCAAATTAAGATCCGAGAAAATATTGGACAGAAGGGTCAGGAGCTTGTTGCCGATGGTATGCCAGAAATAAAGGACCCGGTGCGGGGCGCCGCCCATGAACCTGGAACCGTACACCACATCCGCCCGGCCCTCCAGTATGGGGGCGAGCAGTTTGCCGTACTCGCCGGGATCGTATTCCAGATCCGCGTCCTGTATAAGTATTATGTCACCGGAAACCATGGCAAAACCGGTGCGAAGCGCTCCCCCTTTGCCGGTGTTCACGGCATGAAAGCATATTTTCCGCCCCTCTTTCTCCATGGCGCCGAGCTTGTCGCGGGTGCCGTCTTCGGAACAATCGTCCACTATCACAAGTTCCCGGGCCGTTATCGCGGCGGGAAGCGGCGCTTTCTCTACGGCGGCTATCAGTTCCTCGATGGTGGCCGCTTCGTTATAAACCGGGATCACTATGGAAAGTTTCACTGCCCCTCCCCGTCCGTCACAGGCTGAGTTTCATGCCGTCGCGGGCGGCTGCGGTGTTTTTGAATATTTTCCGGGCTATTTTTTCCGCGCGTTCCCGGTCCTTCATGGCCGGGTATCTGTCGGCCCCGAAATGAACGAGAGCGAGGCGTCCGACCCCCGCTTCGGCTGCGAAAGCGGCGGCGCTTTCCGGATTCATATGCGGCCAGCCGGGATTTTCCTCGCCGGGCCTGTGCGCGCATTCGCTTATGAGCAGGTCCGCGCCGCGCGCCAGTTCCACCGCGTTGGCGCAGGGGCCGGTGTCGGTACAGAAAGCCACGGTCCGCCCGTCCAGTTCCAGCCGGTAGCCAAGCACGGGATCCGCGTGGACAAGCGGCAGACAGGAACATTTGAACGGGATATCGGCCAGGCGGGCCGGAAGTTCCAGGATCTCCGCCCTGTATTTCAGGTCTTTCAGCGGCACCGTGAACGGGCGGCGCAATATGGCGCCAAGATGTTTCCGCGCGCCTTTGCCGGCGCAGATGAACAGGCCCTTTCTGAAATTGAATTTCAGCAGGGTATGAAGGCCGGTTATATGGTCAAGGTGAAAATGGCTGAGAAAGAGATATACCGGCTTCCGGCCGTCTATGTAGCGGTCGAGTTTATATATCCCGTTGCCGGCGTCGAATACGATATCGTATTTCCTGGTTCTGACCAGCACGCTGATGGCGTTGGCTATCGCCGTGTCATACCAGCCGTTGGTGCCGAGAAATACGATATCCATGATGAATCCTTATCGTTATCGTTCTGCCATAGGCCATATGCTATAGGCCTTAGGCCAAAAGCCATAAGCTTTAGTCCAGAAGATGGGAACCAACAAGGCGTCTGCGACAGAGAGACCTAACCGGCGCATGACTCCCGTTTAACCGCCTTGTGAAAAGCCCAGAGTTTTACGCCCACATCCTGAGCCAGCCTCTCGAGTTCTAGAGAATCCTTTTCCGGGATATAACCCAGTTCCCGGGAGAACGAAAGCAAGTATTTCGTTTCCCCCAGAGAGCCCAGAGCTATGTCCAGGAATCTCGCCAATTCCCTATCGCTGCTGCGGGAATGCCCTTCCACGATATTGGTCGGGACCGATAACGCGGACCGACGCAACTGGGATGTAAGTCCGTAAACTTCGTCTTTTGGGAAATTTTTAGTCACGCCGTAAACTTGCAACGCCAGTTTATTCGACAAAGACCAAACCTCCAAATTTTTCCACTTTTCCATATACTATCCGCCTATGGCCTACGGCTTACGGCCTATGGCAGTATTGTATTCCCCTATCTGCCTCAATGAAATTTCACGCATATTTTGCCCGTCGGCATAGGCGCGGGTCCATTCCACTATTTTGTCTATGGTCCGGCCGATATGCCAGCGCGGCCTCCAGCCCAGTTCTTTGCGGGCCCTGGAGGAATCGAGCTTCAGATAATGCGCCTCATGCGGATGACGGCCTTTGTCCAGCTCGTAACCGGGCGCTTCCGGCCAGGCCGCGAACATGCGCCTGACTATCCATTCGACATCTTTCGCGTCGCCGGCGTCCGGGCCGAAATTCCAGGCCCTGGCGTAACGGGAGCCGCCGCGGTACAGTTTTTCCGCCAGCAGCAGATAGCCGCTCAAAGGTTCCAGCACATGCTGCCAGGGGCGGATGGCTTTCGGGTTGCGGATCCCGACCTTCTCCCCTTTCAGCGCGGCCCGGATAATATCGGGTATGAGGCGGTCCGCGGCCCAGTCTCCGCCTCCTATGACATTGCCGGCGCGGGCTGAGGCGAGGAAAACAGAGGCGTGGACGGTTGGATGCGTGGAGGAGATACAGTTCCCGGGGTTGAAGAAGGAGCGGCGGTAGGCCGCAGTAAGCAGCTCCGAGCAGGCTTTGCTGCTCGAATACGGATCGTAGCCGCCGAGGGGCTCCCCCTCCCTGTAGCCGCGCAGCCGTTCGACATTCTCGTAGCATTTGTCCGTGGTGACATTCACTATCACCCGGACCTTCGGGCATTTCCTGGCCGCCTCGAAAAGATTCAACGAACCCATCACATTGGTTTCGTAAGTTTCGCGCGGGGTATGATACGATTCCCGCAATATGGCCTGGGCGGCCATGTGGATGATTATCTCCGGTCTGGCGTCCCGCACCGCTTTTTCAAGGCGTTTCGCGTCGCGGATATCGGCCGTTATCGACGCCATGTCGCGGCGCAGGCCGCACAGTTCGAAAAGGCTGGGCCTGGTGGGCGGTTTAAGGGCGTAGCCGGTGACCTTCGCGCCGAGGGAGTTCAGCCAGAGAGAGAGCCAGGAGCCCTTGAACCCGGTATGGCCCGTCAGGAAAACCTTTTTTCCCCGCCAGAAAGAATTCATTTTTCTCCCCAGACTTTCCAGGGAGCGGTGCCGTTCTGCCAATGGGTTTCAAGCTCATGCTTGTCGCGCAAAGTGTCCATGCATTTCCAGAAACCGGTGTGCTTATAAGCCACCAGCTGCCCGCTTTTCGCGGTCAATTCCAGAGGCTTCTGCTCCCAGACCGTGGAGTCGTCCTCTATATGCCGCAGCAGCTTTGGCTCCAGCACGAAAAACCCTCCGTTGACCCAGGCCCCGTCGCCGTGCGGCTTCTCATAGAACGAGGTCACGCGGCCGGAACGGTCAAGTTCCAGCGCGCCGAAACGGCCCGAGGGCTGCACCGCCGTCACCGTGGCCGGCTTGCCGTGTTTTTTGTGGAACTCCAGCAGTTTTTTCAGATTCACATCCGCTAAGCCGTCGCCGTAGGTCAGCATGAAAGGCCTGCCGTCCAGATATTTCTCTATTTTCTTCAGCCGGCCGCCGGTCATTGTGGAAAGTCCCGTGTCCACCATGGTCACCTTCCACGGCTCGGCCTTCCCGTGCAGCACTTCCATCCTGTTGTTCTTCATGTCTATGGTCACATCGGCCTGATGCAGAAAATAATTGGCGAAATACTCTTTTATCATGTATCCCTTGTAACCCAGGCAAAGGATGAAATCGTTGAAGCCGTAATGCGAGTAGATCTTCATGATGTGCCAGAGCATCGGCCTTGAGCCGATCTCCACCATCGGCTTGGGTTTGACATCAGTCTCTTCGCTGAGCCTGGTACCCATTCCCCCGGCAAGTATCACTACTTTCATATCGGACTCTCCTTATAAACATCAGGCTATAGGCTATAGCAATTCCATATTATACGACCTGTCAGCCTACAGCCTATCCGCCTATAGCCTAGGCGGTCTTACTGCGTCCGTAAATATCGTCGTAACGGATTATATCGTCCTCTTCCACATACTCCCCGTTCTGCACCTCAATGACCTCCAGCGGGACCTTGCCCGGATTCTCCAGACGGTGAAGAGTGGATTTGGGCACGAAGGTGCTCTCGTTCTCGTGGACGAATCTGGCCTTGCGGTCGACAAAAACCTTCGCGGTGCCTTTTATCACTATCCAATGCTCGGACCTGTGATGATGCAGCTGGTGGCTGAGGCGCTGCTTCGGCTTGACCACGATCCGCTTTATCTTATACCGGGGCCCTTCTTCCAGCACCGTGTAATTCCCCCAGGGCCGATAAGTGGTGGTATGTTCCATCACCTCTTTGCGGTGGCCGGCCTTCAGCAGCGCCACCACATCCTTGACCCGCTGAGCCTGGCCCCTTTTGATCACAAGAAGAGCGTCCTCGGTGTCCACCACGATAAGATCCTTGACGCCCACGGCGGCTATAAGGCGGGCCCCACCCATGATTATGGAATTTTTGGAATCTATATCGAGCACATCGCCTATCTTTATATTCCCTTTTTCGTCCGGGGCCGAAACTTCCGGCAGCGAATCCCAGGAGCCCACATCCGACCAGGTAAGCTTCAGGGGGATCACGGCGGCCCGGGAGGACCTCTCCATGACGGCGTAGTCCATGGAGATGTTCGGCATGGTGGAGAAGTCCTTTGTCATGGCGGAAAGGCTCTTCTCAAGGCGTTTACCTATAACGGGCGCGTGTTTTTTGAACTCGGCCAGCATGACGCCCGGAGTAAAGGCGAACATTCCGGAATTCCAGTAGTACTTCCCGGAGGCTACATATTTTTCGGCCGTTTTCAGGTCGGGTTTTTCCGCGAACCGCTCCACCCTGAAACAGTCGAACCCGTCCTTGCCGTCAGCCTGCGGCGGAAGCCTGGCGCCGGCGTTTATGTAGCCGTAGCCGGTCTCCGGCCTGTCCGGCACTATCCCGAAGGTGACTATAAAGCCTTTCTGGGCCACGGCGCCCGCCTGCCGGGCGTACGCGACGAATTTCTCGTCCGGCTTTATTACATGGTCCGACGGACAGATGAGAACGGGTTCGTCCTGGCGGCATTTCAGCTTCTCAAGGCAGTATTTCACCGCCAGGGCTATGGCCGGAGCGGTGTTCCTGCCGACCGGTTCCAGTATAATATTGTTCTCCAGTTCGCCGGAGAAATTCCTGAGTTCCTCCCTGACATGGAACTCGTAATCCTCGTTGGTTATGACATGCAGATCGCGGATGGCGCAGACCTTAAGAAGGCGCTCTATGGTGCGGCCGAGTATGGACCGTTCGCCGTCCAGCTTCATGAACTGCTTGGGCAGTCCGTATCTCGAAACCGGCCACAGCCGGGTGCCGCTGCCGCCCGCCAGGATTATGGCCTTCATACGGCGAACCCGCCTTCTTTCAGATAAAGTTCTTTTCTGGCGGCCGTCAGATCGGAAAAGATCATTTCTTTCACCAGTTCTTCGAAGGAAACCTCCGGTTTCCATCCCAGCGCCTTGCGGGCGCGGGAAGCGTCGCCCAGAAGGGTTTCCACCTCCGCGGGGCGAAAATACGCCGGGTTGACGCGCGCGATCACGGCTCCTTTTTTCACCCTGACCAGGCCCGGCTTCAGGCCTGAACCGGGATGGGGGTCGGTTATGCCCGCCACCACGCATCTCTCGTTCAGGCCTTTGCCCTCCCATTTGACCATCAGCCCCAGCAGTGCGGCAGCCTCGGTAATGAACCGCCGCACCGAATACTGCCTGCCGGTGGCTATCACGAAATCGTCAGGCTTCTTCTGCTGTAATATGAGCCACATCGCCTTCACATAGTCCTTCGCATGACCCCAGTCCCGTTTCGAGTCCAGGTTTCCCAGGTAAAGGCAATTTTCCAGCCCCAGCAGTATCCGCGCCAGAGAGATGGTTGCCTTCCTGGTGACGAAAGTCTCTCCGCGCAGTTCCGATTCATGATTGAACAGGATGCCGTTGGAGGCGAAAGCGCCGTAGGATTCCCGGTAATTCACGGTTATCCAGTAGGCGTACAGCTTCGCCACGCCATAAGGGGAGCGCGGATAAAAAGGCGTGGTCTCGCGCTGGGGGATCTCCCGGACCTTGCCGTAAAGCTCGGAAGTGGACGCCTGGTAGATCCTGGTTCTTTTTATAAGGCCCAGGGTCCTGACCGCTTCGAGTATGCGCAGCGTGCCCAGGGCGTCGCAATTGGCGGTATATTCAGGCTGTTCGAAGCTGACCGCCACATGGCTCTGAGCCGCCAGATTATAGATCTCGTCCGGCTTCACCTCGCCGATAAGCCTGGTTACGCCGGCTGAATCGGTCATATCGGCATGCATCAGCTTTAATTTTGGGTGACCGAACCGGGCCCCCAGATAACCCTTGAGCCTCACGGCGTTATCTATGGAGGCGCGCCGCCTCATGCCGTAAACTTCGTACCCCTTGTCCAGCAGCAGCCCGGCGAGATAGGAGCCGTCCTGCCCCGTTATGCCGGTTATCAAAGCCTTTTTTGCCATAATAAAAATCCCCGGACCGGCTAAGCCGGCCGACCATCTATATTTTAACAATTATTACCGGCGGGTGTAATTTTTTTCCAGCCAGGCGGAATAGGAGGCTTTCCGCACGGCGGCGAGCCAGCGGGGGTTCCGCAGATACCAGGCTATGGCGGCCTTGAGGCCGGAACGGAAATCATGGGCCGGCTTCCAGCCCAGCTCCCGGCGTATCTTAGAGGAATTTATGGCGTAACGGCGGTCATGGCCGGGACGGTCCTTCACGAATGTTATCAGGTCCGCGTAGGCTCGGCCCTTCAGAGCGGGATTCGCGGCTGCCGGACGGACAAGCTCCAGCTCCCGGCATACCTCCCGGACCACGGCTATGTTCTCCTTTTCGCAGGAACCGCCGACATTATAGGTCTCGCCGGGGCGGCCGCGCCGGAGTATGCTCCAGACGGCGGAGCAATGGTCCTCCACGAACAGCCAGTCGCGCACATTCTTCCCGTCGCCATAAACCGGCAGGTCCCTGCCGTCCAGCGCGTTCAGGATCAGCAGCGGTATAAGCTTTTCCGGATAATGACGGGGGCCGTAATTGTTGGAGCAGTTGGAAACGCTGACCGGCAGGCCGTAGGTATGAAAATAAGCCCTGGCGATATGGTCGGAAGACGCCTTCGAAGCGGAATAAGGGCTGCGGGGGTCGTAAGGCGTGGCCTCTGAAAAACTTCCTGTCCTGCCCAGTGAACCATAAACCTCGTCGGTGCTGACATGATGGAACCGGACATCTTTCCTGCCGGCCCAGAAATGCCGGGCGGCTTCCAGCATCGAAAATGTGCCGTGCACATTGGTCTCAATAAAGTCCTTCGGGCCGAAAATGGACCGGTCCACATGGCTTTCCGCGGCGAAATGGACTACGGCCGTTATCCTGTGCTTCTTCAGGACCTTCATGACCTTTCCGTAGTCGCAGATGTCGCCCTTCACGAAGGAATAGCGCCGGCCGTATTCCGCCGCCACGCCTTCGAGGTTGGCCAGAGTGCCCGCGTAGGTCAGTTTGTCGTAATTGACTATCCTGCCCCGGAATTCCGGACGGCCCAGGACATATCTGATGAAATTCGACCCGATAAAGCCGGCGCCGCCGGTGACGAGGATATTGGCTTCAGCCGCGTTAAAATTCTTTTTCGTTTTCATAGGTTTCCCTTTTTTAAAAAATTCCGCACCGAGTCGCGCCAGTCCGGGATCTTTACGCCGAGTTCGGCCGAAATGGCGGCGTTGGACATGGCCGAGAAGCCGGGCCGCCGGGCCGGCAGGTTGAAATCGCGATAGGACGCGCGCTCAAGGGCGTTTTTGAGGCCGAGCGACCGCAGCGCCTCCTCGGCCCATTCGTACCTGGAGCAGAACCCGGAATTCGTCAGGTGCCAGGTGCCGAAAAGCCCGGCTTCCACCGCCTTCAGAGTGATCGCGGCGATGTCCCCGGTGTAAGTCGGCACGGAGATCTCGTCGTCCACGATCTTGAGCGTCCCGCCGCCCTTCGCCCATTCGCGCAGTTTATGTATGAAGTTCTGCGGGCCCGGGCCGAACACCCAGCTGAGGCGCAGGATCAGGACTTTGGCGCCGGTCCGGACGGCGGACAATTCCCCCTCCAGCTTGCTTTTTCCGTATTGGTTAAGCGGCGCCGGGGGGTCGGATTCCACATACGGGCTCTTTTTCAGGCCGTCGAAGATATAATCGCTGCCGTAATGCACCAGCAGCGCGCCGGACTTTTTCGCCTCGCGCGCCAGCAGTTCCGGGCCCGAGGCGTTCACTTTGAACGCCGGACCGGGGTCCGTCTCCGCTTTATCGACAAAATTGTAGGCCGCGCAGTTCAGAACCACGGCGGGCCGATGCGCCGAGAAAGCCTCGGCCACGGCCGAGGCGTCCGTGATATCCAGCCGGGGCCAGGCGTAGTCCGTGCCGTCCTTTTCGAATCTTCCGGCGAAAGCCGCCGCCAGCTGTCCGTCTATGCCGGTGATCAGGTATTTCATGGGAGAGCAAGAGGCATGGAAGCGTAGAGGCGTGGATGTATGGAAAGAGTTTTCATTCTACTCCAGAACGGCGGCGGAAAGGACCGGGTATTTCTTGTCTTTCTCGGAGACAAGAGGGTTCTCCTCCGGCCACGGGATGCCCAAGGCGGGGTCGTCCCACCTTATGCCGGCCTCGGCGGCCGGGGCGTATTCTTTGGTGCATTTGTAGATGACTTCCGCGAGCTCGCTGAGCACCAGGAAGCCGTGGGCGAACCCCGGCGGGACATAGAGCATCTGGGCTTCGGCGGAAGAGAGTTCCACGGAGGCCCATTTGCCGAGCGTGGGAGAATTTTTGCGGATGTCCACGGCTACATCCAGGATGCGGCCGGAGGAGCAGCGGACCAGCTTGCCCTGGGCGTGCGCCCCTTTCTGGTAATGCAGGCCGCGCAATACGCCTTTGGCCGAGCGGGAGTGATTGTCCTGGACGAAGTCCGCGGTTATGCCGGCCTTTTCGAAGTCGCTCCGTTTGTAAGTTTCGACAAAAAAACCCCGGCCGTCGTTAAAGACCTTCGGCCTGACCAGCACCAGCCCCTCGGGTTTCAGTCGCTCAAATATAAAAGGCATAGATAGTTCGCGGGTACGACCGGCCTCTCCGCCCGCCCGGGACCGGGGGCCGCTAAGAAGAAATCCGGCATTTTCCGCCGGCTCCGCAACTCGGGCAAAAGACAAGGCTTTTGCCCTCAAACATGCTCGCCGTTCCGGTGGCCGTCTTGAAGGCCATAGGCCCTGATACGGCACCTGCGCAGGCATTGGAATCCGCTACAAATACCGGATTTGGCCCCCTCAAGGGGCGTCCGGAGAGGCCGGCCGCACCCGCTCACACACATCAACCGAAAAAGGTACTCCTCCTTAAATAATCACATCACCAAATCGTTCCGGCTGCGGTAACACTTGAAATACCATAGGCGGGTGGCGCCGGGCAGACTTTTTTGACCCCGCAACGAAAGGTGAACAGAGTCCAGCTTCCCGCCGGCCTAGCAGGGGATGGGTGAAGTGAGGGAAGCGAAAAAGTCTGCCCGGAGACAGGACCCGCCCACCTACTCCACCACTCTTTTCAAGTACTCGCCGTAGCCGCTTTTGCCCAGACGGGCGGCCAGGGCAAGCGCTTGCTCCTTGGCGATATAACCCATCGAATAGGCTATCTCCTCTATACAGGCTATTTTCAGCCCCTGCCGCCGCTCGATGGCGGCGATAAAATCCCCGGCCTCCAGCAGACTCTCCACCGTGCCCGTGTCCAGCCACGCGAAACCGCGGCCGAGAAGCTCAACCCGCAGCGCGCCTCTCTTGAGATACTCCGGGTTCACATCGGTTATTTCAGGTTCGCCCCGGGCCGAAGGCTTTATGGAAGCCGCCACTTCGGCGGCGTCGCCGGGATAGAAGTACAACCCGGTCACGGCGTAATTGGATTTGGGCGCCGCCGGCTTTTCCTCTATCGAAAGAGCTTTGCCGCCGGGACCGAATTCCACCACGCCGTACCTCTCCGGATCCTTCACATAATAGCCGAAAACCACGGCGCTGCGCGAGTCGCGCGCCGCCGCGGCCGCCTTCGTCAGGGCTTCCGTGAAACCGTGGCCGTAAAAGATATTATCGCCCAGCACCAGGCAAACCGGCCCGCCGCCGGCGAAGTTGCGCCCTATCAGCAAAGCCTCGGCTATGCCGGCGGGACGGACCTGCTCGGCATAGGAAAAATTCAGCCCCCAGTCGGCGCCGTCGCCGAAGAGGTCCCTGAACCTCGGCAGATCCTTGGGAGTGGAGATGATCAAGATGTCCCGTATCCCGGCCAGCATCAGCGCCGAGAGCGGGTAGTAGATCATCGGCTTGTCATAAACCGGCAGCAATTGTTTGCAGACGGCGTTGGTCACCGGATAAAGCCGTGTCCCGCTGCCGCCCGCCAGTATTATTCCCTTCATTTCCTCCCCCTTGTCCGTATCCTGAACAGATACCAGTCTTCGGATGAGGCGGCTATCTCCAGTTCCACCCCCGCCATCTTTCCCGAGGATGAAAGCTCCCTGAAATCCGGCGCCGTCGCTATGGTGAACGGATCGGCCGCCGAACCGGAATATTCCGCGAGCAAAGCGTCCTCGCTCGTCACCTGCTTGTCCAGGGTCCGGCCGGAATAGAACACCAGGCCGTGGATGAACCGGTAGCCCTTGTCCTTGTAAAGCAGGAGCCCTGCGTTCATCGGAGCGACCTGATTTATGGTGCGATAAAGGGAAATATACTGCGTGCCGGGCCTGTCCAGTTTCACCGGGAAACAGACGGCAGCCAGGACCAGCGCTCCGAACAGGGCGGTGGACCAGCGCCTGGCGTGGAGCATATCCTCGTCCTTCACCAGCCGCGCCAGCGCCAGGCCGGCGTAAATTCCCAGGGGCGGGACCAAAGCTATGAGGTAGCGCAGATAGAAAGCGCTGCTGGCCGAAAGGGCCAGCAGTATGACCCCGAACCAGGCCAGCAGGAGAGCCGGGCCTCTCGCGTCCCCGGACCCGCGCAATTCGCGCGCCGAGAACCAGAGTCCGGCCAGGCTGAAAGGGATCCAGGGCCAGTATACTCCCAGCAGAACGGCGAAAGGCTCGTAGAAGCGGCTGTGCTTGCTGGCTATGCCCATATTGAGCAGCGGGCCCAGGCCCGACTGGGAGTCTATGAACTCACGGCCGTACCTCAGGTATTGCGGCACGGCCCAGAGCGAGATCAAAGCGAAAGCCAGCGCGGCGGAAGCGAGGAACCAGCGGGAAAAGAGCTTTTTCCATTGCCCGGAAAGGACGAAATAAGCCGGGGCTATCCCCAGCAGATAAAGTCCCTGCACGCTTTTAAGATAATATCCCACGGCGGCGCTTACCCCGAACAGGAGATAAAAGCTCCGCCTGCCGTCGTATTCCGCCCGGGCGAGCGCGTAAACGCCGAGCGCCGTGGAGAAGGCCACCGGCACATCCAGCATGGCCCGGCGCGAGTATTTCATGAAAAAATAGCTGGTCGAAAGCGCGGCCAGAGTGAAGAACGCCGCTTTGGGGCCGCCGATCTTTTTCGCCGTCTTATAGGACAGGAGGATGGCCAGGAAACCGGCTATCGCGGAAGGGAACCTGGCCCAGTATTCCGACACGCCGAAGGTTTTGAACAATACCGCCTCTATCCAGAAATAAAGCGGCGGCTTGATCCAGGTGGGCAATACGCCCTCGTGCATGGTGAACCAGTCGCCGGTGGTCAGTATGGAAACCCCCATGGCCGCGTGGGTCATGTCGTCGAATTCCAGCAGGATCAGGTTTTCCAGGCGGACCAGCAGGGCGGCCAGCAGCAGGCAGAAATACAGCTTTTCCAGAAAACCTTCGCCGGCTCCCGGGAAAAGATATTGATCCGAAAACCGGCGCAGGCCTGAATTCATCCGGCCTTCCCCTTGCCCGAGAGGATGCCGTATTTCAGCAGGCCCCAGCGGTGCAGTACCTGCCTGAAGATCACGAAGAGGGTGCAGAGGCCGTAGGTCATGCTGCGGGAGAAATTAATGGAGGACGCTTCCTCGAAATACTTGGCGGGCACGGGAATATCCCCTATCCTGAAACCGGCGTGCACGCATTGCACCAGGAACTGAGTATCGAACACAAAATCGTCGGAGTTCTTCTCCCAGTTCACGGTCTCCAGCACTTTCCTGGAATAGGCGCGCAGGCCGCTGTGCCATTCCCCAAGGTTCTCTCCCATGACCAGATTGGAAAAGAGCGTAAGGAACCTGTTCGCCATGTATTTATACACCGGCATGCCGCCCGCCAGAGCCTCCTTTCTGGTGCGTATCCTGTTCCCCAGGACCACATCGCAGATCCCGTTCTCTATAAGCCCGCGCAGATACGGGACCACTTTGGGCTCGTACTGGTAGTCCGGATGCAGCATTATGACCACATCCGCGCCCATTTCAAGGGCCCTGGCGTAGCAGGTCTTCTGATTGCCGCCGTAGCCGGTGTTGATCTCGTGGCGGAGGGACGGGATGCCGAGCTTAAGGGCCAGTTCATAGGTGCCGTCGGAGGAGCGGTCGTCCACCAGGAAAAAGCTCTGGCCGGGGCTTTCGGGAATGCTCCTGAAGGTCTTCTCGAGGGTCTTTTCGGCGTTGTAGGCCGGGAACACTATTACAGTTTTCATATCATTTGTTCAGCAGGACGATATCTATGCGCTGCTGGGCGAAACTCTCGTCCACGCCCTCGGCCGTTATCACGCTCTCGTCCGTCATAAGCAGTCCGGCCAGGAAGGCCTTTATCTGGTTCGCCTGCGCGGAGGCCAGCTCCCTGGTCTGCGCGTAAACGCCGACCTTCACCGGCAGATTGTAATACCGCCGCTTGATCAGATCGGCCGTCGCAGCCAGAAGGTCCTCTCCCTGCTTCTTATCTATGGCGCGCAGCGCCTTGGCGGGACCGAAGACGGCCGCCGAATCGAGGCTTATGTGCAGGTTGCCGCCTTTCTGGAAAACTATAGCGGTGAACTTTATTATTTCCCCTATCACGGTCTTCGGCGAGCCCCTGTCGTCCACGAACACATATACCGGGGCGTAATTATGCCCGGCTTTCAGCCATTCCTTCCGTTCGTTCTCTCCGGTCCAGCTTATGGTCTCCGGCGGCAGGCCGGAGCCGGAATACTTATGAAAAGTTTTCCCCTCTTCGTCCGTTATGGACAGGGTCCACTGCACCTCTTTCGCCTCTTTCTTCGCGAACGGCCTGGGGAACACTTCCGAAAATTTGCGGGCCGGATAAAAGGTTATCATGGTCTTGTCGCTGAAACCGGAGCGCCAGGGCTGGACCATGCGGGTGGAAAACAGTCTTTCCGGATAGTTCCGGGAGAGGCTGAGGAAATCCCCGCCTTCGAACAGGAAAAGGTCCTTATCCGGTTCCAGGGACTTTCTTATCGTTTCGAAATCATCGGTCCTGATCCTGAGCGGCGGTCTTTCCGTGCGGAGCTTGTCCTCCGAGGAGGATTTTATCACCACCTCCTCCGGGACTTCGTTGTAGGCGGCGGTCGACTCCTCCACCTGGGCCGACAGGGGCGCCGCTGCGCCAGCCAACAGAAGGGACAGAATTATATTGGCCATAAGCATATCTCCGTTGCGATACCAGAACCGCGCTACCCGGATCTCCCCGGGTCAATCAGTGACGAACCTGAAAGTTATGATGCCCCATTGCCGCGAAACTACTCCGGACAACGGCTCGAACTCCCACTTTTTCAGGGCCTCGGCGGCCAGGCGGTCCAGCGCGCCGTAGCCGGAGGTCTTTTCCACGGTGGTATTGTCCAGCACCCGCCCGGAATTATCAACGAAAAATTTCAGCGACACCTCCGCCTCCAGCAAGCCGCGGTCGCGGGCCCAGGCCGGGAACTCCGGCAGGATATATCTGCGCACCTTGCGGCGCGACAAAGGGCCCTCGATCTCGGCCTTCTTCGGCGCCTCGGACTGCCTTATGGAAACGCTCCTGGGCCCGCCGAGCGCGGCCGCCGAGATCGCAGGCCTAGCCCTCAGGCCCTGAACCGCCCCCTCGGCCGGGGCGGACCTGGCCTCGGTTATGCGCTCCGGCATGGCCGGAGCCAGCCTGGCTGTCTCGCGCAGAGTGCCCACTTCTCCCTGCCTTTCCGAAAGCCGGGCGGAAGCGGAGGCCAGTTTGGCCCGGTCGACCGCTATATTAAGCTCCTGCATGGTCTGCGGAGTATAAGCCCGGGCGTTCTCGTCGAATTTAAGGTTCCCGGGCAGGGTCGGGGCCTTCCTCATCCCCACTTCCTCAAGCTCTATCTTGGGCGCCAGCGCCGCGGAGGCCCGTTCCGCCTTGATGCCCAGGTCCGCGTTCATGGCGGAGGCGGCGCGGCGCGAGGAGTCCATCTCCAGTTTTTCCTGCGACTGGGCGCGGCCGGACCGTTCCAGCAGTTTCTGCGGCAGGTCAAAAGCCTTCCGGCGCGCCTCCGGGGTCTTTATGTCTATGGCCGGCATCTGCGGCGCGCGGACAGCCTCGATCTTGGGGATCTTCGGCATGGCCAGTTTCAGGAAATCAAGGGTCTTGCGCGCCGAAGTCCTGGGTGCCTGCGCCTCTTTTTCCTGCAGCAGCAGATCCACATTGCTGATAACGATGTTCCTCGACTCCGGCCTCAGAAGCACGAAATTGAGATAGGCGAAAAAAAGCAGGCCGTGGAACAGCACCGCGCCCATGGCGGAATAGAGCAAAGGTTTGCCGGAGTCGGAATACATCACGCTTTCTTCTTCTGTTCCGTGGCTATGGTAATGCCCGCGGCGCCGGCTTCCTTGGCGCGCTGCATGACATCGGTCAACAGGCCGTAGCCGGTTTCCCTATCGGCCTTGATGATCACCAGTTTGACCCCGCTGCGGCGGATGACTTTTTCCAGGTCCGCATAAAACTCGTCGCGGGCCGTGAATTCCTTTTCGTTGACGGCGTAGCGGGCCTCCCTCGCCAGCGAAACGACTATCTTCTCTTTTTCCTCCCCTTCCTGAGTGCGGGCGGAGGGCAGATTGACCTTGAAGACCGGCTCGGACAAGAGCGGAGCCGTCACCATGAAGATGATGACCAGCACAAGGCAGACATCCACCAGCGGTGTGACATTGATGCCGGTCATCAGCGCTTCGTCGTCTTCGGGTTTAAAAGCCATATGTTTAGAATAGAGCGTAAAGTGTGACGCGTAAAAGGCGCACAGCGTTAATTTTTCATCAGGGCCATTTTGGCCGCGCCGGATTGTTTCGCCGTGTCCATCAGTTCCACAACATCCCCGACCCTGTTGGCGTCGTCGGCCTTGATTATCACGAACTTATCTTTGCTGGCCGCCAGCGCGGCGGCGACCGCCGCCGGGAAATCCGGGAGGCCGACCTCGGCGCCGTTAAGCGTTATCCGGCCAGCCGCGTTCAATTTCACCTGAATGCTTTCCGACATGGAAACCTTGCCGACCTGGGCGCTGGCCTTGGACTGCAGCACTTTGATGCCGGACTGGACGGCGAACGGAGCGACGGCCATGAAAATGATCACCAGCACCAGCGAAACATCCACCAGCGGCGTGACATTTATATCCGTGATGGCGTCGTCGGATTGGTTGGAGGAAAAAGCCATACCCCCTATTTGTTCCCCATCGTGATCACCAGACGGGAGGCGAAGATCTCCAATTCGCTCATAATGACCTTGACCCTGCGCATGAAATAGTTGTAAATGATGACCGCCGGAATGGCTACGGCCAGGCCCGCCGCCGTGGCGACCAGCGCCTCCGCTATGCCGCGAGCCACCACCGTGGGCCCGCCGACGCCTGAGAGGGCGAGATCGCGGAAAGCCTTGATTATGCCCACGACGGTGCCAAAAAGGCCGATAAAAGGAGCGATATTGCCCATAGTTCCCAGCACACCCAGGAATTTTTCAAGACCGAGCTTCTCCTCCTGGCGCTTTGTGGCCAACAGCTCTTCGAGGTCCCGTTTTGGCATCCCGTTATGCCGCAAAGCGTAGTTGAACAGCCTGGACACCGGGGAATCTATCCTGGCGGTGTATTCGAGGGCCTTTTCGAGATGGCCTTCCTTCAGCATCCCGCTGATATGGGCCAGAAAATCGTCCACTTTGCGGTGGCGGGCCTTCCGGAAAAACCACCAGCGCTCGAAAGCCACGGTCAGGGAAAGAAGCGAACAGCAGAGCAGAATCACCAGCGTGAAACTTTCCTTCAATATTCCGAGATAATTTATATTTTCCATATATGTTTTATCCTTGTCGCGGTCCTTCCCTCTTTATTTCGTTCCCTGCAAGCCGGGCAGGTCCTGGATCTTCACCGCCGGGGTCTTCTTTCCGGGCTTCGCCCTGGCGGCGGGCGGTTCGTCCGGCAAAGGAAGGTCGTCGGGGGCCTCCGGCGCGTCGTACTCCCCGGAAGGGCCCTGAGGCGCCGGTTTCGCCGGCGCCGCCGGAAGCGGCGCGGCGGCGGGTTTTTCCTGATATGTAATTTTCGAAAGGGCCTTGGCCCGTTCGGCGGCCGCCTTGGCCACTTCCGGCGCGGCCGCGTTCCTGGCGATATCCGCGTAAACGCGGGACGCCTCCCGATAATTCCCCTCCCTTTCCTTGATCTCCCCCAC
>Ga0074195_1002852_pt1 | contig 17750 bp, 18 predicted proteins | sample EPASupsiteHSE623_FD_64525 | JGI IMG/M metagenome (GOLD analysis project Ga0074195, IMG submission 64525) | Bioremediated contaminated groundwater from EPA Superfund site, New Mexico - Sample HSE6-23 | ecosystem: Environmental > Aquatic > Deep subsurface > Groundwater > Contaminated ...
TGGGTTTAACGGGTTTAAAGGTTTCCAGGATGTGCTTCGGAGTGTTGACGGTCGGCCCCCTGCAGGCAAACCTGCCGGTTCCGGAGGGAGCCGCTGTAATCAGATATGCCCTGGAATCGGGCGTCAATTTTATGGACACTGCCCAGTGCTACAAAACTTACCCGTACATTAAGCAGGCTTTAAAAGGGTACGATGGGGAAGTGGTTATCGCCTCCAAATCTTACGCTTATACGCGGGATATGATGGCCCAGAGTATCGAGGAAGCACGCCGTGAGATGGGCTGTGATGTTATAGACGTGTTTCTGCTGCATGAGCAGGAGTCGGCCCTGACTATCAAAGGACACTGGGAGGCCTATGAATACCTGCTGGAATGCAAACAGAAAGGTATCGTCAAGGCGGCCGGCATTTCAACCCATACAGTGGCCGGGGTCAGGGCTGCTGGCGATATCCCGGAAATCGATGTTATACACCCGCTCTATAATATTGACGGAGTTGGGATTATCGACGGCAGCGCTGTTGAAATGGGTGCAGCGATTGCCGCGGCTGCCGGGGCAGGAAAGGGCATTTACGGCATGAAGCCTCTGGGTGGCGGCAACCTGCTGGCCGATGTGGAAAGGGCCTTTTCCTTTGTTCTGGGAAATAATAACCTCCATTCCATTGCGGTCGGGATGCAGACCTTAGATGAAGTTGATATGAATGTACGGTTGTTCACGGGCCGAACGGTCCCGGATAGCGTCAGGCAAAAGGTCAAGGCCAGGCCTCGCAGGCTGCACATCGAATCATGGTGCCGGGGGTGCGGCAGGTGTGCACAAAGATGCAAATCCGGCGCACTGCAGCTGGTTGATGGGAAGATACGGGCAGACCGGAAAATCTGCTGCCTCTGCGGTTATTGCGGGGCTGCGTGTGAAGATTTTTGTATAAAAATTATCTAATTCAGTAGATTATATGATTGAGGTGTATAAATTGCGGGTGATGGGTCTGGATGTGGGCACTAAAACAATCGGGGTGGCCCTTAGTGACCCCCTTGGCTGGACGGCCCAGGGCCTGGAAGTGATCCGCCGGCGAGGCCTGGACCGGGACCTGCAGAGGCTTGGGGAAATCATGGAAGAGTATCAGGTGGAACGCGTTGTAATGGGTCTGCCCAGGAATATGAACGGGACTTTGGGCCCGCAAGCAGATGTTGTCCGGCAATTTATCGGCACTTTTCAGCAGAGGTTTGACGCTCCGGTGGATACATGGGATGAAAGGCTGACGACGGTTGCAGCCGAAAAGGTGCTGGTTGGAGCTGATGTCAGCAGAGCCAAAAGGAAGCAGGTTATTGACAAAATGGCGGCCGTCATGATATTGCAGGGGTATCTGGATAGGATGGGCAGGGTATAAGGGCGGAGAAAACGGGTAAAAATATTTCAGAAATGTTTGGTGTGTTGACAACCAAATTTTTCTAAGATACAATACATTTACCCAATTAAACTTAAGAGGTGATAACATGGCTCAGGAAGATGAAGTCTTAACTCTGACTGATGAAGAGGGCAACGAACATGACTTTTCAGTTATTGACATAATTGAAATGGACGGTTCGGAGTATGCTATCCTGGTTCCGCTTGAAGAGGAGCAGGAAGCAGAAGAGGAGGCTATAATTCTCAGGATCGATACCGATACTGAGGGCAACGAAGTTCTGGTCGATATTGAAGATGATGAGGAATGGGAAAAAGTCGCCGATACTTGGGCTTCGATGATGGAGGATTAACCGGCCCCAGCCTTTGGCCTGAGAATTCCGGGAATGGCATGATGCCTCGGTTAAAAACAGCCAGTTTAAGGAGGAAGCTTTTCGGCTTCCTTTTTGCTTTGGTTTCAAGATTAATGGATAAAAAAGGAATTGCCACCTGCTATGTATAATATATTTATAGAATGCATACAGGTATAGCAAAATTACGAGGTGCAAGATGAACGGGAAGGTTAGAGCAGCCGTACTAATCGCTGCGGTTATTCTGATATCTGCAGTAGTATCTTTTATCTCCGCAGTGGTCATTACCGGCAGGTCTGACAGGGTGTTTCCCGGCATTACCGCCGGTGGACTGGATATCGGCAATATGACCCGGACAGAAGCCGGCAGGATACTGGAGGAGCACGGGGATTTTTTACGCGGGAAGACGGTCACTGCCAGGTTTGACGGCGGCAATGGCAGTTTTAAACTTTCCGCAGCAGATCTGAAGGTCAATGCCCGCTCCACAGTGGACAAAGCCATATCAGTGGGGCGGCGCGGCAACTTCCTGGAACAGTGGCGCGAACGCCGCAGCGTTGCCAAGACCGGCCACGAAGTGTCCCTTGATTTTTCTGTCTCCAAAGAAAAGCTCAGAGTTGTTCTTGACGACCTGACCAGGGAAATAAGGATACCGCCCAGAGATGCCAAGTTAATTATTACTCCTGAGGATGCGGTGACGATAGTCGAAAGTTCCACCGGTAGAGGAGTTGACCTGGAAACCGCCTATAACGACCTCCGCAGGATTATCGCCAATGCCGGGGAACTTGAGATGGAGCTGCGAATAGTGCAGCTCCAGCCGGCTAAAACCACGGAAGAAATCGGGAATATGAGGGTTAACGGTGTACTGGCCCAGTACTCTACCAGGTTTGATATTAAGAAGACAAACCGGGTATATAATATCAGGGTAGCCGCAGGGGCACTCGACGGGCAGATCATCAAGTCCGGGGAAACATTTTCTTTTAATAAGGTGGTCGGCCCTCGCAGCCAGGAGGCAGGATATAAACTCGCCCCCACCATTTTGAATAATGAATTCATTGATACTCTTGGCGGGGGGGTCTGCCAGGTTTCTACCACCCTGTACAATACCCTTCTGCTGGCCGATGTGGAAGTCCTGGAGAGGTCCAGTCATTCCCTTGTAATTAAATATGTGCCTCTTGGACAGGATGCTGCTGTCGCTTTCAACGGCAAAGACCTGAAGTTTAGAAATAACCTTCCCTGCGCTATGATTATAAAAACGGCTGTACACGGCGATACAGTGACCTTCAAACTATTCGGCGACACTTCTCTGCGCAAGTCGGTTCAGATAATCAATAAGGTCATCAAAGATTACCCATTTAAAATCGTTTATAAGGACGATGCTACTCTGGCTAAGGGAAAGACGGTTGTGGACCAGAAAGGCACCCAAGGATACAGAGTCACTTCCAGTATGATTGTCAGCCAGGACGGCAAGGTCATAGCTAAAAAGAACCTGCCTTCCAGTTTCTATGCGCCCCTGGATCAGATAGTTCTGGTGGGTACCCTGCCGGCATATGCCGGGTCGATGCCTGATGACCACACCGGAGGCGGTACTCAGCTGCCGGTAACTGAAGATCCCCCTGTGAATCCCGGCGGAGCCGTGCCTGTATCGCCATCGCCCACCGAGCCGCCGCCAGTTGTGTCACCACCGGGTCTTCCTCCCGATGAGAACGAACCGGCGCCTGGACAAAATAGTGGCTAGTGGCTAGTGGCTAGTGGCTAGCTAGTGGTGAGATTGAGTAGAATACTCAAGGCATAAGTAACAGTGGGGTTATTTTTAACAAAGTGGAGATAATATTAGGTATTATAATTTGACCTTTTCGGATAACCACAGGACGCCCCAGGACGTAAAAAGGCCGAAAACCAAGTGTCCTCCTATGAGAACAAAAGAAGCGGCAATTCCGGCACTCTGTGGTAATCGCAATAATGTTCCGGCTATCCCGTAAACGATAATCCACGTTGCTGCTCCGAAAACAAGTCCTTTTGTAGTTGCCCAGTCCTTACCGGTCAACCTAAAAATATTTACATATAGAACGCCAAGTAAAGCGGCCACCGTAAAATGAGCTATATAAGCTATCACTTTGCCCCCAAAAGCATGATCCTGCTCCGCTGGAATGAATAAATGAGCGATATGCAGTATTTTTGGATAAGATTCTTTGATGAATAAACCGGATAGTTGTAGAAAAGCTATAAATGCCAAACCACCGATTATTCCTCCTATTGCGCCAATTACTGTGCGATCTACTTTGTCCCTCAATTCATTACACCTCTTTTGTGGTTTTATTTTATTATGTACTTGAAAATGCAAATTCATTACTTCAAACATAAACGTGCTTTTAACGTTCGTTATACGAAGGGGGAAAACAGATGAAAAGAAAGCTTAACCGGCTGCACCTAATATTGTTGTTAAGTTTTTTGGGGATTTTTATATGGTCCGGCATAAAACCCAAAGATTATTTCACATGGTTGTTAGAAGTTTTTCCCGCTGTTATTGGCTTATTTGTGGTCTTATTAACTTATAATAAATTTAGGCTAACCTCACTTGTCTATATATTGATCTGGGTACATGCTGTTATTTTGGTTATCGGTGGGCATTACACTTATGCAGAGATGCCGCTGTTCAGCTGGCTCAGAGATACATTCCATCTTGCCAGGAACTACTACGATAGAGTGGGTCACCTTGCTCAGGGGTTTATCCCGGCTATCGTTACCAGAGAAATTCTGTTGCGAAAGAGTCCTTTGCAAAAGGGTAAAATATTATCCTTTATTGTTGTGAGTATTTGCCTGGCCATAAGTGCTTCTTACGAATTTTTTGAATGGTGGGTCGCCGAAGCTACCGGAACAGCGGCTGATGCTTTTTTGGCTACACAAGGGGATACCTGGGACACCCAGTGGGATATGTTCCTGGCTTTATGCGGAGCGGTATTGTCACTAATTACGCTCAGTAAACTTCACGACAACCATCTAAAACAGATCTCCGAAAATTAGACGATATTTAAAGATGATATTAAAAAGAAAAAATGAAATATTTGAGTGACGGGGGTAATGTATTTGAGCGACGATATAGAAAAGCGAAGGGCTGCCCGGATAAGTTACCGGAAAAGGACCAGGTGCAAGTTATTAAGTGCTGATGGAATTAAACTTGATCTTTTAGAAAATTTTAATATTGGTATCCAGCTAGTAAATATAAGTCACGGAGGCGCCTGTATCTCCTGCGAAGGAAGTGGCAGAGCGCTGGTAGCCAAGGTAGGAAATATCATTGAATTAAACATACCTTTTCAGGATAAAATGCTAAAAGTAACCGGCAGGGTGGTATGGTGTGAAAAAACACAGGACGGGGTCAACACGGGACTTTGTTTCGACACTCTGACGGAACTCGAAAGTAAAAGATTTCAAAAACAATTGCGCCAGGAATTAAAATAAAAGTAGAAACAAGGGCTTGTCTCACACAAAGGCAGCCAAAGTATTCAATACAGGGAGAGGCAGTTAACGGTTTTACCCGGTTAACTGCCTCTCCTTTTTATTTCAATTTGATACTTTGCCAATAAACTGCTTTTGAGACAACCCCTTTTTTGTGCAAGATTCGACAGAATCTGAATATATATTACTGTGATATGTATATTAACCACGATGAAAGGGGAGGAAAAATGAAAAAAATAGTTATTACCGGGAGAAATGATTCCGGTAAATCAACTATCCTGGGGGAAATATACAAAGGCCTGAAAATGAAGAATTACCAGCCTATCGCTATAGGTTCCGGGGTGCAGGACGAAAAACCGTACCTGTTAAAAGGCATCGGGGCAACCTACCTTACAGTGGCTGTTCCCGAGTTGGGACGGGACATTATCAGCGATATTGATAGGGTAATCCGCAATGCCGTCAACATTATTAAAGAGAAGAATTCTCTGATCCAGCACGCCCGCCGGGCTCTTGACGAACTGAACAAGGTGCGGTCAGTGCTGGACCTGGGCTACCTTTCACAAAAAGACATACCTCCCGTGGCAGCGCTCCCCGATGTGGTATTAGTGGAGGCAGTCGGTATTAATGACGGTTACAAGGCAGAGGAATGCCGGCGCCTGGCTGATATACTGATCACCATTGTCCCTGCCGGGATAAAAAACGAAATCATTATGGAACAGGGTAACATTCTACTTGACGAGGCCGATATCATTGCGGTCACTAAGATAGATGAAACCCCGCGTGACGTGGCTTCCACCACCATCAAACTCCTCCAGAGGATTTACAGGTACAAACCTATAATTCCGGTGGTAGCTACCCAGGGTATACATATGGAGCTTGTCCTTGAGGAGGTTGTGAAAAGGATGCTGGACCCTATACGTCTGCTGGAAATTGAGCAAGAAGATTCGGTAGCCGGCAATAACGCCTAGAATAAATTAACTATAAGAGGCTGATGGTTTACTCCGAAAAACGATTTTGTTTTTCGGAGTAAACCATCAGCCTCTCACTATTGTCCGGTCGGTTGGAAAGTTGTATAATATTGTAGAAACCCGTACGAAAGAGTTGAAAAACATGGAAGTAACATTCAGAAACAATGTGAGAAGGACAGGCTTGGGCAAAAAGATTTTTATTTTTTTTGTTGTATTCCTGCTTCTTATTGCGGCAGGCTTTACCATGGCCTACTTTCAGTTTAACAACCTTATGGAACCGGCTGCCGACCGGGGAGAGGCTGTGGACAAGGTGATTACCGTTCCACACGGGGCCAGCCTGGAGAAAATCAGCGAAATTTTATATACAGAAGGCCTGATCAAGAGTAAATTAGCTTTCAGGATTTACGCCATGTACCGCCATCTCGACAGCAGGCTGCAGGCCGGGGAGTATAACCTCAGTGCCGGTTTATCCACCCCCGAGATTATAACAAAGCTGACCAAAGGGAAGAGTGCATCCTTTAGTTTTACTATTCCGGAAGGATATACGGTCAGACAGATAGCAGATAAGCTGGCTGAAAAGAAGCTGGTAGACCGGGATAGGTTCCTGGAACTGGCCGCCCACGGTAAATTTAATTATGATTTTCTGCAAGGACTCCCTGAAGGGCCCAACAGGCTGGAAGGCTACCTTTTCCCCAATACCTACCAAGTTACAAGAAAAACCGGCGAAGAAGAGATCATCAACATGATGCTCAGGCAGTTTGCCAAGGAAATGCAGGCCTCAAACTTTGCATCTCTGGCTGCTAATCACGGGCTTACCCTGCACGAGGCGGTGACCCTGGCCTCCATAGTTGAACGGGAAGCCCAGAAGGATGAGGAAAGGCCCAAGGTAGCGGCGGTGTTCCTGAACCGGTTGAAAAAAGGCTGGAAACTTGAGTCCTGCGCGACTATCCAGTATATTCTCGGAGAGCCTAAGGCCAGACTGTTGGAAAAAGACCTCCTTATCGAGTCACCTTATAACACATATAAATATGTCGGGCTTCCCCCGGGGCCAATCGCTTCACCGGGGCGGCCCTCTATGGACGCTGCGGTGACCCCGGCCGATGTGGACTATCTGTTTTTTGTTGTATCCGATGACGGCCGGCACATTTTCAGCCGGTCGCTGCAGGAGCATAATAAGAATAAAGCAATTTACCTGAATAGGCTAAAGTCGGGACAATAGGAAATAATAACAATTGACAATTGACAATTGTCAATTGTTTTGTGGTGGAGCTATGGTCAATATTATCAATTCTGAAATCGAACAATATCTGAGGTCACTGATGCCGGAGAGGCCTGCTTTTATGATGGAAATGGAGAGGTATGCCGCTGAAAACCACGTCTCCATTATTCCTCCCGAGGCAGCCCGGTTCCTGACCTTCCTGGTCCATGTCAGCCAAGCGGAAGAGGTTCTGGAGATAGGGACAGCCATCGCTTATTCGACTATCTGGCTGGCCTGGGCCGTAACCCCCAGGGACGGGCATGTTACCACCATCGAAATTAACGACCGCAGGGCCAGGACAGCATTGAAGAATATCAGGGAAGCGGGGCTTGAAGATAGGATAACCCTGATTAAGGGGCATGCCGTAGACATAGTGCCTCAATTAAGGGATAACTATGATTTTATATTTATTGATGCCGCCAAGGGGCAGTATAGCTGGTTTTTTGAGGAACTTTACCCCAGGTTGCAGCCCGGAGGGCTGCTGGTTTCCGATAATGTCCTGGCCGGGGGTACGGTGCCGGTCCCCGAAGAAACACTGCGTCACAGGCAGAAAACGGCGGTGCGCCGGTTACGGGAATACCTGGCAATGATAATGTCCCATCCCAATCTGGAGACAGCATTAATTCCGATAGGGGATGGGATAGCAGTAAGCGTGAAGAAGTAGGCGTTCGGTGTTAGGTATTAGTTAGTGGACAGCGGCCATCTGATTCAGTAAAAACAAAAAAAGATTGAAAACATACCGCAGAGACCGCAGAGTCGCGGAGAAAAAATACTTTCGCATCAAGATTCTTTTTACTCTACCAAGGTGTTTCACTGATGCATACGGACGTAAATGCCAGGACTTTAACATCAATAAATATTACAGAATAATAGTTACACAATATATATATATTTGTCTTTCTCTTCAAATATTGGCAGTAGCTTATGGTGAACGTATGTTGTGGAGAAAACTTATAGTAGAGAAACCAATATGGTATCTATTTTATTTTAAATAATAAAAAGAAAATACTGAAAACTCCGTATCGACCCTATCCGGTCATTTGTGGTTAATTACTTTGTGGTCTTAAACCATAGACTGGTGCTATAAGAGTTCTTGGACCATTAAGGAATACCTATTAGTCTTTGTGGTCCGATTTTATCTTTTGTAATTATTTTCGAGGTAGTATACAGAGCTAGGGAGTTTGAATACGGGGTCTCTGCGTCTCTGCGAACTCTGCGGTATGTTTTTATTATTGGTAATCTTGGTTCTGTCCATGTTTGCAGGAGGTTTTTTGGTGAGAAAACCTGAATTGCTTGCCCCGGCGGGGGATTTGGAAAAGCTCATTATGGCAGTAAGATACGGCGCGGATGCCGTATATATAGGGGGGAGGGCATACGGGCTGCGCGCGGCAGCCGGCAACTTCAGCCGGGAAGAGATGGCCGAAGGGATTAATTATGCCCATGCCCACGGGGCCAAGGTTTACGTGACTGTCAATATTTTTGCCCATAACAGGCACCTGGCGGGACTGCCTGCGTATCTGCGGGAGCTTGTCGGCCTGGGGGCCGATGCCGTGCTGATATCTGACCCGGGGGTGTTGTCCATAGCCAAGGAAACGGTGCCCGGACTGCCTGTACATATCAGCACCCAGGCCAATCCGACCAACTGGGCCGCCGTCAGGTTCTGGGCCGCTCACGGGGCCGAGCGTGCGGTCCTGGCCAGGGAATTATCCCTGGCAGAAATCAGGGAGATAAAAGAAAAGGTGGATATCCAGCTTGAGGCCTTCGTTCACGGCGCCATGTGCATTTCTTATTCAGGAAGATGCCTGATGAGCAGTTACATGACAGGTCGTTCGGCTAATCTGGGTGAGTGTGCCCAGCCCTGCCGGTGGAGATACGCGCTGGTTGAGGAAAAAAGGCCGGGACAGTATTTCCCGGTAGAAGAAGATGAAAAAGGCTCATACATATTTAATTCCATGGACCTCTGTATGATTGAGCATATCCCGGAACTTATTCAGTCTGGTATAGACAGTTTCAAGATTGAGGGCAGGATGAAGAGTGTCCATTATGTGGCTACAGTTGTCAGTGCGTATAGGAAAGCCATTGACGCATATATCGCCGACCCAGCCGGATACAGCTTTAACCCGGAATGGATGGAGGAAATCAGGAAGGTCAGCCACAGGGAATATACCACCGGGTTTTTCTTGGGCCGGGAAAATTTCAGGGGAGAGAGTACTGAGACTTCCAAATACCGCAGGGATTATGATTTTGTCGGTGTTGTGCGCCAATACCTTCCCGGACAGGGAGCGGTGGTTATTGAGCAGAGAAATAAATTCGGCATCGGTGACGAGCTTGAGATAACCGGTCCGCAGACCCCCCTGTTCCTGCAGAAGGTTGCCGCCATGACGGATGAAGAGGGGCAGGCCATAGAAGCCGCCCCTCACCCGCAGCAGACGGTGGTTATGCCGGTGGACCGGCCCGTGAAACCACTCGATATGCTGAGACGGGAGAAGAAACAGGGGATCAAGCCGCAATCTGATAAACCGGAGGTTTGCCGTGGAGAGGTGTGAAATAAAGGTCAGGATAGACCCCGCCAACATTTTTGTGCTGGATAACGTGATAGAAGGATATGATGGGTTGGCGATAGTAAGCACCGGGAAAGCTAAAACAGGCGAAGTTACGGTCCATGTAACACCGGATACTTATGATGACGTGCTGTCTGTACTGAAGAATTTCCCCCTGCCCATTTCCGTCCTCGAAATAGAGCCCATGGAATAATGAAGCACTAGTTGATGTATACAGAATTATTTCCGAAATTCACTTGCGGTATTTTTTGTTTTTGTGGTAATATATATTATCAGTAAAAAAAAGAACCCGTTGGCGGGTACACTGGCGAGGATGCCTTTTGGAGAAGATGCCTTCTTCAAAAGGCGTTTGTTTTTTAATAAATATATAAAGGGTGGGATTTACAATGATTGGTCTCAGAGTGGTGATTGCCAGTTCCGATAACAGAATGGTCAATGAAATAAAAGAGACGCTTACAGTAAACGGGAGCCTGGTAGTCGGTAAAGCCGGGGACGGAGTAACTGCACTGAAGGTCATTCGGACTACCCAGCCTGATTTCATTATTATGGACGGGGAAATTAATTTTCTGGAAGCGGCCAAAACCGTGGATGAATATGCCCTCGCTCCGATGCTGTTGATTACCTCCCCCAACAGATGGGAAATACTCAGTGAAATTGAGAAGTGGGGGTTCGACAGCCTGGATAAACCGGTGAAACCTGAAATATTAAAATTGAAAATTACAGTAGGCCTGGAGCGTTTCCGGAAATGCCGGGAAACTGTGAGGGAAAACGAACTCCTGCACTCCCAGAAAACAACCAGGAATCTGGTGGAAAGGGCCAAAGGTCTTTTGGTGGAATACCTTGGGCTTTCGGAAATTCAGGCTATGTCAAGGTTACAGATTCTCGGTCGGGATGAGGGTCTTTCAATCCGTGATATGGCAGAAAAAATCTTAAAAAACAGGCACCACTTAAATATTTCAGCTTGATATCAAACCTAAAATTATAAACACCCGCCCGGTTCCCGGGCGGGTGTTTAACGGCGGGTCTATTTTGGGACCTTTTTTTGACCAAACCAGTATTTAAACCGTTTTAGAAGCTCCTTTTCTTTAACTTTAATCTCTTCAAGTTTATGGTCCAGCTTGGGGAACCTGTGCCTAAGCCTGTGGAGGAGTCTTTTGGCCCATGAGCATTCCTTGGACAGAAGCACCAGGCCGATGAGGAGGAAAAGGATGCCCTGGAGTCCCGGCAGGAAAAGGCCGGCAACCCCCAGCAATATAAAAACCGATCCCATGATTAATATTATTATCCTTTTCACGTGTTGTTTCACAGGTTTTTGCCTCGTCTATTTGATATATTTGATTATACTTTATTCCGCCTTTTTTGGCAAAATTATATTTTAGATAAGCTGCTTTTTTTGAACCGAAAACCTCTTCATCTCCAATCGGGTAAGTATTCGAGCCTGGTAAACTTCAACGATTCCACTGCTGCGGTCCCGGGGTTTTTGATTCTAAATTCAAGTATATTAATCCCTTTATGCAGTGCCTTTTTGGAAAGTTTAAACCTGTGTTCCCGCCAGTCAGAATCCGGGTTGAAGGAACCTATTTCCTGCCCGTTCAGAAAAACCGATACCGGACCGTTGCCCGGTTTACCGGCGCTGCGGACTGTCAGGGCAAAATCGGTGACGGTTCTGACAGGGGCATACATCACCGCTGTTCCCTGAATAGACCTGCAGTTAACCTCATTATATACCAATGGGTTCGACCAGCCCCTGCCGAGGGTAACCGGGTCTTCGGCAGTCCGTACAGTGCCGAAATATTTTGGATCGTCAATATATCCGCCCACCAGGGTGTCATAGCGCGAGGCAGGAAGTTTATATTTCAGGCTGAATACGAGATTGGCGGGAAAGGAGAATGGGTATCCGGTATACTTATAGACCCCTTCTTCATTCAGACCTAAAATCTGATTAAAAGCCACCGTCCTGCCCGGGTGAATTTTCCCTTTGGCTAAATTATTGATCAAAAAGAAGTTATAGAACGAAAAAAACATGAATACTATAATTCCTACAGCAAATGGCGCTCTGAATGAAAAATGTTTAAAGCGGTCCAATACCAGGGCCAATCCCAGGACAATGATGGGAATAAACCCGTCAAACCTGCGCATACCAAATCCCCAACCGGCCCACCAGTCGGAAACAACACTGTTCGTATAAGTCATCAGGATAAAGGAAACCAGCCCACAGAAGGCAAATAGTTTATCCCGCCTGAAAAATGCAGCCCACCCGATGGTGGAAAGGTAGACAACCGGTGTCCAGGAATAAAGCCCATGCCTGCTGGAAAACAGAACTTCCGGCATAAAAGGTTCAGTCCAGCGGAGAAATCCCGTACCCTGAGGAATTATGAAAAAGCTGCCGTATATAACTTTCCACGCAGCCATTTGAGGGAAAAATCCTATCAGTAAAAAAACAAGGAACAAGAGGTTCTTTCCCATCAGGCCGGCGAACCCAGGCCAGTTTCTTTTGAGCGCAAGTTTCACATAAAGCATAAGAGACTCGATGGCCGGGAAAATCATCATCAGGCCATTCTGCCAGCGCACCAGCATCATCAGCGCTGCCCAAAGGCCCAGTATGGCCCACTGTAAACCGGTCCGGCCCTCTCTGGTCCGATCCCAATAATAAATAAAAAGGGTAGTGGTAAAAAAAGAAACAGCATGGGACATGTAAGGTTTAAACAATGAATAATAAACTATAAAAGTTCCCAGCCAGCCGGTAATAGTGGCTAAAAGTGATGAACCCCGGCTGAAGTGCTTGCGACTCAACTTATAAACAAGGCACATGCCCAAAAAAGTATAGAAAAGGCTCGCCAGATTAATGGCAAAGCCGTAAGGGGCACTGAAACCATCGGCTGTAAAATGTGCCCCGAATAGGTTGGACACTACAACCAACAGATGGGCCGCCAGGTAAAAGGGGGCCCATAAAACAGCCGGTCCTACGGAGAATACATTAGTATAATTTCCCGTAACCGTCTGTTTTGGCCTGTATGTATCCCAAAAAGCCTGATCAAACCTGGCAAATTCATTCTGGAAGTTCAAATCGCCATCAAAGAATAAAGATCTGAGATAAGCGACATAGTTAGACCCATCACTGGTAATGAAGTCTACTTTAAAAATGAATATAAGACAACCCAGGATAATGAATAAAAAAAATAAAACTATATAATTTTTATCGATATCAGGCCAGGAAGCAGCATGCTTCTTATGTGAAAATGGCAGTCCGGACACGGTTTCCTCCTCAAACCTGTTTTTATAATAATTCTACAGGCCTTCTTACAAAACCTTTTTTAAGGCAATGATCTGCCATGGCGTGGTAGCAGACTAAATTGTATAAAATTACCTCCAAAAGCTCATCCTAGAGGAAAAACCTTCTGGAGGAAAATCGTGGACCACTTAATGAAAAAGAGGGCTGTTACCCTCTTTTGGGTATTTATATTTATTTTTGGCGGCATTATCGGACACCTGGCATATATTCAAGTCATCTCCGGGGACCGCCTCAGCCGGCAGGCCATTGCACAGCAGAGCCAATCCCTGGCGCTGGAGATTCCTTTCCGGGGAGAGATCCTAGACCGGAATTTAAAGCCTCTTAATCCTTATCGGGAGGTATGGAGGGCTGCGGTTTTTCCGGCCCTAATCAGCGATAAGACGGCAGCAGCCGCGTTGTTGGCGGGAGTCCTCGGTATTGACCTGCGGGAGGCTGAGAACTACCTGTCTGGCACCCCGGAGTTAATTCCAGTTGACTTGAACAATTACCAGGTGGGTGAGTTACGGACAAAGGCGATAACAGGAATATACCCTGTTACGGTTAAACTGCGCCCGAGAAAACCCCAGCTGGCATCCCATATCGTGGGATATCTTGGCAGAAGCAGCAAGCCTGGCGGCTGGGCCGGTGAAACGGGCCTGGAGGCTTATTATGACAGCGAATTGCAGGGACAAGCGCCCCGGTCACTGATCAGGGTTTTTCTTGACGGCAGGGGAAAACACATTGCAGGTCTCGGGCATCGTGTGGAAACCGGCTTAACGGACAAAGACAGGAAAGACATTGTCCTGACGATTGACCGTGACATTCAGGAAACCGTTGAAAGAGTCCTGGACCGGGCGGGAGTTAAAAGCGGAGCGGCAGTGGTGATAGACCCACAGACCGGTGATGTTCTGGCTATGGCCAGCAGGCCGGATTACACGCTGACTTCTCCGGCAGAACCTGAAAAACCGGATGTTGACAGTTTTGTTTACGATTCAATCTATAACCCTCCATCCTTTTTGAATAACAGCCTTTCACTGTACCAACCCGGTTCGGTATTTAAGGTAATTGTTGCCGCAGCTGCCCTGGAAGAGGGGGTGGTCAAACCCGATACCCTTTTTCTCTGTACCGGGGAAAAAGATGAACTGGTCAAATGCTACAAGGAAGAAGGGCACGGCCTGATTACCTTTTCCCAGGCCGTGGCTTATTCATGCAACCCCACCTTTGCCAGGGTAGGACTTAAGCTGGGAGCTCAAAAGCTGATAGCTTATGCCAAAAAATTTGGCCTGGCCGACGGTGGTATTATCGGCTACCGGGGCACTTCTATGGAGGAACGCGTAAAACGGATAGGGGAGCGTTATAATCTGGTAAATGCCAGCCTTGGTCAGTGGCCCGTGCAGGCCACTGCAGTTCAGGTTGCGTCAATGATGGCGGCCATTGCTAATGACGGTATGTATTCTCCGCCAAGACTGGTTCGTGAAATCCGTGGGGCCAACGGGCAGCCGGCCCGTATGATCAAACCGGGACCGAAGACCAGGGCTGTTTCCGCAGAAACTGCCAAAATTATGCAGTCCCTGCTGGAAATGACCACAAGATACGGCACCGGTACAAAAGCGTGGCTGGAACCGTGGGGAAGCGCCGGGAAGACAGGCTCAGCCCAGGTCGGTACGGAAAAAATTGACGCCTGGTTCAGCGGTTATGCTCCCGTGGATAACCCGCGCTACGTGGCAGCTATCCTGGTAACCGACGGCGAAAGCGGCGGCACGACAGCAGCCCCCATTTTCAGGGAAATAATGCAGGAAATACTGGCCACTGGCCACTGATCACTGGCCGCTGGCCACTGGTTAAGGTTTCTCTCCCGCCTTCACCGTAACAGATTTAGAATGGCCGTCCCTCAATATCTGGACGATCAGGCTTGCGCCAACTTTGGCTTTTTTTACGGCTTCAGTTACATCATCGGGCGTTTTGAGCTTATTCTTATTTATCTCAATAATGACATCTCCTTTCAGCATGCCTGCCTTTTCAGCCGGGCTTCCCGGAGCAACGTAGCTGACCAGCGCACCGTCGGTATTGGGTGCTCCAAAGTACTGGGCCAATTCTTCATCCAGGGGCTGCAGGATAACGCCAAGATAGGGTTTAATGACTTTTCCTTTCTTGATTAAGTCATTCAATACTTCTTTAACTGTTCCGATAGGAATGGCAAATCCGATACCCTGGGCAGAAGCGGTAACTGCCGTATTTATGCCGATTACCTCCCCGGCAGTATTAAGCAGTGGGCCCCCGGAATTGCCGGGGTTGATGGCGGCATCTGTCTGGAGCAGGTTTTTGTAAAGCCGGTTGGAGATGGTTACCGGCCGGCCTTTGGCGCTGATTACCCCCACTGTGACCGTATGGTCCAGGCCATATGGGTTACCGATAGCGATAACCCAGCTGCCCACCTCAATTTTGTTGGAATCCCCCAGTTTTAGAACAGGGAGGTCTTTATTCACCGAAACTTTTAGAACTGCCAGGTCAAGGTCTCTGTCAGACCCTACAACTGTTGCTTTAACCGGTTTGTCAAACCCGGTTATTTTTACATCTATGTCTGAGGCGCCGTGAATAACGTGCTCGTTGGTAAGGATGAGGCCGCTTTGATCAAAGATGATCCCTGTACCAACACCTTTGGATCTCCTGGTCTGTCGACCTGTGTCAAACCTGTCCCCGAAAAATTCCCTGAAAAAGGGGTCGTTGAAATAGGGACTCATTTGAAGGTCTTCTTCAATATAGGGTTCAATATTCACCACCGCGGAACTCACGTTCTCTACAGTCTGGGAGATATCGGCAGGCCCGATTTTGACCTCCTCCGCAGATTTTACATTTTCGGCGGAAACTTGCCTGGGAACATACAGATTATAAGCGGCGACTCCCCCGGCCACAAACATGGCCCCCATCAGAAAACCTATCAAAACAATACCAAGCAATGAAAACCGTTCTTTAATCCAGGACATAAAACCATTCCTTTCGATAACAATATTGCCAAGGCGTCTCACTTTTCCGTTATAGGTTTATTATAATAAAGGTTTTCGAGAGAACTGTGGTAAAAATGTGAATAAAATGTGAAAATTGAAAGTCGGCTTTTTATCCGGTGCGGCAGGAGTTTTTAACTTTTTGAAGTAAATTATTAATGTGATATTATTCTCAATAAGGGTATGCTCAGCAGTAAAAATACAGTAAAGGACGGTATCCGGACATGCCGAAATCGGGGAAATATTTATACGCCAAATTTGGTTTTTACCTGTTTACTCTCATTTTTCACCTTTACCTGTTGGGGAGGGCTTTACTTCAATCGAGGTATATTATCGCAGCAATTCTGCTAATACCTGTAACGGTGGTATCACTGGGAATGCTGAAAATCTACCGCAAGGTGAAATAAAAAATTTAACAGGGCCAGGCACGGCATTTTTATCCCTCGCATATAATTTAGGGTGACTGTTTTAACTAAATATGCGGGGGTGGGGTTTTTATATGGTGCCTGAAATAGTAGCATTAGCTGCAATTTCACTGATTAACGGTTTGTTGTTGCTTGTTTCCTATATCACCAACAATACTTTTCCTCAGCCGCTGAGCGAGGAGGAGGAGTCAAGGTATCTCGACCTGCTGCAGACGGGTGATGAAAATGCCCGGAACGTGCTGACCGAGAGGAACCTGAGACTGGTGGCGCATATCGTCAAGAAGTTTGACAGCACCGGCGAAGACAATGACGACCTGATATCAATCGGTACCATCGGCCTGATCAAGGCCATCAATACCTATGACAAGGGTAAGGGGACGCGTCTGGCCACCTATGCCGCCAGGTGTATTGAGAATGAAATCCTGATGCACCTGCGGGCCATCAAGAAAAACCGCATCGAAGTCTCCCTTTATGACTCCATAGGTGTTGACAAGGAAGGGAATGAGATAACCCTCATCGATGTGCTTGGCACTGAACCGGAGATAGTAACAGAACTGGTAGAGAATAGTTTTGAGCAGAGGCGCCTGCTGGAAAAGGTCAAACAACTGAACAGCAGGGAAAAGAATGTGCTGGAACTCAGGTTCGGCCTTTTCAACGGCATCAGGAAGACCCAGAAGGAGATAGCCCGCAAGCTGGGGATTTCCAGGTCGTATGTATCACGTATCGAGAAACGGGCCCTGCTTAAGCTGATCAAGGATTTTAAGGCTGAGGGATGTCAGTAATCATTAGATATGAGAATTAAGGATGGATGGCGAGATGCCATCCATCCTTTTTATATTAAGGGAAAAAATGGGCATCTAAAACAGAAATGACCCACATCATTATCCCTAAACCCCCACCTCTAGTCTGCAAGGAGGTGGGGGAGGTTGAACAGTAATGAGGAGTGGTTAAATGAAAATCTAAAATCCGGGCGATAAAAAGTCCAGTGATGTAAAAGAAAAATCCGGAAGTATTGAAAATAGGGCAGAGTTTCATTGTGTAATTATATAATAACATGGTAAAATTAGG
>Ga0074195_1002853_pt1 | contig 17745 bp, 10 predicted proteins | sample EPASupsiteHSE623_FD_64525 | JGI IMG/M metagenome (GOLD analysis project Ga0074195, IMG submission 64525) | Bioremediated contaminated groundwater from EPA Superfund site, New Mexico - Sample HSE6-23 | ecosystem: Environmental > Aquatic > Deep subsurface > Groundwater > Contaminated ...
TCACGAACATATTGCTTATGCCCTTGACCATGAAGACGAAGTCGGTCAGCGCCGGGGAATAAACCGCGCCGCCGGCGCAGGGGCCGACTATCACCGAGATCTGGGGTATTATGCCGGACGCCTGGGTGTTGCGGTAGAAGATCTCGCCGTAGCCGTCCAGACTGTCCACTCCTTCCTGTATGCGGGCCCCGCCGGAATCCAGTATGCCTATTACCGGCATGCGGGCTTCCACCGCCATGTCCATTATGCAGGCTATTTTCCTGGCCTGCGCCAGGCCCAGCGAGCCGCCTAACTGGGTGAAATCCTGCGAGAAGATAGCCACGGGCCTGCCGCCCACGCGGCCGAAGCCGGTGACGACCCCGTCGCCCTTTATATGTTTATCCTTTATGCCGAAATCGGTGCAGCGGGACTCTACCAGCAGCCCCATCTCCTGGAAGGAACCCTCGTCCACGAGGTAGCTTATGCGCTCGCGGGCCGTGAGTTTGCCCTTCTTTTTCTGGCTTTCGATTTTATCGGGGGGGCCGCCGGCTTCGGCCTGGGCGGTTATCTCGCGGAACTTCTTGAGGGACTCCGGCACTACCCGGATCTTCTTGGGATGGTTCTTTTTTCCGGGCTGCGCCACGCTGGCGCCGCTGATAGGATCTTCCATTAAATCGGCCATAGTTGCGAAACCTCCTGCGTAAAGCCGGAGCCCGGCCGGCGCCGGACCTGAAAAACTATTCTAGCAATTTTGCCAGGCAAGGGACAGGAGATAGCCGGGAGCCGGCCTGAAAACGGCCGTTTTGAACGAGGGCCGGCCCATTTCCGTATACCGGGCCAGAGCGGCGCGGGAGAACGCCGGCCTTTCTCCGGACAGGTCTATGTCCAGGGGGTCGGCTTTCAGGCCCAGGCCGAGGGCCTTGAGGAACGCCTCTTTTTGTGTCCAGAGGGCGGCGGCCCGGTCCATGTCCGGTTCCGGCAGTTCGCTTTTGTGGAAATAGTCCGAGTACCAGGCGGGATCCCGGGGTTCGGCTTTTTCAATATCCAGGCCCAGGAACCTTATTCCCCCGGGGCCGCGGGCCGCCGCGCGGAACGGGCCGCTATGGGTGATGGAGAGCAGCTTCCCGGACCATTCCGGTCTGCCCCAGGCATCGCAGGTTATTTCTATGTTCCGAAGTGTTTTCCCGTCCGCGGCTTCGCCGCCGAGCAGGGTTTTCGCCGCGTATCTCCCCCCCAGCCAGTCGCCGCGCCGTTTTTCAATTTTTAAAGAGCGGTATTTTTCCAGCTCCAGTTCAGAAAGGAAGTCTCCCGGCGCCGGGACTTTATCCGCATTGACAAGAAACAATTTAACCCCGTTTTCAAGGGTGGTCACGGCGTTGATTTGTATCTCAATCGGCATAGGAGAATTGGTGACACAATACTTAATTCAGAATTAAGTATTATGTCACCAATTCATCAGATCTGCGTGGGGATCATCAGGTAGTCTTTCAGTTCGGCCACGGGGTTCATTTCGCCGTCGAAAGCGTAGGCGTCGTAACGGGTCTTTCCGTCCTCGGTAACGCCTTTGAACACTCCGTAGGTGTAAAGCCTGTCCGGATCGGGGCCGTTGTCGTACACTATGGCTTGTCCGACCGCGTCGGGCAAAGCCATCTTCCGGTCGAAATGTATGTCCCGCCAGCCGCAGGTCTGGAACAGCGCCTCGAGCACCATCGGGTGGAAGATAAGCCCCGGGGTCTTTACCCGCCACAGGGCGGCGGCCGGCTTCTTGAAGACGCCGAGCACCGCGTGCTTCTCTATGGAAAGTATCCCGTCCAGCACGCGGAAGCTGGGACCGTGGAAGTAGATCTTGTAGATCTCGTCCGACGAGATCTTGTATCTGGGATGCTTCGGCAGTTCCGGCTTCTCCAGACTTTCCCAGGCGCCCTGCGGAGCGCCGGGCTCGAAACGGGCCGAGAAATGGGTTTTGCTCTGGCCCAGCTTTACGCCTTTCGCGTTGACGAACTCCGATTCTATGCGCAGGTCGTATCCTTTTTTCGCGGCCGCTCCGTGTATTATCGCGCCCACCGGCTTGCCGCGCAGCAGCTTGATCGGCACCGTGAAGCGCAGGTCTTTGAGCGCTTTCGGCATTTCCCCTGAGATAGCGGCGGCGGCCTCGGCAAAAGTCTCTATGCCCATCACTCCCGGCACATACGGCGTGCCGTTTATGGAATGGTCGGCCAGGTACGGGTCCTTCTCCACGGAGAATTCCTTGGCGGCTTCCAGTTCCAGGCCCTTCACGCTTTTTACGGCGCGCTCTATGAAGTGGAATTCCGAGTTCCCGGCCTCTGGAAAGCCGGGGTCGAAGCGGAGCTGCTTGTCCCAGTCCAGCTTGCCCAGGCTGCCGGAGAGTATTATTTCCGGAGTCCGGCCATAAACCAGTTCGTCGGCCAGGGCGTTCATACCCTCTTCCGGGTAAAGGAAGTCGAGTTCCTGCGATTTCAGGAAAGCCTCGACCCCGGGCCTGATCCCCATCCCTATATTGGCGTAGGCCGTCATGTCCACGCTGAAAGCGCGCACGCCCTTATTGGTCAGGGCGATGGACAGTTTGGCTATATAGTCGGAGGCCGCGGCATAGTCCGACTGCCCCAGGTTCCCGAATTTGCCCGCTATGGACGAGACCATGACCCAGAAACCTTTTTCCTTGACCACGCCGGACTTCAGCAGGTTGATGGCGCTGTCGGCTTTGGTGTTGAAAATAAGGAAGAATTCCTCCAGGGTTTTGTCGGCTATAAGTTTGGAGCGTTCCAGGCCGGCGAAATGCACGGCGCCGTCCAGCTGGCCGAGCTCCGCTCTGATGCTGCTCATGGCCGAACCGAAGGCGTTCCTGTCGTTCAGATCGCAGCGGTGATAGCTGACCGAGGCTCCCAGAGCTTTCAATTCGGTTATCGAGCGGTAAAGCTGGGCCGAATCCTTTATGCGCGTGAACTCGCGCTCCAGCACCGCCGGTGTGGCTTTTTCCGTCCGCTTCTTCAGGTCTTCCCAGAGCTCGCCGGTCTTATAGGATTTAAGCTCCGCTTCGCTCATGGCCGCGAAGCGGGCCGAGGCGGCTCCGAGCTCTATTATATCCAGTATGACCAGATGCGGTTTGTGCCGCGCCGCGAGAGTTCTGGCGAACAACGCTCCCAGGCCCCTGCCGCCGCCGGTCACCAGCACTTTTTTCCCCTTGAGAGGGGTGCGCTCCTTTTCGGTGTCCAGCAGTTCCGGCTTGCCGATTATGGTCCAGCGCTTGTTGTCGGAGTAACCTATCGCAAGGCGCCTGTCGGAATAGAGTATCTCGTAGAAGGTTTTTTGCACCAAAGTCTGCGCCGTGGCGGCCGGTTCGAAGTCCAGCAGCTTGACCACGGTCTTGTCCAATTCCTTCCTGAGACACAGGGTGAGGCCGTGTATCGCTCCGTACACGGGATCGTAAACCTCGCGGGTTCTGTAACCCAGACCTCCATCCACCGTGGTGAGCACGGCCACGAAGGTGGACAGGCCCTCCTCTTTTTTGTTCAGCGCGGCGTTGAAATATTTGCCGGCCAGGAAAAGGGGCATGGCGTAGCGTTTTACATCCTCGAACGCGTTGGTTTCGGACCCAAGGCTCTTTATCACGCAGCCCATCAGGTAGAAAACTCCCTGCACATCCGCGTGCGCCGAGGCGAAATCGGCTATCGCTTTTTCCACCGCGGGCAGGTCGCGGAAATCCACATGGACGGTGTCCTTAAGCTTTGTTTTGGCCGAGGTGAAAACGAATGATTCCACGCGGTGCTTGTTCAGCTCCGACCGGAATGCCTTTACGAGGTCCAGGTCTTCGCTGAAGATCACTACCGGTCTCTTGGGAGAAAGCCTGGTGATGATCTCGGTCTCTACGGGCGCCGGGATCAAAGTCGGCACATAGCGGATATGGCGTTTGGGATAAGGAAGCTCGGCCTGAACAGGCGCGCTAACGGGCTGAGGGCTGGAGGCTGATTGAGGCGTGGGCGCCTGTGTTCCTGTGCTCCTGTGCTCCTGTGCTCCTGTGTTCCTGTGCTCCTGTGTTCCTGTGCCCTTCTCCTCCATCACGAACTTGATGCAATGGCGGATGGTGGGATAATCCTTGAGCGAGAGGTTATCCTTCCTGGGAATGGAGTAATGCTCGCGCATGGCGGCGAACAATTCGGCCTGCTTGACGGTGTCTATGCCGAGGTCGGCCTCCATATCGAGATCGAGCTCCAGCATATCCTTGGGATAGCCGGTCTTCTCGGCTATCATGTTGAGGATCTCGGCCTTCACGGATTCCTCGCTGAGTTGAGGTGTGGACGCGTGGATGTGTGGCGGATTGGCGACGCTCTGCTCCTGTGCTCCTGTGCCCCTGTGTTCCTGCACGGGCGCCGCGGCCAGCACAGGCTCCCGTTTAGGGGTGTAGGGAGTTTTGCCGGCGGTCTTTTTATCCTTGATCCTCAGGGTATTGAATGTGATTTCCAGCTCCGGATTTTCTTCCCCGGAGATGGCCCGGAGCCAGGCGTTGTGACGGGAATCGTCTTCGATCCGCTTCTCCCCTTCCTTGTATACCCGTTCGGTGAACGACATCGCCATATGCGAGCCGAAACCCGCGGCAAAGCGCAGCGCGTAACGCAGATCGTATTTTCCGCCGGTGGACAACGAGATCCCGGAAAGCTCCGGGTCGGGCTCTTTGTAATTGGCGATAGGCGGTATTATACCGGTGTTTAGAGCGCGGATAGCCACCACTTCCTCAAGAGAGGCGCCCATGGTGTGCCCGGTGAAACCCTTTACATTGCTGATTATCACATCCTTCACGGCGGGCCCGAAGGCTTTCTTAAGGGCCTTCACCTCGGCGGAGGCGCTGCCGCCCCTGGCCGGGGTGTAGGTCTCGTGCGACATGAAGAAAGTATTGGCCGCGAATTTATTCTTGTCGAGGCCGTAGATGTCCTCGACCTTCTTCACAAAGCGGGTCATCACATCGGCCACATGGTCCGTGTCCAGACGGCTTACATGGTACGCGCTGTTGGCGCATTCGGTGAGCAGCAGTCTGGCCAGCGGCTTCATTCCGCGCTCTTTCACCAGGGTTTCGTCTTCGATCACCAGTCCAACCGCACCTGAACCCGCGATAAGCCCATCCCTGCGCCTGTCGAAAGGCAGAGCGGCTTCGGAGACATCCTCCTTGGTGGAGGCGGTCCCCGAAGCCAGGAAGCCCGGCATGGTCCATTCCTGCAGCGCCTCGTTGGTTATATCGTCGGCGGCTATCACCACAACCCGTTTAGCTTTGCCGGTCCGTATCCAGGATTCAGCCACATGTACGGCCTGGGTGGTGGAGGCGCAGGCGGCGCTCACATGAAGCGCGGGGCCTTTGGCGCCGACCCATTGGGCGAACTGGCTGTCGGCTATCGGTATCACCTTCAGCAGGTAGTTCTGGCTGAAAGCGAACATATCCTTGTCGTCCGCCGCGCGGTCTCTGGAGAAGTTCTGCTCCAGCCACAGCCGCAGGGTCTGTTTATCCTCCGGCGACTTTATTTTATTTATAAGCGAATCGTATATTTCCCACATCTCGGAGGAGGATCTCCCCCTGTGCTTGTAGCTGAAATAGGCGGCCGCCTCGTTCAGGATGGATTCCATTACCGGGAAAGCCGACGCGAAGATCACGCCGGTTTCGCTCGCCAGCGGTTCCGGCAGCGCCCATTTTTCCGGCAGATAGCCGCCGGTTGTGGTCTTTTTATAGTGATGGATCAACGGCAGTCCCGCGTCCTTCAGGGCCAGTACGCCGGCCGCCAGGGACATCCTGAAGGTGGAATCCAGGGCCTTCGCTATGTTGTTCGGCACGCCGAATTCCTTTTCCAGGTCGAACTGCCCCGAGCGCGCGGAAAGTTTTATGGCCTGGTCCACGGAATCTATTTTCGCTATGCTGTGGTTTCCGGTGGGCGACTTGATCACGCGGATGATATTCTTATCCACCTGCTTCTCGCGCCAGTCCATAGGGATCGGCTCTATCATATTCCTGCCGGCCAGGATCTCGTCCAGGTTGTGTTCCCTGAACAGTTTGTCCCAGGTCCCGGGGGTGCCGCCGGCTATGCCGGAGAAGGCGATACCGTTGTAATTGAAGCCGTATCTCTCCGCGAAGTCCGCCTGTTCCTGCGTCCTTGTGCTCCTGTGTTCTTGTGCTCCTGTGTCTCTGCGCTCCTGTGCTCCTGCGTCCCTGCGCTCTTCCGCCAGCGCCCAGCCTCCGTAATAGCGGTTGAAGAATTTCCCGTCCCGGTCCGGGACCTTGCCGCTCCAGTCGACATCGAAGCCCAGCGCCATCAGATTGGCCAGCAGATCGTTGAACTCGGTGATGCCTCCCCGTTTGGGATGGTTGGAGGAAAGTATGGTCACGCCTTCCTTGCCCTTGAGGGTGGAGGCGGCGAAAGCGCTCAGCACCCGCTTGGGCCCGCATTCTATGAAGGTCCGCACTCCGTCGGCGTACATGCGCTCCAGCTGCTTTATGAACTCCACCGGGCTGGTCATCTGCTTGAGCAGAAGATCGTAGGTGGCTTGTTTATCCGCCGGGAAATAATCCGCGGTTACATTGGAAAGCAGAGGTATCTTCCAGGACGAAGTGGGAATGGCCTCCAGGAATTTGCGGTACGGCACTATGGCGGGCTCTATGATGGCCGAGTGGAAGGCGTGGGAAACGGCTATTTCCTGCGCCTGCACTCCGAGGCTGGTGAAAAGGTCTATGGCCTTTTCCACCGCTCCGGCCTCCCCGGCTATCACGGTCTGCAGCGGGCAGTTCTTATTGGCGCAGATCACATAACCCTGCACTTTCTTCAGCTCCTTCTCCACTTTCTCGGCCGGCCAGGCGATAGAGGCCATTTTACCCGGGTCCTTGACCTTCACGCTGGACATCTCCTTGGCGCGGCTGGTAACGGCGCGCAGGCCGTTCTCAAGCGTGAAAACTCCGGCGGCCGTGGCGGCGGCGTACTCGCCCAGGCTGTGTCCTATGACCATATCCGGTTTTATACCGAAAGAGGTCAGCAGGCGGAACATGGCCATGTCGGCCGTCATCATGGCCGGCTGCGTCATCTGCGTCTGCTTTATGGCGGCCTCGCGGTCTTCCAGCTCTTTCTTGGTTTCCCCGGGTTTGGACCACAGCGTGCCGGTCAGCGTTACGCCTATCATCTTCTGGAGTATGCGGTCGGCCTCGTCGAAGGTCTCCTGCACCACCGCGTATTTGGCGGCCAGGTCGCGCATCATGTCCACATACTGCGAGCCCTGTCCGGGGAACAGGAAACCTATTTTCGCGTCGTGTCTTTTGCGCCTGAACGAGTAGACGCCCTTGAGCCGGAAGTTAAGCGGCGGATTGTCCCAGGTCTCGGCCTTCGCGTTGGAGGCCAGGAACTCTATCTTCTCCCGCAGGTCGGCCGGGGATTTGGCCACCAGGGAGACCCCCCATTCCTGGCGGGGCTTGGAATTCAGCGGCTGGGCGAAGCCGGAGATCGGGTAGGTTTCCGGCCAGCGGCTGAAAACGGAGCCGGAGAGAGCTTTCAGTTCGGCGATGAGCGCCTGCTGGCCGGCGGCGGTGAAGGTCACGGCCTCGCCCTGAAGGGCGGCGAATGGGATCTTCGGGTTCTCAGCGGGCGCGGCGGCCGGTTCCCGCTCGGCCGCGCCGCCGGACGAAAGCGGCTGATTGTTTCCGGTGAATTCCTCCATGGCGACATGGAAATTGGTGCCGCCGAAACCGAACGAGGAGACATTGGCCCGCCTGATCCCCGCGGATTCCCAGGGCGCGGCCTTGTCTATGACCCTGAAGAGGTTAAGGTCTATGCCGGGGTTGGGCCGGGCGTAGTTGATGGAGGTGGGCAAAATCTTGTTGTGCAGGGCCAGGGCGGTTTTCACTATGCCGACCGCGCCGGCCGCGGCCTTCGCGTGTCCTATCTGGGATTTAACCGAGGTCAGCCCAAGCTTCTTGCCCGGCTTTATATGGGGGCCGAAAACGGTTTTGAGCGTGTCCACTTCGGAGGCGTCGCCCACTTTCGTCGCGGTACCGTGCGCTTCCACGAAGTCCACCTCGCCGGGACCGTAATCCAGCTGCGAGAAGGCGTTCTCTATGGCCAGCTGCTGCCCCTTGGGGTTCGGGGCCGTTATGCCTTTCCCCTTGCCGTCCGAGGACGCGCCCACGGAATTGATCAGGGCGTATATGCGGTCGCCGTCCCTTACGGCGTCGGAATAGCGTTTGAGAATGTATACCGCCACGGCTTCGGCCATTACGAAGCCGTTGGCCCGTTCGTCGAAAGCCCAGGAGCCGTCAGGGGAAAGCGCGCCTATCTTGCAGAACTTGACGAAAGCCGGGGCCGACATCATTTCATCGGCGCCGCCGGTCACGGCCATGTCGAATTTCCCGGAACGCAGACCCATTACCGCGTAGTCCAGCGCGGCCAGCGAGGAAGCGCAGGCCGCGTCCATGGTCATGTTCGGGCCTTTAAGATTGAAGACATTGGCTATCCTGCCCGCGGTAACATTGGAAAGCTCTCCCGGCATGGTGTCTTCCGTGACCTTCAGGATGTTCAGATCTATCTGGGCCTCGTATTCCGAGATGAGGCCTTTCTGCTGCTCCGGGCTCAGGCCGGCGTAGGTGCCGGTTTTCTTCAGCATATCTTCGTTCAGGAACTTGTAAACGCGCAGATCGGTCATTTCCTTGCGCATGGCGCCCATGGCGTTGCCTATGACGACCGCCACTTTGGACGGGTCGAACGGCTTTTTGTCGTAGCCGGAATCCTCAAAAGCCATCCGGACGGTCTCTATGGTTATCTGCTGAAGGCGGGAGATCTGTTCCGCGGTCTGGGGCGGTATTTTATACTTTATAGGGTCGAACCTGAAATTCTTTATGAAGCCGCCTATCTTGGAATAGGTCTTGTCCTGGGCCTTTCTGTCCTCCGAGTAGTAGAGACGCCAGTCCCAGCGGTCTTTGGGGACTTCGCTGACGCAATTCCGGCCGGACAGCACATTCTGCCAGAACTGGTCCTTGTCGGCCGCGTCCGGAGCCGTTATTCCAAGTCCCACTATGGCTATTTTCTCATTATTCATGATTATATTTACCTCTCTCGGTATAGTATCGCCGGTAAAATTGACGGAAACCCTGCCCGGGGGTGGTGCGGAAGGCTATTTAAACGGGTAAGTCACATGCCCCCATTATATTAAAATACGCGCCGGAAGACAATGAACGGGGAACCGCGATCTTCAGGGGCAGGCCTTAATGCTCTGACCGGCTGATACGCGGTGTTTTGAAGGCCCGAGCCTGGAACGAGTGCGAGGCGCGACGAATGAGGATAGCTGAATTCCGGCGTCGCTGCTCCTCGTTCACAGGCCGCAAGGCATGCTCGCTCCTCGCGCCTAGCCGGAATTCAAAAGCGCCGCGTCATAAGCGCCGCGTATCAGCCGGTCAGAGCATTAGTAATTCTTGGGGACCAGGAGGTAGACGGCGCCATAACGGGCGGATAGCGGGGTGGAGTACTCCGTACGCCTATGGCGTACGCCCAGTCGTCGTTCAGCGGGAAGTTGTAGAGCCGGGGAGCGAGGGACAGCGCGAAAACGACAAAAACAAGAGGCGCGCCAAAGTTAGCCGATCCCCCGGCGAATCGTCATACCCCGGCGGATATATCGCCAAATTACCGCGCCGGAGGTCGCAATCTATAGGTCAATAATATATAATTGATGTTTCGGAGACGATATGAAAATAAAATTCTGGGGCGCCCGCGGCAGCATTCCTGTTTCCGGCAGGCGATACCTGAAATACGGCGGCAGCAGCACTTGCGTGGAGGTGCGGTCGCGCAAGGACGACCTCGTCATCATCGACGCAGGCACCGGCATCAGGTCTCTCGGCAAAGAGCTGTTGAAAGATCCGAAGAACTATTTCACGATGCTGTTCACCCATTCCCACTGGGACCATGTCCTGGGCTTTCCTTTCTTCGCGCCGATATACAGCGCGAAGACCAGGATACGGATGCTGGGCTGCTCGTTCTCTTCGGCCCCCGTCCGGGAGATCGTGGCCAAGACCATGAAGCCGCCGGGCTTTCCGGTAAAATTCGAGGAGATAGCGGCGCGGTTCGAATTCGACTCCGTTTGTTCCATGGGCTGGGACATAGGCCCGCTGGCCGTCGCGCCGATAGAACTCAGCCACCCGAACCGCGGCCTGGGATTCAAGTTCAGCGAGCGCGGCCGGTCGTTCGTTTTTCTTACCGATAACGAACTGGCCTTCAGGCATCCCGGCGGCCGTACATGGGAAGATTATATGGAGTTTTCGCGGGGGGCGGACCTGCTGGTGCATGACGCGGATTTTACCCCCGCCGAATACGCGCGGCGCCGCACCTGGGGACATTCCACCTGGGAGCAGGCGCTGGAACTGGCGCTGAAGGCGGAGGTCCGCGAACTCGGCCTTTTTCATCATAATCAGGACCGTTCCGATTCCGGCATAGACAGGATAGTGGCGGAATGCTCGCGGAGGGCGCGTAAAGCGGGTTCCAGGCTCAAGTGCTTCGCCGTGAGAGAAGGGCAGGAAAAGGTCTTTTGACCGGCGGCGCGCAAACTTATAGAATAGGCGGACATTATGAAATTCACATATTCGGTCTGGCTGGACCCCGTGTTCTATCTTTCCGCGGCCGCTTTCTCGCTGGCCATGTTCCTGCTGGTGTTCTCCATCAGGAAATACCTCGGAGTTAAGAACAGGTCCGACTTCTACGAACCGGTCCCGGACGCCGGCGAACTGCAGGATGAACTGCCTCTCGGGCCGGAGCCGCTAGAAGGGGACCGCACCATGGTGGTGTCGCCGGAGAACATGGAGGCCATGGCCCGCGAGCAGGCGGCGGCCGCGGCGGCGCGGGAAGCGGAAGAGCGCCCCGCCTCGAAAGCCGAGGAGTTCCTTAAGGGACTGCATCAGAGCATGGCGAGTCTGGACGGCCGGCTGAAGAACATAGAGGCGTCCATGTCCAAAACCGGCGTAAACAAGGACTTCACCGTTAATTTCCTTGAGGATATGATCTCCGACTATGAAGCCCTGGACAAGGAGAAGATCAAGGCCCGCATAGAGTTCCTCCTGTCCGATCTGAAAAAGTAGCTCTCCTTTTGCGGTGTTTATTTTCAGCGGACGCCGCCGGCGGCGGGACCCGCGGACTCTTCCCGCCGCCTTTAACAAGTGAACAGAACAATCCACCTTTCCATTCTGCTCCTGTCGTTCGCTTCCGTTTCCGCGGCCGGTTTCCTGCCGCCGCATCCGTTCACCGACGACGCGCGCGGCACCACCGCCGCCTCTTTCCTGAAATCGCCCGCTTCCGCCCGCCTGGCGGCGCTGGGCTTCGGAGCGGCGGCCCTGAAAGGCCCGGACGCTTTTTTCTATAACCCGGCCGGCGCGGCCTCGCTTCAGGCCGGAGAACAGGCGGGACTGCTCGGTTATGAAAGCCTGCTGGAGGGCGCGGGCCGGGGGGCCGGAGCCTGGCTGAAGGGGGCGCCGGGCGGCGTCTTAGGCCTGGGCGCCGTTTACCGGTACGACGCGGGCATGGAGAAGTACGATATTTACGGCGACGCCGCTGGAAGGTTCGACGCCTATGACGCGGCTTTTTCGGTTCTCTATGGCGCGCGCTTCGGCCGCCTGGACGCCGGCGCGTCCGTCAAGTATATCCGTTCCAAGCTGGACGACCGCACCGCCGGTTCCGCCGCGCTGGACCTGGGCGCTATCTTCGGCTCCGGCGCCGGCGGGGTGGATTTCGCCGTCTTTATCCGGAACCTCGGTCCCGCGATGAAACTGGGAAGCGAGCGCGCCGCGCTGCCGTCCGAACTCGGCGCCTCGCTCGGCTGGCATTATCTGCCCCGCTTCGGTCTTTTTCTGGACGCGCGCGGCCCCTCCGATCATTCCCCCTATTTCCTGGCGTCGGGTGAGTACTCCATACCGTTCCGCGGCGGGTCCTCCGGCGGCGCGGCTTCCGACAGCCTGTTCCTGCGCGCCGGCCTGAATTTCAAGAACAATTCCGACCTCGGCATGCTCGGCGTCTTTTCAGCGGGTTTCGGCGCGCGGCTGCGCGGGACCGGCTTCGATTACGCTTTTGTCCCATATGGGGACCTCGGTTCCACCCACCGTTTCACCTTGAGCCGCCGTTTCGGCGGTTCCGGCGGTCCGGCAAGGACGGCGGAACGCGTCCAGCCGGCCGGGAACATGGCGCTGCTGGTGGCGACTTTCTCGGCCGGAGAGGGAGTTGATGAGAATCTTGCGCGGCAATTCTCCGATCTGCTTGAGGCGGAATTAAAAAAAACCGGGAAGTTCCGGGTCCTGCCCCGCACCGAACCGGACCTCATACACATCGAGCGCTCGCCGCTTTTCGCGTCGCTGGACGAGAAAGAAAAGGCGGCCGGGCTTTCCGACCGCCTGGGCGCCGAGGCCGTGTTGTCCGGCTCGGTTTCGGCCGCCGCCGGCGGCTTCATGATCTCCGCGTCGCTGCGCGACGCCTCGGGCGGCCAGCTGTACGCCGGCGTGCGCGAGGCGGAGGGCCGGCATCTTTTCCGGCAGGCGGCCAGGGAACTGGCGGCCGAGTTCTCCCGCCGTTATTGAGCCCGGCCCGTTCCGCGCAGGCGTTTCCTTATCACCGACAGCATCGCTCCGTGTATCCTGCCGTTGGTGGCCAGCGTCTGCGCGCCGAACTCGTCCGTTCTTTTCCACGGCTTTCCGGAGAAATCGGTGACCCTTCCCCCGGCCTCTTCCACTATCAGCCGGCCCGCGGCCACATCCCAGGGCTTCAGGCCGAATTCCCAGTAGCCGTCCGTGCGGCCCGCGGCCAGCCAGGCCAGGTCCAGGGAGGCCGAGCCCATCCTGCGCACATCGTGGCAGAGTTTCATGAAATCGGAGAAGAAAGAACAGTAGAATTCCGCCTTTTCCGCGCGGTCATAGGGAAAGCCGCTTACCAGGAGCGCGCGGGAAAGGCCGCTTACGGCCGAGACTTTCAGCCGTCGGCCGTTCACGAACGCGCCGCGGCCTCGCGCCGCCAGAAAGGTCTCGCGCCGGAAGGGGTCCAGGACCCCGCCGGCCCGGACGCGGCCGCCGCGCATGAAGGCGATGGACACGGCCGCCGCCGGAAAAGAATGGGCGTAGTTGGTGGTGCCGTCCAGGGGGTCTATCACCCAGAGCGGGCCTTTCCGGTCTCTCCGCCCCGGTTCCGCCGGCCCCTCTTCCGCGAGAATGCCGTGATCCGGAAAGTCTTTTTTTATCGCCGCTATGACTTTCCTCTGGGAATTAAGGTCCGCTTCGGTCAGCAGATCGGCCCGGCCTTTGAGGGTGTATCCCACCCGGCCGAAAAAGCCGCGCAGCACTTTTCCGCCGGCAAGCAGCGCTTTCTCAAGGGTTTTTATTTCGCGCATAATAAATGGAAACGGCTAGGTCCGCGGCCGCCCGTTCGGCCGAGCGGGCCAGGCCGGTGAAAACCACGCGTCCGCGCGGCGTCCGTTCCCGGGCCGAACTTATGAATCCCTTACGGAAGAATTCGTCTCCCATCAGCCCGCCGGCAAGGGCGAGCTTGAGCGGGCGCGGCGCCGCGCGATGCCTCAGTGCTTCGGCGAGCAGGTCCGAAAGATGCGACTGGGCTTCCCGCACCAGTTCCATGGCCGCCGCGTTCCCCTTCTTCGCCGCGGTCAGCGCGCTCGAGGCGAAAGCGGCCGCCTCCCGGCGGCCGATCCCTTTCCTCCGCTTCCCGGAAATCCTGAGATAGCGGGCGCCCAGCCAGAGCCCGGAGCCGGGATCCCCGCCCGGAGGCAGGAAGCCGCCTGTTTTTATGAATTCGCCGTTCCGCGGGTTTTTAAAAAAAAGTACCGCGCCCGTACCCGCTATCAGCAGCGCCGCTCCGGTTTTTGTCCCGTGCGCGGCCAGGTAGGCGGCCTCGGCGTCGGAGATCACGGCCACCAGATTTATCTTCCCCCTCGTCTTTTTCAGAAGGAAAGGCTTCTTCCATTTCCTGGTCATCACCCCGCGCGAGGCTATTACCGCCGGAACCTCCGGCCCGATCCCCCAGGCGGCGGCTGTTTTTATCAGCAGGGCCGGCAGCAGCCTGAAGGAGGCGCTGGGAAAAACGGCGCGTTTCAGTTCTTTCCCGCGTCCGTCTATCAGCAGCAGCCGCGTGCTGGTCCCGCCCCTGTCCACTCCCAGAGCCAGGCGGTTTTCATGGTTCCTCATAGGTTATTTGACGGCGGTCCGACGATAATGATAGCATATGCCCGGTCGGCTTTGAAGTTCCCCTATGATAAGAAAGGAAGAAGTCCCCCTGGGTTCCATACTCCGGAGCGATTTTGTGTTTTTTATGGAAGGCTCCCCCGCCAAGGAAGAGGTGGTGAGGGCGCTGGTGGACGGCCTGTATCCGCAGGTCAAGGACCTTATTTCCGCGAAGGCTCTTCTGGAGAAGGTCACCGAAGTGGAGAAGCTCAATAATGTCCTGCCCACCGGCTTTTATATCCCGCACGCCAAACTCGCGGAGATAAACGGCTTCCACGCGGCCCTGGCCGTGATCCCCGGAGGCTTTTTCGATCCAAAATCCGGGATAACCGTCAAAGCTTCCTTTCTGCTGCTGACCCCGAATAAGCCGATCTTCTTCCAGCGGCATCTGAACATGCTCTCAAAGCTTTCCCGGCTGTTCCAGCCGGCGTTCATAGACTCGATCTCCGCCATGCGCGACGGAGCCCGGGTGCTGGCCGCCGTTTCCAAAGCCGAATAATATATAATTTCAGTACACATGCCCGCGAATCCCCAGCCCCAGAAGTTCAAGCAGGTACTGGTGCTCAGCACCGCCATGCTGAGCTTCATCTCGTTCTGGAAAGCCGCCTCGGTGGTGCTGTGCGACATGGGCTCCAGCGCTTTTTACGCCGGAGGCATAGCCATGAACGCCTTCGGTCCGGCTTTTCCATGGTTCGTGCTGGCGGTCATGGTCTTCTCCGGCCTGATGCTGATGGTCTATGTCGAGTCCTGCGCCATGTTCGTGCGCGGCGGGGTCTATAAGGTCGTGAACGAGGCCATGGGCCATTCGATGGCCAAGATCTCTGTCTCGGCCCTGATGTTCGATTACATGGTCACCGGACCTATAAGCTCGGTGGTCGCCGGACTGTATGTCTCCGGCCTGCTTTACACCGTGCTCCCCCTTTTGCACATCCAATGGCATGTCCCGCATAAGCTTTTCGCCGTGCTGTTCGCCGTCACGGTCACGGCCTATTTCTGGCGCGAGAACATCAAGGGCGTGGAGGAGTCCAGCGACAAAAATTTCAAGATCATGGGTTTTGTGACCGTGGTGGGCGCCGCGCTGATACTTTGGGCCCTGGCCACGGCGTATGCGAGAGGTTTCAAGCTCCCCCCCTTCGAACTTCAATTCAGCGAGGGCGCCCTCGGCTGGATGACGCATTTCCCGTATCTGCGTACCATAGGCCTGGTCGGGATCTTCATGGCTTTCGGGCATTCCATACTCGCTATGAGCGGACTGGAGACCCTGGCCCAGGTCTATCGCGAGATAGAGGACCCCAAGATCAAGAATCTCAAGAAAGCCGCGTTCCTGGTGTTCGTTTTCTGCGTCGTTTTCACCGGCGGACTCACCTTCCTGGCGTCGTCCATAATTCCGCCGGACCTTATCGGCACGAAATATCTGGACAATCTGCTGAGCGGTCTCGCTCTGGAACTGTCCGGCCCCTATTGGGCGCGAGTCCTGCTGCAATGCTTCGTGGTCGCCTCCGGCAGTCTTATGCTGGTAGGGGCCGTGAACACCTCCATGGTCGGCTCCAACGGCGTCCTCAACCGCGTGGCGGAGGACGGGATCCTGCACGACTGGTTCCGGCACCTGCATAAAAAGTACGGCACCACCTACCGGATGATAAATATGGTGGCCCTGACCCAGATAGGCATCATCCTGTTGTCCGGCGGCGACATCTATCTCCTGGGCGAGGCCTACGCTTTCGGCGTGCTCTGGAGCCTGGTCTTCAAAACGGCCTCCCTTATACTGCTGCGCTTCAAACCGGACCTGCCGCGCGACTGGCTGTTCCCGGTCAATGTGAAGGTCGGAAAGACCCAGTTTCCCGTGGGCATGGCCGTAACTTTCGTCATCCTCCTCACCGCGGCCCTTGTGAATATGATGACCAAGAAGGTGGCCACCGTCTCCGGTCTGGCGTTCACGGCGGTGTTTTTCGCCCTGTTCCAGGTCTCCGAACACCTGAACCGCAAGAAGAGCCGTTTGTACGCGCAGGACGAAGAGGCGGAAGAGAAGCTGAACTTGCGCCGGGAGGCCGATATCTCCGCGATCCTGCCGGAGCTGGACAAGCCCAGGAAGATCCTGGTCCCGGTGCGGAACCCGAACAACCTGGTCCATCTCCGGTCGGTGCTGGAAACCGCCGACGACGATACCACCGATATCATAGTTCTGTCCGCCAAGATCTCCAAGGGCCTCCAGCTTGAGGGCGAAAGCGGCGAGATCATGCCGGAGGAACGGGACCTTTTCACCGAAGTCGTCCTGCTGGCGGAAAAATACGGGAAGACCGTGAAGCCGGTACAGGTGTTCTCCAACGATCCTTTTTATTCCATAGCCCAGGTCGCGCTGGCGGCCGGCGCGGAGGAAGTGGTCATGGGCGTTTCGGGTTCGACCGGAGCCGAGGTTCAGCTGGAGCGCCTGGCCATCGCCTGGGGCATGCTGAAAAAATCGGAGACGCCCCGCCCGGTCACGGCCAAGGTGGTCTGGGACGGCAGGGTGCTGTCGTACAAGCTGTCGTAGGCCGCCGTAAAGCGTGAAGAGTAAAGCACTGACAGGAGTCCGATCATGCCCATAAGAAGGATCTGCAAATACGGGGAGAAAGTCCTGGAGAAAAAAACGCGCAGGATAAATTTCAGGGAACTAAAGGACGAACTGCCGGGCATCATCGCGGACATGTTCGACACTATGGACGCCGTGGGCGGCGTGGGGCTGTCCGCGAACCAGATAGGCCTGAGCCTTCGGCTCTGCGTAATAAGCATAAAGAAGGAGGATTCCGACGACCTCCGCATAGTGCTCGTTAACCCGGAACTGGCGGAGAAGGACGGGATCATGAGCGAGGAGGAAGGCTGCCTTTCCTTCCCGGGACTGTTCGCGAAGGTGAAACGATTTTCCAAAGTGAAGGTGCGCGCTTTCAACGAGAAAGGTCTGCCCATAGAACTGAACGCCGAGGGTCTTTTTTCGAAGGCGCTGCAGCATGAGCTGGACCATCTGGACGGGGTGGTCTTCATAGACCGGCTCCCGTTCCTGTCGCGCCTCAAGCTCAGGCCCGTGCTTATGAAGCTCAAAAGCCGCTGGAAAAAAATGGACGAGAGCAAACTGAACGCGGGGGCGAAGGGCGTCAAAGGCGTAAAGTGACGGAAAAAAAGCTTAAAATAGCCTTCCTGGGCACGCCGGAAATAGCGTGTCCTTTTCTGAACCGGATAGCCTCCGGCGGGCACGCCGTGTGCGGCGTCATCTCACAGCCCGATCGTCCGCAGGGCCGCGGCATGAAGCTTTGCTGTCCGCCGGTAAAGAACGCCGCCGGCGCCCTGGACATCGAGGTTTTTCAGCCGGCCGCGGACGAAGATCTCGTTTTTGCGCTGAAAGAGCTGGCGCCGGACCTCGGAGTGGTGGTGGCGTACGGCCGCCGCATAAACAAAGAGGCTCTCGCCGTTCCGAGGCTCGGCCTGATCAACCTGCATTTCTCACTTCTGCCCGCTTATCGCGGCGCCGCTCCGGTCCAGCGCGCGCTGATGAACGGCGA
>Ga0074195_1002855_pt1 | contig 17740 bp, 15 predicted proteins | sample EPASupsiteHSE623_FD_64525 | JGI IMG/M metagenome (GOLD analysis project Ga0074195, IMG submission 64525) | Bioremediated contaminated groundwater from EPA Superfund site, New Mexico - Sample HSE6-23 | ecosystem: Environmental > Aquatic > Deep subsurface > Groundwater > Contaminated ...
CCGGCATCCTCGTCGTGGCCGCCAGATCCGTCGCGGGCGCTGCCGATCCCGGCGCCGCGACTCGCTCCCTGCGCGATGAGATGCGCCGCGCGGCGGCCGAAGCCAGACCATCCAACGTCGCCAATGCCGCCAACGCCGCCGACGCCGCCGACGCCGCCGACGCCGCCGGCACCGCCGGCACCGCCGTACCGGGCTGGAGCGCCGCGGCGGGAGCCCGCGAAGCCCTGAAGGACAGCCTCGTGCGCCACCTCATCGACACCGGATGCTTCAGGCTGGGGGATTTTGTCCTCAAGAGCGGCAAGAAAAGCCCCTTCTATATAGATCTCAGAAGACTCATCTCCGACCCCGCGGCCCTCGAAACGGCAGGCCTTGCCTATGCCGAGCTGGCCCGGGATCTCGCTTTCGACAGGCTCGCTGGCATACCCGCCGCCGCCCTTCCTCTTGCCACCGCCGCCGGCCTCGCGCTCAAGGTGCCCATGATCTGGCCCAGAATGCCCGTCAAGGAACACGGCACCGGCAATAAAGTGGAGGGCGAGTTCAGGTCCGGGGAAAAGGTGCTTCTCCTCGACGACCTCATCACGACGGGCGCGAGCAAGCTGGAAGCCATAGAGATACTGCGCGGTGAGGGCTTGAACGTAGACGACCTGATCGTCCTGATAGAGAGGGGAAAGCAGGGAAGGGTGGACATGGAGAAAGCGGGCATCAGCCTCCACGCATTCCTCCATGTCAGAGAGCTCTTTTCCTCCTGTGAACGCCTGGGAATCATCGACGGGAAGACGCGCGCCGAACTTGAACGTTTCGTCGACGAGGAATGAAGACGCTTCGCCGGCCTAAAGAAGGTCGGCCAGCGTCCTGGAAGACGCGTAGGACCTGATTTCGTTTTCGAGGGACATCCAGAACTGTCCAGCGTTGCATCCGACGAAACTTGAGCAGGGTGATTTGCCTCCCGTCCTCGTCATGGCGCAGGGGGAAATTTCCATGGATTCCCCGGCGGCCTCCAGGACGGAAAGAACGCTGATTTCGCTCTTGTCCTTGACGAGGTAGAAGCCGCCTCCCGGCCCGCGGTAGGCGGCGATGAGGCCCGCCTTCCTCAGCCTGAAAAAGATCTGCTGGAGAAATTCGGTGGAAATTTGTTCGTTCTCGGCTATGACGTGCAAAGCCATGGGATTGTCTCGGTTAGAATCGGCGGCAGCCAAGGCTAAAATCGCCTTGAGCGCGTAAATACCTCTGGTCGTCGTTCGCATTTTTAATTCTCCTTATGAAATAATGGCAAATGCGATTATAACCAGGGAGAATTACTCACGCAACTTATTTTTAGAAATATACATAGTTATTTTACGGGCTGCCCGCCGATGTCGGGGAGCCGTTCCAGGTTTCCCAAAAGCCAGCAGCGGTGGATCTTTCGGTTCCTGAAATCGCGCGGGATCGTGGCCTCGGTGGCATCTTTCCAGGGCAGTCCGATGGAGGCCGCCTCCCATTTGAGCTGGCGTGAATTCGTGGAAAAGAGGATGGTGCCCTCGTTCGCCAGGACTTCGGCGCATGCCTTCAGGAGAACAGGCCAGTCGCGATTGATGTCGAAATCTTCCTTGGCCATCGTTGAGTTGGAGAATGTCGGGGGATCGGCGATGATGATGTCCCAGGTTTTGCCGGCGATCGCGGCTTGCCTCAGGAATTCCATCGCGTCGGATTTTATGGGTTGGTGCGCGGTCGCGGCAAGCCCGTTGATCCTGAAGTTTTCCACCGACCATGAGAGATAGGTGTTGGAGAGATCGACCGAGACCACCTGGGAGGCTCCTCCCGATGCCGCGTAGACCGAAAAGGAACCGGTGTAGCTGAAAAGATTGAGAACGCGCTTCCCGGCCGAGGCTTCCCTTATGGCCGCTCTCGCGGGCCGGTGATCGAGAAAGAGGCCGGTATCGAGGTAGTCCGAATAATTGACGCGGAAGAGAAGGCCCGACTCCCTTATGACGGATTCGGCCTTCGTGTCGCCGTTGCGGTCGTACTGGGAAAGACCCTTCATCCGCCTGCGCGTCTTGAGATGGATATGTCCCGGGGATACGTTCAGCGCCTTGGCCGCGCTTTCCGCCATGAGATCGAGCCAGGCCGCTTCCTCAGCTTCGTCTTTTTCGTAGGGGCGTTCATAGAGGGCGATGACGAAGGCGGCATCCTCGTTTTCGCCATAGAGATCCACCGCCAGCGGGATTTCCGGTATATCGCGGTCGTAAACCCTGAGCGCGTGGATGTCTTCCTTGCGAGCCCATTTTCTCAACTGCCTGCTGTTCTTGATGAGACGGTTGGAGAGATATTCGGCCTGCTTTACGTCTTTCTCCGAAGGGAAGGACATGCTTTACAGCTCTGCGGTTTCGTTCTTGAGCGCGATCTTCATCATGACCGCGAGCATGGCATAGCCTGAGGAGAGATCCTCGCGCCAGACGATTATGTTCGCGGGGACTTTAAGCTTGATGTTGGTGAAATTCCATATGGATTTGATGCCGGCCTTCACGATGCTGTCGCAGGTGCTGCTCGCGAAAGGGGAGGGGACGGTGAGTATGGCGATTTCCGCCTGCAGTTCGGGGATGATCTCCTCGAGCTTTTCGAGCGGATAGATCGGGACGCCATGGACCGTGCTCCCGACTTTCGACGGGTCGGTGTCGAAGGCCGCGATGATGTTGAGCCCGTGGTTCTTGAATTCCTGATAGCCCGAGAGCGCCGATCCGAGGTTGCCCGCGCCGACGACGACGGCCTTATGTTCGACATTCCACCCGAGATAGCGTTCGATTGCCAGGACGAGATCGTTGACCGGATAGCCTTTTTTGGGTTTGCCGATGATGCCCGTTATCGCCAGGTCTTTTCTCACCTGTATAGGTTCCAGGTTGAGCTCGTTGGCGATGACGGTGCCGGAGATGAACTGGTCACCGTTGCTTTGCGCGTGTCTGATAATATTCAGATACGAAGGCAGGCGCCTTATGGACGGAGCATAGGAAACCTTTTGCTTATTGGTCATAATTTCTCCATAGGTAAATTTATGATAACTATCTATCGATAAAAGTCAAGCGAAAACACAAGCGTGATTTACTAATATAATATATATCAATATAATGATATAGAATAGCGGTTTTCTCCACGATTTTTTCGATTTGCTCATACTTTTCCGCCTATCAGTCCCACCAGATTTTCGCGCAGAAATCCGGCCTTATCGTCGCGCCGGCGTGACGGATGGAGCAGGCCGTCCTGGTTTGCGAGAACAGGGAGGCCATTCGTTCCGAGAATAAGGTCAGGGTTCTGCCGCCGGCCACGTCTTCGTCATAGAGAAGCGCTTTTTTGCTCTTGAATCCCAGAAGCCACGCCTGATCGGAAAAAGTGAGGATCGGTTCCTCATCATTGCGCTTGAACATGGAGAAGCGAATGAAATAGAGTGGTATTCCCATGAGTTCCGAGAGGAGAAGGGCAGGCATGATGGAGCCGTGGGCGGCGGCGACGATGATATCGGGCTTGAATTCCTCCTCGACGCTTTTTGCGAGTCGGACGAGGAGTCCGGGGTCTGAGCCCCGCCACGTGTAGGCGTCCCTGATGCCCGTATAGACGAAGCCGCGAAGATTCGAGGGCAGGGATTCGTGAAACGAGGCCATCTGTTCCCCGAAGCTCGCGTCGAGCCGGAGGGCGGCTCTCGCCAGGTCTATGGAGCGGCGGTATAGCCGATTGGCCACGTCGATGGCCGCGATGTCGTAATCGATTCTGTACTTCCTGGCTTCCTTCAGTTCGTAATAGAGGGTTGGATGCAAGGGCAGGTCGTGTTCGACGCAGATTTTGTAGTTGAGCATGACATTGACGATAGCGGGCGCCCTGACATAGAGGAAAACCGCCAGTCCGGGAGCCTCGAGCCATTTCGGGGAGGAAGGAGAGGAAGGCCGTCCCGCGAGGGCTTTGAGCTCCTGGACGGTTATGGCGACCTCGCGCAGCAGGACTTCATAGGTTGCGGAAAACTCCATCTCGGGCGGGGGAGTCGTCCAATCGGCGGCGCCAAGCAGTTCGACAAGCATTATGGACAATGTAGCCGCGGTCAATCCGCGGCGCAAGCTTTTTTTTCGGAGGCAGGGAAGGTGGCCGAGACGGCGGTTAAGACGGTGACCATAGCGATTCTGGCCGGGGGGAAAAGCAGCCGTTTCGGCGGGACCGACAAGCAGGAGATCCCGCTCAACGGCGAAGCCATGGGAAGGCAGGTGGCAAGGAACGCCCTCGCGACGGGCCGAGCGGTGACGGTTGTCGGAAGGAACAGAAAACCCTACGAAGGTCTGCCCGTCGCTTTTACCGAGGATCTCATCCCCGGATTCGGTCCGCTTTCGGGGCTCCATGCGGCCCTATCCCGTTCCGAAACCGAATGGCTCTATCTACTGGCCTGCGATATGCCTGTTTTTAGCCGCGAATGGCTGAGCTATCTCTTAGGCTGCGCCGGAACCGGTTCCGGTTCCGGAACTCCGCAGGCTGTCGTCGCCCAATCCGGCCGCTATATCGAGCCTTTTCAGGGACTCTATTCCCGCAGGCTGCTTGGGCGGCTGGAAGATATTTTCGCCGAGAGTTCAGGCTTCCCCGGACATTTTTCCTTCGCGAGACTTATAAAGGAAGCTCCGCACCATATCGTGCCCGAAGATGTCGCGAGGGGATTTTCCCCTGATTGGCGGCTTTTCTGCAGCATCAACAGCCAGGAGGATCTTGGAAAATTTTTACTGTCTCAGAAGAGCTAATTTTTTGCAAGTACTAGAATAGATTTACTTTTTTCGCATATAATTCTATACAATGACATTTGAATCACTCGGGCTATCGCCCGCAATGCTGGAAACCCTGGCAAAAAAAGGGTTTGAAGAGCCGACACCAATTCAGGCTCTCGCCATTCCAAGGCTTTTGGTACCAGGCCCGGCCATCGCGGCCCGCGCTCGCACCGGTACCGGTAAAACGGCCGCTTTCGGAATTCCCCTCATAGAGACCATCGGCACCGATGGCCCGATCGGAAGAACCCCCGCCTCAGCCCTCATCCTGGTCCCCACCCGCGAACTGGCCCTTCAGGTGACCGAGGAGATTTCCTCGCTGAAGCACGGCGCCAAGCCCAGACTCGCCTGCGTGTACGGCGGCGCCTCCATCGGGGAACAGCTGCGCAGACTTGCCCAGGGAGTCGATATCGTCGTGGGCACGCCCGGACGAGTGCTCGACCACATCGGACGGGGCAGCCTCGACGTATCCCACCTAAAATTCTTCATTCTCGACGAAGCCGACGAAATGCTCGACATGGGTTTCATCGACGATATCCGCGCCGTCATGGAGACGATGAACACCGACGTCCGAATGCTACTGTTCTCCGCGACGCTGGCTCCGGCCGTTCTCGACATCGTGAGGGAAAGAACCGGCGACATCGAGATTCTTGAAGACGAGACCGATACCCTGCCGACGCAGCTCGCGGAGCAGCTCTGGATCGAGGTGCATTCGAGGGACAGGCTTGAGGCGCTCTGCCGCATCGTGGACAGCACCGAAGACTTTTTCGGCATCGTCTTCGTCGCGACGAAGGTTGAAGCCGACAGGCTCGCCAGCTCTCTCGCCGAGCGAGGCTATGACGCCGAAGGACTCCATGGCGACCTCAGCCAGGACGCCCGCGAAAGAGTGCTGGGCAAGTTCAGGGACAAGAGACTGTCCATTCTCGTTGCCACCGACGTCGCCGCCCGCGGACTCGACATCGAAAAGCTCACCCACGTCATCAACTGGTCTCTTCCCCACGATCCCGATTCCTATCTCCACAGGGTGGGCAGGACGGGCAGGGCCGGCAACTCGGGCACGGCGATAACCTTCGTCACTCCCGACGAATACCGCATGCTGTTCCGCATAAAAAAACTGTCGGGAAAGCAGCTCAAGAAAGTAAGCGTGCCGGCCGTGGCCAGCATCCTCACGACCAAGAAAGAACGACTCGCCACGAAAGTGGCCGCCCGTGCCCTGACCTTCGCCGAGGAATCATCCAACAGCGAAATCTGGCGGGAACTGGCCAAGAACATACTGGAGTCCCTCGAACCCGAGGAAGCGCTCGCCGCCGCGTTGGCGGAAGGCTTCTCCGACCAGCTGGATCCGAGCCGGTACAAGGACCTCACCGAGGTTTCCGTCGACGAGGCCGGCACGAGCAGGCTCTTCGTCGCCGCGGGAAAGCTGGATCATTTGACGCCGAGATCCCTCGTGACAATGATCAAGAAGCTGTCCAATCTTTCCGACGGAATGATCGGCAGCGTCGAAATCTACGATGCCTTTTCATTCGTGTCCGTTCCCTTCAAATCGGCCGAGAAAATCATCGACGAAGCGAGAAGGGCGGGGGGCTTTCCCACCGTCAAGCGCGCCGTTCCCAAGAACTCCCAGGGAGGCGAAGGCCGCGGCGGTCCGGGCCGCGGCGGTCCCGATCACGCCAGCCACGGCTTCGCGCCGCGCGGGGCTGAGAGGCGCGGACCGCGCCGGGAGGCCAATGTCGGTCGTCCCGAAGGCTTCGAATCGGGACACGGCAAAGGTCCAGGTCCCGTGACGCCCCGAAAAGAAGGCTATGCCGGACGCAAGGAAGGCTACGCGGGCAGGAAGGAAGGCTTCGGTCCGCGCAGGGAAGGCGCTCCCGAACGGAAAGCCAGAAGCCGCAGCTACGGCAAAGACGATAAGAAACCGCTCTGACGCGCGATCGCGCTTAAGGGAAGGGCCTGTCCGGGAAGCAATTCCCGGACAGGCCCTTTTCATGTTGGGATACCAGCCTTTTCCGTATAGCCATATAGGGAAAAATCGTCCATACTATGAGCCCAGTTCCATCGGCTTTTCGCGATGGACATATCAGGATGGATGGAGTTCCCCATGACGGAAAACGCCGTTGTCGAATGTGTCCCTAATTTTTCCGAAGGCCGAGACAAGAAAAAAATCGAAGCGATAGCGGAAGCCATCCGCGCCATAGCCGATGTCAAACTGCTGGATGTGGACCCCGGCGCCGATACGAACCGCACAGTGTATACTTTTGTCGGCTCGCCCAAGGCCGTGGTGGAGGCGGCCCTCGCGGGCGCCCGCGCTGCTCGGGGCCTCATAGACATGCGGAGCCACGCGGGCGCCCATCCGCGCATAGGCGCTCTGGACGTCTGCCCCTTCGTGCCGGTATCGGGCATCACCCTGGAGGAATGCGCCGACCTGGCGCGCCAGTTCGGCGGCCGCCTCGCCGAGGAACTGGGCCTTCCCGTCTACCTCTACGAAAAAGCCGCCTCCAGGCCTACCCGCGTCAGCCTCGCCGAAATCCGCGCCGGCGAATACGAAGGCCTCGAAGCCAAGCTTAGTGATCCCGAATGGGTGCCGGACTTCGGTCCAGCGCTTTTCGACGCCCGCTGGGGCGCGACGGTGACCGGCGCCCGCGAATTCCTCATCGCGTACAACGTCAACCTCAACACCCGGGACAAGAAACTCGCCAACGACATAGCCCTCACGGTGAGGGAGGGCGGCCGCGTCGCGAAGAATCCCGATGGCAGCGCCGCCATGGACGCAGCGGGCAACGCCATCCGTGTGCCAGGCCGCCTCAAGGCCGTTCGGGCCATAGGCTGGTACATTGAGCAGTACCGCTGCGCCCAGGTTTCGGTGAATCTGCTCGATTACAACACAACTCCACTTTATGAGGTATACGAAATCATACGGGAAGAGGCGGACAAGCGCGGTCTTTTCGCTACCGGTTCGGAGCTTGTCGGCCTCATACCACTGAAGGCCATAACGGATTGCGGCCGCCATTTTCTGCAGAAAATGGGCAAAAGTCCCGGACTGTCCGATAAAGAGCTCGTCGAGGTCGCCGTACAGTCCCTGGGGCTCGAATCGGTGAGTTCCTTCGACGCGGGACACAAGGTTGTGGAGTGGGCCTACGCGGGAAAAGGCCGTCTCGTCTCCCTCTCGGTGGCGGATTTCGTCGACGAAGTCGCGAGCGACTCGCCCGCGCCGGGCGGCGGCTCGGTGGCCGCCCTGGCCGGTTCCATGGGCGCGGCCCTGGCCGCCATGGTGGGAAACCTGACCGCGGGCAAAAAGGGCTACGAGGAGCACTACGCGGCCCTGGCGGCCATGGCGGCCGCGGCCCAGCGCACCAAGGACGAGCTGCTGGACGCCGTCGACCGCGATACCGAGGCCTTTGACGCCGTGCTCGAGGCCGCCCGCCTCCCCAAAGGCAGCGAGGCGCAGAAAGCCCTCCGCGCCGGCAGGATGGACGAGGCGAACAGGACCGCGGCCCTCGTTCCCATGGGCACGGCCAGGACCTGTCTTGAGGCGATGCGGCATTGCCTCGTCGCCGTGGAGAAGGGGAACAGGAATTCCGTGACCGACGGGGCGGTCGGCATCCTCATGGCCAAGGCCGGCCTGGATGGCGCCCTCCTCAATGTTCGGATAAACTTGGGCTCCATCCAGGACGAGGTTTTTTCCGCTTCCCTGAGCAGGGAATCCTCCCTGCTGGGCCGGGAAGCCGAGGAAATCGCCCGGAAAGCGTTCGTCCAGCTTGAAGCGAGCCTGAAGTGAACCTGAGCCGCCGAAAAGTTTTCGAATAAAGATACGTTTGGATATTGACCCCGAACTTCTCTGATACTATACCTTGCTGTGAACATATCAATGCACAAAGGAGACGTGGAGCGGTGAAAGGATCGGATGTTACCGTTTCAAACGTATCCAAGTCCTTCGGCACCTTCAGCGCGCTGAAAGATGTCAGCCTGGATATCCGCAAAGGCGAATTCTTCTCCCTCCTGGGCCCTTCCGGCTGCGGGAAGACAACCCTGCTCCGGGCGATCGCGGGATTTGAGGAACCCGACTCGGGGATCATAAGCATAGACGGGACCGACGTGTCGGGACTTCCGCCGGATAAAAGGCGCTGCAACACGGTTTTTCAGAGCTACGCTCTCTTTCCCCATCTCAGCGTATACGAAAACGTGGCCTTTCCCCTGCGCATAAAGAAGACTCCGAACCGGCTTATCAAAGAGCTCGTGATGAAATATCTCTCCCTCGTGCAGCTCGAGAGCCATGCCGAAAAGAAGCCGAGCCAGCTGTCCGGCGGGCAGAAACAGAGGGTCGCCATAGCGAGGGCCCTCATCAACGAGCCCTCCGTCCTCCTTCTCGACGAGCCTCTTTCGGCGCTGGATGCCAAGCTTAGGCAGCACATGCTCATGGAGCTGGATTCGATCCACGACAAGGTCGGCATCACCTTCATCTACGTAACCCACGATCAGCAGGAAGCGCTCTCGGTCTCCGACAGGATAGCCGTCATGAGCGCGGGAAACGTCCTCCAGGTGGGCTCGCCGCAGCAGATCTACGAAAATCCGGCCACGGAGTTCGTGGCGAGGTTCATAGGCGAGGCCAATGTCTTCCAGGGAATGGTGCTTTCGAGAGAGGGTACGCTCAATGTCATGGACGCCGAAGCCTTCGGCGAGATGCTCGTCGACGACGAAACGCCGGTCGACGTGGGCGACAGAGTCATCGTGACGATCAGGCCGGAAAAAATCCGCATCACCAACGAGAAGCCGTCGGGAAAGGAACTCAATGTCGTCCACGGCATCGTGGAAGAGCCGGTCTATTCCGGCTTTCAGACGAAGTACGTCGTGCGGACCGACGCTGGATCGCGGATCACCATTTTCCGCCAGCACGCCAACTGGTCGGAGGGCATCCCCGACATCGAGTGGAAGGATGAAGTCTTCCTGTCATTCAGCGCGCGCGATCTGGTGATCGTGGAGAAGAACGCGTCATGAAGCGCAACTACGGCATGGCTTACGCCGCGCCCCAGGCATTGTGGCTGACGGTTTTCTTCGCGGCGCCCCTCCTCATCATCATCGCGTACTCCTTCCTCAAAAAAGGACTCTACGGCGGCGTCGAGCTCCATCTCAGCCTGCAGGCATATATTGACATGGCCAACCCGACGCTTCTCCTCGTAACCTTGAGAACCCTGTGGATGTCCTTCGTGGCCACGCTCATCACGATCCTCATCGCCTTACCCTGCGGCTACAGCATCGCCCGCTCGAAAAACCAGGCGCTGCGGCTCTTTCTCGTCATCGTCCCCTTCTGGACGAACTTTCTCGTCCGCTGCTACGCGTGGATCGCCATCCTGGGGAACGAGGGGTTCGTCAACCAGGCGCTGCGGTTCCTCGGCTTCCGGCCCGAAGGAGTCCAGTTCCTCTACAACCAGGGAGCCGTCGTCCTCGTCCTGGTCTACATGTATCTCCCTTACGCCATCCTCCCCCTCTTCTCGACCATCGACAAGTTCGATTTCACCCTGCTCGAGGCTGCCCGCGATCTCGGCGCCTCCAAGATGCAGTCGTACATAAAGGTGATGCTCCCCAACATCAAGGGCGGCATCGTCACCTCCATCCTCTTTACCTTCATACCGATATTCGGCGCCTACGCCGTTCCCCTCCTCATAGGAGGCAAGGATTCCTACATGCTCGGCAACGTCATAGCCGATCAGCTGACGAAGACGCGGAATTGGCCGCTGGCTTCGGCGATCTCCATGACAGTCACCCTTCTCACCGCCATTTCCGTATTCCTTTTCGCGCTGAGGAAACCCAAGGAACATCATATCGAGAAGGACATGGATCCGCTCGCCTCGTCGTCCGGCGGCGCCGGCCGGAACGGGCTCGTCGGCGGCAGCGCCGAGGGAGTACGCTGATGGCAGCCCGCGTCCATAAATTCGGGCCATTGAGGATAGCCGCCCTCTTTCATGCCAGGCGAATCGTCAGGAAGGGCGCCAAGGCGGCCATCGGGCTGGTGCCGAAGAAGGCGCTCGGCTCGAACATCATCTACTGGCTCGTCATCGGTTTCCTCTTTATGCCCCTGGTCGTCCTCATCGCCTATTCATTCAACAAGTCGAGATCGGGCGAGTGGACGGGTTTTTCTTTCGTCTGGTACCAAAAGCTCTTCATGGACTCCCCCGACCTGTGGAAGGCCTTCCAGAACTCCGTGATCATAGCCTTTTCGAGCGCCCTCATGGCGACGGTCCTTGGAACGCTCGCCGCCGTGGGCACCGCCCGCTATTCTTTCAAGCTGAAATCCTACGTGGCCACCATGAGTTTTATCCCGATGATCCTGCCCGAAATCGTCGTCGGCGTCTCCCTTCTTATCTTTTTTGCCGGCATCGGCCTGCAGCTCGGCATGATGACGGTGTGGATCGCCCACACCACCTTCAACATTCCCTTCGTCTATCTCCTCGTTTCGGCGAGGCTGGAGGAATCCGATCCCACGATCGTCGAGGCGGCGCGCGACCTGGGCGCATCCGAACTCCAGACCCTGTTCAGGGTCATCATTCCGATGGCGCTGCCCGGCATAGCTTCGGCCTTTCTTACCGCCATCACGCTATCGCTGGAAGACTTTGTCATCACCTTCTTCGTGTCGGGTCCGGGGGCGACGACCCTGCCTCTGTATATTTATTCCATGATCCGCTTCGGTGTATCGCCCGTCGTCAACGCGCTGTCGGCCGTCATGGTTGCGGGCACGGTGCTCCTTGTCTATCCGTTGAGGAATTTCCTGAAGGTTTTTGCCGCCCGTTGAGGCGGCTCTATCCCAACAAGGAGGGTTTTCATGAAAAACATCCTCCGCGCCATGAGACTCGATCTTTCGGCGCTGCTTCTCCTCGCTTTGGTGCTTGTGTTCAGCGGCTGTTCGGGTGGCGACGCAAAATCGTCTAAAAAACTGTACATCTTCAACTGGACCTACTACACGCCGGACTCGGTCATCGAAAAATTCGAGAAGGAATACGGCGTCGACGTGGTGTACGACTCCTTCGCGTCCAACGAGGAGATGTTCGCCAAACTGAAGGCCGGCGGGGCCAACTACGACCTCTGCTTTCCCTCGGGCGACTATGTCTCGATCATGATAAAGGAGAAGATGCTCCAGAAGATCGACCACGCGGCGCTCAAGAATTACGGCAACATCGCGCCCGACGTGCTCGCGAAGAGCGATTTCGATCCGGGAAACGAATACTCGATTCCTTACTACATGGGCGCGGCCGGCGTGGCCGTCAACAAGACCAAGGTTCCCGAATACGAAAAGTCATGGTCCGTTTTCGCGCGCAAGGATCTGGCCGGGAAAATGATCATGCTGGACGATATGCGCGAGGTCCTGGGCGACGCGCTGAAGTATCTCGGCTATTCGGTCAACACGGTGGACGTGGCTGAGATAGAGAAGGCTAAATCCCTGGTAAATGATGTATGGAAGCCCAATCTCCTCAAGTTCGACGCCGAGGCTTTCGCTAAAAACTTCGCGGCGGGAGAGGTTTGGGTGGCTCAGGGCTACGCGGAATCGATCTACGCGGAGCTGGACCAGAGCCGTTGGGGCGAGATAGATTTCTTCATCCCGAAGGAAGGCGGTCCCAGCTATATCGATTCCATGGTCATTCTCAAGAATTCGAAAAACAAGGATATGGCGATGAAGTTCATAGACTTCATTCACCGGCCGGAGATCTACGCCGAATTCTGCGACGCCTTCGGTTTCCCCGCCACGGGCAACGCGGCCGCGGGAGCGCTCAAGAAGGGGCCGAGTTATTACTCGGCCGAGTCTCTCGTCCCCTGCGAACTCAAGAAGGACGTAGGCGCCGATCTCGAGAAGTACAATGCCGCGTGGCAGGAAATAAAAGTAGGCAAGTAGGCTAGAAGCCGGGCATGTCGGAGAGGCCGCCGGCGTTGACGACGTCGGCGAAGCCCAAAGACTTGAGGATGCGGGCGCCCATGGCGCTCCGCGCCCCCGAGGCGCAGTAGAGCACGACGGGCTTGTCTTTGGGGCCGATCTCCCCGGCTCTGGCGGCAAGCTCGTTGACCGGTATATTCAATGCCTTGGGGAAGTGCTCGTCCGCGAATTCATCCTGACTGCGGACATCGACGATGACGGCCCCGGCTTTGATTTTCTGTTCCACGCTGTTGAAAAATCCCATTCCTATCTCCTTGTTTCATAGTGTGCGGCGCCTGGTTAAGTCCGACGCCGCTATTCTCATGCCGGGTTGCGCCCGGCAGCGCTGACGAAGGGAGGACCTAGCCTCCTCAATCCCCGACAATCTCTTCGAAGCCTCCGAAAAGCCTCAAGCTGGTCATGCCGCCCGAAACGTAGACCGGGTCGCTGAAGCCGTTTTGCCGCAGTATCCTGGAAGCCAGGTGGCCTTCGAATCCGGCCAGGGAGACGATGAGGAGCCTCGCGTTTTTCGGGATTTCTTCCAGCCTGTCCCGGATTTCGTCGAGGGGGATGTGAAGGGATCCGGCCAGGTGGCCTTTCATGTATTCGCCGAAATTCCTCACATCGAGGAAAGTGACGGCGTTTTTATTTTCCGCCGCCGCGAGCGCAGCTTCCTGGGGAGATACGAAAGGCGAGTAGCCGGAGAGATCGTTCTCAGCCGCGAAGGTGGCCATCTGTATGGGATCGTTGGCGCTGGAATAGGGCGGGGCGTAGGAAAGATCCAGTTCGGCCAGATCGGAAAGCTTCATCCTCGCGGCGAGGGCTGTGGCGAGCACGTCGATGCGCTTCTCCACGCCTGCTTCGCCAAAGGCTTGGGCCCCGAGCAGCCTGCCGTCCTCCGCATAGACGAGTTTGAGCGATAGTTCCTTGTAGCCTGGGTAATAGCTGGCGTGATGAGCCCTGTGTACATGGACCGCCCGAGCCTGGATGCCTGCCGCCTTGGCGGCCTTTTCGGAGAGTCCGGTCTGGGCGAAGGTATAGTCCACCGCTTTGAACACGGAGGTTCCAAGAGCCCCGGGGTACTTTTTCATGCCGCCCACGGAACCCGGAGCTATTCCATAGCCAGCCAGCGCGTTCGTCGCCGCGATCCGTCCCTGCCTGTTCGCGGGGCCCGCCAGCGGAATCCTGACCTTGGCCCCATCCACTCTTCTGACCAGCTCCACCATGTCGCCGGCGGCAAAAATGTCCTCGTCGCTCGTCCGGAGGAATTCGTCGACGAGAAGACCGCCCGAAGCGCCGATCGCGAGCCCCGCCGCTTTGGCGAGTTCGGTGTTGGGCCGCACTCCGGCCGACATGAGAACGATATCGGCATCAAGTTTTGTCCCGTCGCTCAATTCGACGCTATGGGTGGCGTAGTCTATTTTCTTGAGGGATTTCTTCGTGTAAACCGAGGCTCCGGCCTCCATAAAGGCCTTCGCGATCTGGGCGCCGAACTCAGGGTCGGCGGGCGGCATCAGCTGGTCGGTGAGTTCCACGATGGAGGTCGCGAGGCCGCGCTTTATGAAGGCTTCGGCGGTTTCGAGACCGATGAAGCCGCCGCCCACGACGATGGCTGATTTCGCTCCCGTATCGGAAATGTACGCGTTGATGGCATCCATGTCCGGGATGGTCCAGAGGCGGAAAACATTGGTCGAATCGACGCCGTCGACCGGCGGCACAAAAGGCGTTCCGCCTTGGGCGAGGATGAGCTTGTCGTAGGGGATGTCTCGCTCGCCTTCGGGACCGCGGACGCGGACGGAACGCGCGGTTTTATCGATAGCTATGGCTTCGGTCTTCAGGGCCACGTTGACTTTATATCGGGAAAAGAAACCTTCGGCGGTCTGCAGGATGAGGGCGCTCCGTTTCGTTATGTCGCCCGAGAGTCTATAGGGCAGGCCGCAGTTTGCGAACGATACATAAGGGCCCTTTTCGATGAGGGTGATCTCGGCCGTCTCGTCGAGTCTTCTCGCCCTGGCCGCCGCCGTCGCTCCTGCCGCCACGCCTCCGATAATTACGAGTTTCATATTAAAGACTCCTTATATATAGATAATACTATATAAGCTTTAACCAGTCAACTATAAGCCGGTGCCTAGGGCCCTCACTTGGGCTCCGCTTTCTGCTCGCCGAAGTTCCATGCCTTGTTCTGCGACTGGTTTATTCAATATACTACGGCGAAATGAAATTCTCGAAACGCATCGATTTTTCCGCCGCCCGAAACGATCTGGAACTGGAACGAAGCGAGCGAAGACGCCTGGGCCTGCCCGTTTTCGACCTGTCGCAGTCGAATCCCACGAAAACCGGATTCGCCCACCAGTCTTCGGAACTGGCGCTGGCGCTTTCCAGCGAAGAAAACCGTCTCTATTCTCCCGACCCCAGGGGCCTGGCGCGCGGACGCGCCGACATAGCCTCCCATCTCTCGCTATCCGGGAAAAGCGTCGACGCGAACCATCTTCTTCTCTGCGCGTCGACTTCGGAAGCATATTCCTACCTTTTCAAGTTTCTCTGCGATCCCGGCGAATCGGTTCTCGTGCCAAGGCCGGGATATCCGCTTTTCGACCATTTGGCGGCCCTGGAATCGGTGCGAGCCTTGGGTTACAGACTCGAATATCGTCATCCTTGCGGATGGAGCATCGACCTCTCCTCCCTGCGGGAGATACTGGAAGGCCCCGACGGCGCGAGCGTCAAGGCTATCGTCCTCATAAATCCCAACAATCCCACGGGTTCCTATCTGCACGAAACCGAACTGGCTGCCATCATCGAACTCTGCCGCTGCCATTCCCTGGCCATCATCTCCGATGAAGTATTCCACGGATACGAACTCGAGCCCAGGGAGGGGAGGGTCTCCCTTCGCGGCAGGGAAGATGTCCTTACCTTCGTTCTCGACGGGCTTTCTAAGCGGCTCTGCCTGCCTCAGATGAAGCTGGGTTGGATTTCGGTTTCGGGTCCCGAGGAAGAGGTCGAGAGCGCCATAGGCGCCCTCGACCTCATCTCCGACGCCTTCCTTTCCGCGGGAACGCCTATCATGAACGCCGTGGGCAAGCTTCTTTCACGTGAGAACGAAACGGTTTCGGCGGTGAGGGAACGCATGCGGAGCGTCTACGGCATTTACCGGGAAATCCTGGAATACGAAGGCTCGCCGCACCGGGTCCTCGCCTGCGAGGGCGGCTGGACGGCCCTCGTGCAAAGTCCGCGTTTCGCATGCGAGGAAGAGCTCGCGCGGGGTCTTCTGCGCGATGAAGGAATCTACGTGCACCCGGGATTTTTCTTCGACATGGAAAAAGAAGCGTATTTCGCCTTCAGCCTGATCATAGATCCCGAGGAGGCCAGGCTGGCCGCAGTGAAATACAGAGCGTATTTCGACCGGTTTCTGCATTACAGCAGATAATTGAATAAAGGAGGGGATAACATGTCGGCTGCCATAATAAACGGAAAGGAAATCGCGAAGGAAATCCGCGCGGAAATAAAAACAAGAGTGCGGGCGCTCGCCGCCCAAGGCATCGTGCCGGGTTTGGCTGTCGTCCTGGTGGGCGAGGATCCGGCCTCCCTCTCCTATGTTACCGGAAAGGAAAAAGCATGCGTCGAGGCGGGGATCGCCAGCTACGGGCGCCATCTCCCGGCGTCGACGAGCCAGGAAGAGCTCCTTGCCCTGGTGAAGGCCTATAACGACGACGACAGGGTGCACGGAATCCTCGTCCAGCTGCCGCTTCCCGGCCATATAGACGAAAACGCGGTGATCGCGGCGATTTCGCCTGACAAGGACGTGGACGGGTTCACGCCGATAAATATTGGCAGGATGTTCCTCGAGGAGCCCTGCTATCTGCCTTGTACGCCGGCTGGCATCCTCGAGATGATTAAGCGGAGCGGAATCCCGACAAAGGGCGCGAATGTCGTCGTCGTGGGCAGATCCAATATCGTCGGCAAACCCCTCATGAACCTGCTCGTGCGAAAATCCATCAACGCCACGGTGACGGTATGCCATACGGGGACGAAAGATCTGGCGTCGTATTGCATGAACGCCGATATTCTAATAGCATGTGCCGGGAAAGCCGGCCTGATACGCGGCGACATGGTCAAGCCGGGCGCCTGCGTCATCGACGTAGGCGTGAACCGCGTGGAAGACGCCGCGGCGGCCAAAGGCTATCGACTGATCGGCGACGTGGATTTCGAGGCGGCCTCCAGGGTGGCGGGATGGATAACGCCCGTGCCGGGCGGCGTCGGACCCATGACGATCACCATGCTTCTCGCCAATACCGTCGAAGCCGCATCCCGTTCGGCCGTATGAAGCCCGACTGAAAAGAAACGACCCGGAGGTCGAACAATCCATGGTCGATGTTCAATCCATGAAAGATGAGCGCCGCATCCCCATCCAGAAAGTGGGCGTGAAGGGCGTGCGCTATCCTATAACGCTCAGGGACAAGACCGCCCAGATCCAGCACACCACGGCTGTCGTCAATCTCTACGCCGACCTTCCCCATGAATTCAAGGGCACGCACATGAGCCGCTTCATCGAGGTTTTCGAGGAATTCCGCTCGGATCTCTCGATGCCCAATTTTCTCGGGATGCTTCAGAAAATAAGAGCCGAGCTGGAAGCCGAAACGGCCTATTCCGACATCCACTTTCCCTATTTCATCCAGAAAGCGGCGCCTGTTTCGGGGCAGACTTCGATAATGAGCTATGATTGTTCCTACGAGGGAAAGGTTTCGGCCGTAGGCCATTCTTTCATCGCCGGCGTGACCGTTCCCGTGCAGACCGTCTGTCCCTGCTCGAAGGCCATATCCAGCCAGGGGGCGCACAACCAGAGGGGACTTGTGACCCTGAAGGTCGCCCTGGGGCCGTTTTTCTGGTTCGAGGACATGATCGCCATCGTGGAGGATTCCGCCTCCAGCGATCTCTATACCCTGCTGAAGCGCGAAGACGAAAAATATGTCACCGAACGGTCATATGACCGTCCGAGGTTTGTCGAGGACCTTGTGAGAGAAGTATATTTGAAAGTGGACAAGCTGGGAAAGTTTCCAAAGTTCTCCGTCGAAGCCGAGAACTT
>Ga0074195_1002856_pt1 | contig 17733 bp, 25 predicted proteins | sample EPASupsiteHSE623_FD_64525 | JGI IMG/M metagenome (GOLD analysis project Ga0074195, IMG submission 64525) | Bioremediated contaminated groundwater from EPA Superfund site, New Mexico - Sample HSE6-23 | ecosystem: Environmental > Aquatic > Deep subsurface > Groundwater > Contaminated ...
TCGGCTCGACCGCGCCGACACAGTCAAATAATTCCCCAACGGAAATTAACTTTTCTTTGGGTATCGGTTCTGTTGCCGTAACCGCTGTAAGCACACTTTTGGCATAGCTTTTTATGAATTTAAGCCGTTCTATGCCGCTCTCGACTTCAGTGTATTCATTCAATTTTTGCCTCCTCTTTAATGCTATTACGCCGTTTCCGTTACGGTATATCCTAGCGGTTCTTGTTTTATTTTTTCCGCCGCTAATGCTTCGGATAATAAATAAAGAACTTCAGAATTTATGCTTCTAAAGTCCTTTGTTGCCGCCGCTTTAATTTCTTCGTAAACATCTGCGGCAATTCGCACCGTTATTGCGGTTTCATTCTCTGCCATTTTGACCTCACCTCGCTTTCATATCTTAATTTATTATAGCACTTATGCTTGCACTTTGCAAGCGTTTTTACAAAATAAAAAAGCCGGGAAGGTAAAAGTCCCGGCTTCTTATCGGCAAATTACATCAAGGAAATAACCAAGAAATCTTCATAGCCTTTAATAATGAAAAACCTTCACATGACCTTCACATGACCTTCATATAAAGGTTGTATGAAGGCTTTTTTATTTCCGTTTGTACTACAATTTCACTATATTTATTCTTTATTCTCCACCTTATTTTCCTTCGCCTCTTCTTCAAGCCACGCCGCCTTTTCTATTGCCGCTTTCCGGCAGAAGGCATACATGCTTTCACTTTTCGCCACCGCTTTAATGCGAGCCATTTCCGCTTCGCTAAAGCGGAGGGATACATTTATCCACGCGTTTTTACTCATTTTTTATCACCGTCCTTTAAAATTGAATTTCCTCCGCCGTCTATTATTCTGCTGTCTACGCTTTGTTTCGTTTCCTCTGTCAATTTTCTTAATAGCTTTTTTTGATTTTGATAATCAAACATTGCCACTATATACATAAAATTGTCTGATATGTTTTTTATGTCTTTAATGGCGTTAATTTTTTCGCTTGCATATCCGAATGTATTATCATATTCCGCCCATATTTCTATGGCTTTTTCCTTTAATTCGTTAAATTCTTTTTCCAGGGGCGGGGTATAATATAATTTTGACATTTTAATTTCTCCCTTCGCTTAATATTTCCGCACATTCCAGCAAGCGGATTAATTTTATAGCCCAGCTTTCCGCTTCCGCTTGCTTGCCGCAGTTTTTATATGCTATTGCTTTTGCCAAAGCCCGGGATATTTCGCTTCTGTCTAACATAATTCCGCCTTTCTTTTTTCAAGAAAATAACTAAATTCAACCGTCAAGTAAAAGTTGGTGTCAAAATAATCTGTTTGTGAATCCGAATTATCATATCTATACTGACCGGCAATCTCTGAAAGGTTTTTTAATACTGCTTCCGCTTGTGCGGTATGCCTTGCCTGAGCCACTAGTCCCTTTTTTTCTTGCCAGTCCCAATAACTGTCCCAGCTTCCTTCTTTCATATATTCTTTATAATTTTGCGTAAATATATCCAAAGGGCAGTCGGTTACGCTTATAGTCAATGATTGCCCCATTGAATACCGCTTAATTGTAACTGATACTTTTATTTCCGGCATAACTTTTTTAATATCTTGCCTTACTTCTTTTGCAATTTCTTTTAAATCCTTATGCCTATCAACTTTGTTTTGTAATGTTAGTGTTAACATAATTGCCTCCTCTTTAATTTTATGGGCTATCTGCAAGCCCAGATTATGCAGTGTATGCCAAGATACAGGGTAAATATGCCGAGGATCCATAATTCGCCCGCGCTTATTTTTTGATTCATATTTTTTACCTCCTCTTTTGCCCCGGCGCCTTATCGCGCCCGCGGGCTATTCTTTTATTTTTGGTGACCATCTCCAAATTACTCTTTCGCCTTTTATGCAATTTTTGCAAACCTTAAATCCTAACTGAGCATGATCAATTAAAAAGACCGTATCAGTTTCTTTAATTTTCAAATTACACTTCATGCACTTGCCTTTAAATTCTGTTATCCGCTTTTTCATTTTTATCGCCTCCTCTCTACCCCTAAAGTATAGCATAGCATATTAGTTTTGTCAAGGTTATTAGAAAAGTATTTTCGTTCCCGCAAGCTATTGATATATATATGGTTGCGGGTATAGGCGGAGGATATCAGCGAATAATTCTTCTATTATATAGCGTGCAACTTGCGTGTATTATGCTTGCGAGGTGATATTATGCCGTATACATATATGCCTATAATTTATTTTTGACGGGCTTATAATCGATCCTCGTGCGCCGTTTTTGTCTACGCGGAGCAAAAAATGGGGGAAAGGGGGGCGCGCGCCACTTAGGGGGGATAGGGGGATCAGGTGAGTAAGGCAAGGTAGCAGGTATATTTATATATTTATATTATTATTGTTATTGTTGTTGTTATTATGTTTAGTTATAATTACTAAGTTAATAAGTTAACTCTTTTTACTTGCGATATTTTTCACAATATACTACAGGTAGTGTATTGTAAGTATAAAAAACGGTAAAACATACTAGATATAGTGGGTAGGGGATATATCGGAGCGGTATGTAGTGGGTATTAGGACAGGAGAATATTAGGATATTAAGCAATAGGCATAATTAGGGGGTTAAAATAGGGATTAAAATAGGGGTTAAAATAGGTATCTCCCTCCCTCTCCCTTAATATATTTATTTCCGTTATTCTCCAATTTCGTCAAAGGTGTATTTGTCGAAGTTAGATAAATTATCGTTATATATAAGGATAATTTATGAATAGGTTTTTATGTTCTTTTTTGTTGTGCTATTTATGTTTTGTAACTATCTTTATTTTTAAGGGTTTTTTGTAATTGTGGTATATTTTAGTTTTGCTATACCACCTTCCGATATTTTAGTGCGCGAATAGTAATAGTGTGATATAATTTACCTACCCCATCCCCCCTCTCTCGACGCAAAAAAACATAGAAAAATATAAAAAATTTCTATGTTTAAAGTTGTGATACGAACATATGTTAGATATATTCCATGTATTAGTATTAATACATAGTCCTATTCGCCAAAAGCGTACTATGTATTAGTATTAATACATAGTCCTATTTTTTGTGTTTTTTTAGAACGGATACGAATTTTTCTTATTTTCTTTAATAATTTTGTGTTCGTACAATGTTCGTACAGTGTACGAACACTGTTGTTCTTGTTCTTGTTCTAATAGTATTAGTATTTGTGTAGTTACTGTTAATATCAATGTTAATTAGTTTAAACTTATATGTTTAATTATTTGCAAAAAATTTTATAAAAATAATTATATTTATATTATATATATAATATTGTATGTATATCGAAAATAAGAACATATACAAAGCCAAAAACAAGTGCTATTATTAGTATCGTGATAAACTCTGTAATAACGGGGTTTTTTTATTTTTGGTGTTTTGTTTTAAAAGTCTAGAATTAAATAATATCATAAATAACAACAATACGGTTGCTTATACAATGCCTCTGTAACGAACAGAATGGGCTAAATTTGCGGCGTTTCTGAACAGTGAATAGAAATATGTTATGCGGTGTAGAATAAGGCGTGAAAATGGAAAAAGAAACTAGTTTAGTAAAGCAAGATAATAGTGGTAGAACTAGGGAAGAAGAAATTGCTTTATATACTGAATTAAAGGATAAGTTTGCGATATTAAAGCCTGAGAATAGTAAATATACACCTGAAAGGGTTGAAAAACTGCTTGAGGCGTTAAAAAACTTAAAAGGCAGATATGGCGCTTGCAAAGAGGCAGGCATAACTTATGCAACATTTTTATCATGGCAAAAGAAGTACCCTGAATTTGCTGATATGGTAAAAGAAGCCGACGAAGAGTCAACTGAAAGCGCTAAGTCAGTTGCGATTCTTTCAATATTCAGGGCAATGGAAACAGATTGGAAGGCGGCGGCTTGGTGGTTAGAGCGTAATTTTCAGGATAAATATTCTTTGCGCTGGAAAACGGAATATAATTCGGGTATGCAGGTTACATTCGAGGACGCGGTTAGAATTATCAGGAATAAGGATATATTTCCTCAGGACAAAAAACAAGTAATCATGAGAGGGAAAATTGTTGAAACTATTGAGGTGACCGGTGGCAGTATCAACACAAACAGCTCAGCAAACACCGAAAACACTGGAGCTGATAGCGAAGTGCGCGGATAACCCCGCGTATTTCCTGAACAAATACGCGAAAATTAAAGACCCGCAAGAGGGTAAAATAGATTTTGAATTATTCTCTTACCAAAAAGAATTATTAAAAAACTTTGTTGAACACCGATATAATGTATGTCTTAAGGCGCGGCAGCTTGGAGTGTCGTGGCTTGCGGCTGGATACGCTTTATGGTCGGCGTTGTTCAGCGGCGAAAAGAAAATATTGTTAATTTCAAATAAGGGCGAAAACGCTATCGCCTTTCTCGATAAAGTTAAATATATATACGATAATTTACCGGAATTTTTAAAGCCAAATGTATATAAGCGTAATGAAAATGTGTTATGGTTCGGGCGGGAAATGAAAGACGGAAGCATAATGGGCTTAAATTCAGCCATTACCTCCGTTGCTTCTTCGCCTGACGCGGGTCGTTCAGAAAGTTTATCGTTGCTCATTATTGACGAAGCCGCGTTTAACATGTACGCGGAAGATATATGGAAAGCGGCGTCGCCCGCTATTAGCGCGGGCGGGCAGGCAATAATAATAAGCACCGCCAACGGTATCGCTAATTGGTTTTATAAATTCTGGAAAGAAGCCGAAAAAGAAGATAGCGCCGTAAAGGCGTCATTTTTCGGGTGGAGAGAAAGACCGGGCAGAACGGAAGAATGGTTTGCTGAAATAAAGAAAAACCTTCTGCCGAACCAAATATCGCAAGAATTTCCCGATAATGTGGAAGAAGCGTTCTTTCAAAGCAACGAATTATCGTTTTACGGCGACGATTTTAAGCACTCCGTCCATGTTTCTAAGAACCGTCTTGTTCCGCAAATTGGCAGTGTAATTATCAGAAGCCATGATTTTGGCAACACCCCTGCTTGTTTATTCGCACAAGTAAACAAAAGCGGGCAGTTGTGTATTTTACACGAAATGCAGGCGTTTAAGCCTGGTATCGGCACTTTCGCGCAGAGCGTTGTAAAGTATTCTGAAGAAAATTATAAAGATTATAGATTTTATGATATTGCAGACCCCGCAGGGTGGCATAAAAGCGAAACAGACGCTAAGTCCTGCGCTCAAATATTAAGAGATAATGGATTAAGGCCAATTCCGGGCGTAAACAGAAAACAAATAAGGTTTGAAACCATACGCAGAATACTAAGAATGCGCTTGGACGACGACGAAAATAAGGGAATACTCATTATTTCTCCTAATTGCGAGATATTAGTAAAGGGCTTTCTCGGCGGATATTGCATTAAGCGGGATAAACAAGGCAATATCCCTGACATTAAAGACCCCGATAAAAACGAATATTCACATTTGCAAGATTGTTTGCAGTATATCGGAACTAAAATATTTAATTTATCCAAGCCGGAAGAATTTTATGAGCCGGAACAGCCGAGAAATGTTAATCCCGCGACCGGCGCTTCAACAGGATGGTAAATAAATGCCAAAAAAAATAAATAAAAAAAAGATTTATAACGATGTAATGGATTGTTTTTATAAATCAGAACAATATATGAAGCCGCGGTTTGAATTATTCAACCGCTGGTTTCGGTTAGGCGAAGGCATTCCGCTAAGCCGCCCGCGCCAGTCGTGGATGAGTAACCTATTCGTTCCAACAATACCTTACATTATAGACACGATAAAGAAAAAATTATGCACCGATTATTTCACTACCAACCGCATTGTTCGGCTAAAACCCCGCCTGCCGGAGTTCTCCACCTCGTCAAAAATACAAGAAGATTTATTGTATTATCAAGTTCCCCGTATGCTGTTTCACGAAAAATATACTGACGACATAGAACAAACCTTATTTTACGGCTATTCTCCAAAGAAAATATATTGGCGGTTTGACGATAAGCCGGGCGTAATGTATGACGACCCCGACTTTGGTGTAATTGACCCTATGGATTTCTTCTGGCAACCAGGTTCTGAACATATCGCTGACGCTAAATGGTGTATCCAGCGCGGGCATATGTCATTAGACGAACTTAAATACCTTGAAAAACAGGGCATTTTGTTTGATATAAACCTATTAAAACAGGGCGACTCCGAAGAAGTTCCGTCTTATAAGAAGGAAAAAGCTGAAATTTCAGGGCAGGAAGAACAGCAGTTTAACAGGGACAACGAAGAACCTGAAGTCATAGAATGGTGGGGAACATATAACCCTTACGGCGACAGCGAAGAAGCGCCTTGCTTATTTACTGTCATAAACCGTAGATATTTGGTTCGTTCAGATTGCGGCACAGAAATGGGCGATAAGCACAGATACCCGTTTGAGCATGAAAACAAACCGTTTGTCATGACCCGTATAAACAAACGCGCTAAGCGAATGGAAGGGCGCGGCTTCCCTGAAATGTTAGAAGGCATAAACCTAAGCCATAACGAGCTTAGAAATATGCGCATTGATAATATTAAGTTGGTTACCCATAAGCGTGTAACCTTGCGCGACGGCGCAACAATAAGCCAACAGCAGTTACAGCGTGTTGGTCCGGGTGGAGTTATCAAAGTAGGCGACCACGACGATGTAAAGCCGTTCGATTTAGGCGATGTTCATGTTTCAACATATCGCGAAGAGGATTTGCTTCAAAAAGACGCTCAAAACCGTTCGGGCGTAACCGATTTTATGCGCGGTCAATTATCTGATACCGCCGCCGATACCGCAACAGGCATACAAATTGCCACTTCGCAAGGTAATATAATATTCCAATTTGACAGCAAGTATATAGCCCTTACAAGTTTAGTCCCAATGTTTAATATGTTCGCTGACCTTAACCAACAGTTTATAGACCGCCCGAAAGTGGTGCGAATAGTCGGCGCTAATAATGTAGAATACCTTAAAGAAATGCTTTTAACCGACGAACAAGGCAAGCCCTACGGCGATGAAATGAACAATGAATATTTCGTTAAAATTGCCAAAGAGAACATTAAGGGCGACTTTGATTTTATAATTAATATAGACCCAGGACAGTTAATGCAGAGAACACTCGTTAACCAAACAACGGCGGCAATAAAAGAATTTGGATTAAACCCGATAACCGGCCCGCTGTTAAACACAAAAGAATTGCTTACAAGATTATTTACTATTATGGATTGGGACGATATAGACAGTGTTTTTGCCCAACAACCGCCGCAGGGGCAGTTGGGAGTAGCCCCTCCTGTTGTGCCTCCTTCAGGCGGTGCGCCTATTCCGACCTCAACATCTGCCCCTGTCTCGCCCGTTCCGATAATTCAGCAAGAAACAATGGCTAACGCTCAACAAACAGCGCCACAGCCAGCGGGTGGGTAACAATGTCCAAAAAACATAACAAATTAGAAGAAAATATTATAGGCGAGAGCGTTATAAGTTATAAGCCCCGTTTTCTTCCGACAACGCTTGAGCAACAAGAAATTGCCGAAGAAAGACAGATTATAGAAGACGCGGAAATGTTCGAGGATTTAGCCGAACACCACGGTCATAAACGGCTTATGGAATACATACGCAAGGATTGTGTTCACGCTTATAAATATCTTGCCAACCCAAGAGAGAAACAGGAAGATAAACAGTTTATATGCGGGCGGTTAGACGCCTTGCTTGGCATATTAAACCTTGTGGACGCGCGGAAAGAACAAGCAAAACAAATAAAAGGAGAATTAGAACAATGAAAAGATTTTTGGTAGGGCTTGCAATATTTGGAACGCTAATAACTTCGGCGTATGCCGATTTTGATTATGCCATTAAGAGCGGAGTAAACATAATTCCAAACAAAATAAACCAACTTGTGCCGTGTAATTTAGGCGCGGAAGTATCTTATGCTTATAAAGATACACATATTATGTCCGTATCCGCGGATTACTTCATAAATGAAAAGAAGAATTTGCCTGTAATGCTTAATTACAAATTTAAAACAAATACCAACTTTATGGTTGGAGTCGGCGCGGGAATGTTTGTAGATACAACAAAGACGCCTGCCGTTTCAGCTTCAATTTCTACGAAGATAGACAAGAATTGGTTTCTTGAGGTAAAAGGCATAACAAGATTGTCGAGAGCCGACAGAAACAATTTTATATTATTTTCGTTAGGATATCAATTTTAATAGGAGGCAATTATGTTAGCGAAACTTGAAGAAAGAGTTAAAAAACTTGTAGAGGAAAGAACCAATTTATCCGAGCGGTATTCTCAATTAGAAACCAATAAACAACAACTAATAGAAACCCAAAGCCAAATAGCTAAAGTGTTTGACAAAATACAGGGCGGCATTGAAATATTAAACAATTTAATTGCCGAAGAAAACCTTAAACCCAAAGAAGAAGGGGGTGAATTAGTAGATGAAGTTAAAGAAAAAAGAGAAAGCAGAGACAATGAAAAAACCGATGCTGAAAATGGCTAAAATGGTTAGTAAGTCAAAGAAAAAGTAACTTAAAATCAAAACAAAGTTTTGTTTAAAGGCACTGAAATAATCGGTGTCTTTTTTGTTTCCAAAATTAAATAAAGGAGATACCAAATGTCGTTTACACCAGAAGTAATTACTATTCAGGACGACGCGGACGAAATGTCTGACGATAACCTGAATAAAGATAATCCTTCTACAGATACAAAGGGCGCGGGTGAAGAGCCAGCTCCCAAATCAGATACCCAAGAACCCAAATTAAGCCCTGAACTTGAATTAGCAAGAGAGCGCGCCGACTTCTACAAGCAAGAGCTTGATAGAAAAAGTCAGGTAACCGCTCCTGCGGCTTCTGCCGAGCAAGGTCTTAGTGAAGATGAGTTGATGAGAATAACAAGCGACCCGAGAGAGTCAATGAATTATTTTCATTCAACATTAGACACCACTATAGACAAAAAGCAGGCGGAGTTAAAAGGCGAGGTTCACACATTAAAAGCGACGCTAAATGAAGTGAACTTACGCGCGAAGTATGCGGACTATGACGAATATAAGCCGCTCATTGATAAAGAAATTGCGCATTTCTCGCCGGAGATAAAATCTCAGCCCGGATTTGCGGAAAGCGCGTATTGGCAGATTAAGGGTAAAACCGCCGCTGAACGCGAGGCCAAAATACGGGAACAGGCAGTCAATGAAACTTATGAAAATATCCGCACAAAGAAATCAAATCAGTTTCTTGTGGCAAAAGCGGGTTCAAGGGAACAGATACCTGTTTCTCTGTCTGAAGATGAACGCAAAGCCGCCAAAGGTTTTGGCATGACCGAACAAGAGTATATCAGATACAAAGTTAAGGGAGGACAAATATAATGAGTAAAGACGATAAATCAGAAGTAAAAGTAACAAGGGAATATCAGCACCCCGACCTTTTGAGGGTGCCTGAAAGCATAAAAGAAGCTAATCCCGATAAAGATTTTCGCTGGATTCGTAAAGACAATACTCGTTTTCATTCTTCCCAAGACGAAGGATATGCTCCCGTTGCTTCTCCTGAAGGCAAAACAACGGAATACCACGACTTGCGGCTTATGAGCATAGATAAGGGCAGAGCGGCAGAAATACGAGAACAAAAGAAAGCAAAGACCGACCGTCTAACGCACGCAACACATAACCAATTCAGAGGTCAAATGGAAAAAATGGGCGTTGCCGCGTTTGGAGAGGTCAAGAAATCGAAGAAATATTTTTCGATACCAAGTTAAATTTAATAATAAAGGAGTGATATAAATGGCTAATGTAAATTTACCGAACGGCTTTCAACCTGTATTGCCAACCAATATAAGTCAGCCGAAAATAACAGAATATGTGGTAGCCGCGTCGCAGACAATAGCAAAGGGCGATGCCGTAATACTTCACACTGACGGAACAGTAATAGTTGCCACAGCAACATCGTCAGGGCTTCTTGGAGTGGCGGCTTCCGCTTGCGCAAGCGCTACTGCGGGCGACAAAATATATGTATATGATGACCCCGAACAGATATTTGAAGCTCAGGTAGCTGGCGCAATCGGTCGGACATCAATATATACGACTGCGACAAGCTCAGCGTGCTATGACCTGGTTGCGACAACTGGCGGAATGTATGTTAACGACAGCGGAACCACATACGACATATTCAAAATTGTTGGCTTCCCCGACAGAAACTACTTCAACAAAAATGCTGTCAACGATTTAGATTCCGCATACCCAAGAGCGTATGTCAAAATCAATAAGCACCTGTTAAGACCAGGGCAGATATAATCTAAATTTCAAAAGAAAAGGAGTTGATATTAAATGACAATGATAAGAAGCGGTTTCGCCGATGTTTTAGACCCAGTATTTAGAAAAATATATGATATGGAACTAAAACTTTGGAAACCCGTTCACACAGAAATTTTCAATGTCGAAAAAACCGACAGAAAAGAAGTTAAAGACAGTTTTGTAACACCGCTTGGCGCGCTTGAAGTAAAAACCGAGGGTGAAGCCATAACCTACAGAGATATGACTCAAGGATACGATTACACCTACACCATGATAACCTTCGCTGGCGGCGCAATCGTTACACTTGAAATGTATCAAGACGACCAGCATAGGATTATGAAAAAGATACCCGCGCTGTTAACAAGGTCAAGAAACTACACCAAAGAACTTGAAGGCGCGAATATCTTAAATTACGGCTTCACAGATTCGGCGGCATATCGTTTCGGCGATTCAAAACCGTTGTTCTCCGCAAGCCATCCGAACCCGACAGGCGGAAGTGTTATAAGCAATCTGCTTTCAACCGCTTCTGACCTTTCGGCAACCTCGCTTAAGCAGATGTTAATTGACTGGGATAATCAGGTTGATTACAACGGATTCCCTATCAATATACCTGTTAAGTATCTCTGGCACCCGAACGATTTAAGATTTGATGTTATAGAGCTTCTCAAGAGCCAACAGCTTGCGGGCGGCGCGTTAAATAACATTAATTCAATATCTGACGCGGGGCTTACTCCGTTAAGGTGGAGTTATCTTACAGACGCAGACGCGTGGGGACTGCTTTCAGACAAAGCAAACCACGGTTTAAATCTGTTCGACAGAATGGCGCCGACAATGAGAAACTTTGACGACCCGGATTCTTGGAACATGAAGACCTCAATCGTTGAAAGATACGACTTTGGCGTTTCACATTTCTGGGGCGTAATGGGAACCCCCGGCGCGTAAACACAACAAATACGGGCGGGCATTACCTAAAGCAGGAACGACTAGTTTCTTAGCCCGCCCGTCATAATTACATGAAAGGAGTTGAGATAAATGATAATTACAGCCCCAAACGGCATGACGAGATTTGATATCCCGTCAGTTGCCGGAACAAAAAGACCGAAGGGCAGGATATTCTTTGTTGATAGCGCTCTTGGTTCAGACGGACAGCCCGCAGAATCAGGCTCTGTTTTCAAAACAATAGCCGCCGCTCTTGCGGTATGCGCGACTGGCAACGCCGACACAATTTATGTTTATCCTGGAACATACACTTTTACAGCCACATTAGCTATAACAATATCAAATGTTAGCATTATAGGTCTTGGCGGTAAAGGAATGGTGGGTTCAGGCGTAACCATAGAAGCCGCGGCATTAGCAGGTCATGCGATAACCATAACTGACGCGGACAAGGTGGAAATATCCAATATTACAATTCACGGCGCGGCAGGTTATGCGTGCATAAAATATGTCGATACCTCTGCAACCGCAAACGGATTTGGCATGTATTGGCACAACCTTAAACTTAATGTCCCGTCAAACGCCGCTTCTTATGGCATTCTTACCGGCTCAGACGCAAACGATGACATTAACGACTCACTCATTGAGAATGTTAATATTATCTGCGCCGCTACAGCCGCCGCCGGTATACTGTTATCAGGCACAAGAAATGTCGTAAAAAACAGCATTGTATGGGCAGACGGCGGAACAGTAACCGCAGGCATATTAACGGTAGCCAACAAAATGGGCGCGCTAATAGATAATTGCCGATTTATGGAAAAAGGCGGCACATTTACATTGGGAATAAACGACCCCGCAAACTATACGGAAATATGTAATTGTATTTCCAATATGGGAACCGCGGCGAACTTTATAACCCAGTCAGGCACTGGTGGCACCAATCACGCTTGCCAAGTCGCTAGCGGCACTGTTTAGGACACAACTAAATATCGGGAATGTATATTGAAAATATACTTGGGAGAAGGGAAACTATAAATTTCCCTTCTCTTGCCCGATAAACATAAGGAGAAAACAACATGGCTAATTCTTGGGGAACAAACCCGATAATTCTTGATACTGCAGCAGACGATACTACTTATGCCGTTGGCAACGATGTGATAAAAACAGCGGGTGCCACAGAATATTCGTCTGGACAGTATGACATTGAAAGCATAAGCATTCAAGGCGCCGACACTCAACAAGTTACACTTCAACACTGCACGCCAGACGCTTCAGTAGATAATGGCGCAATATTCTTTGACGAAGTTCTTGCAACCGCTACGGGTCTTTATAGGCCTAGATATTTGGGAAATTTTACCGCCAAAGGCATATATCCTAAAACTATTACATCGGGCGCAAAAGTATATATATATCTTAAACAAAAGTAAGGCGGGCTTATGTCGGAAACACAAAACTGGCCGTCATGGTATAAAGGACCAATGCACGACTGTAATAGGTGCGGTCAGCGTTACCCAAAACTAGAAATGACACAGCAAGACGGCGGGCTTGTATGTTGGCGTTGTGTTGATAATAAGTCAGATACATATAAAGCGGAGAAAAAATAATGTATGGATACCATGAATACGGAACAGTAACTTATGCTTACCGCACATGGGAAGAAGTGCAGGATGTAACTGCCGACACTGCGACCGAAACGCAGGATGTAACGCCGACAACTAACACTGAATATCAAGAGGTAGAACCAAGTTAGGAGACATTACAATGGCTTTTGCATATTTAACATTGACAGAAAACGAAGACGAAATACGGAGTATGTTGCATGAATCCGTTGCTGGTATGTGGAGTTCCGCCGAAATAAGACGCTGGTATAATTTGGGCTGTTGGAAGACAGCTGAATTATTAAAATGCTGTAAAACAGAATTTGATTATGATTCGGTAGTAGGTCAATCGCCTTATGTTTTAGAAAAAAGTTTTATAGATTTAAAAGAAGTTACATACAACGGACAACCGCTAACAAAGATAAACCACGCTCAAAAACAAATCATATTTGGAAGCTCGACACCGACTTCCGCTTCTTCAACTCATTATCTGCCGTGGGGCAAGACGATAAATCTATATCCCGCGCCCGATACCAAAGATATTCCCATTCTTGTTTACGCCTATGAACTTCCCGACTTTGCTTCTGGCGATACTGCGGTTAATCGTTTAATCGAATTATGCCCGCAATTATGGGAATTACCGATACTGTTCGCGCTATCAAGAGCGGAATATAAAGACAAAAACTCCGTAAGGCAAACGGGCAACCTAAAACTGTTCTATGACGCTTGTAATGCGGCTAAAAGAAGTTTGCCAACGGATGAAGATTATATCGATATGGCTCCCGCTGAATACTTAGACAATAATTATAAACCTTCATATTTTTAAGGATATAACTAATGGCTGATTTAAAATTAGTCCCATATTTAAACTTTGAAGAAGGCAAAAACACATATTTTCCCGCGTGGACTATTCCCGATAACGCCGTTAAAGAAGCGTATAATACCCGCTATGAACGCGGCAAATGGTTCACAAGAGGCGGGATAACGCAGATAAACGATACTGCCGCTTCAGGAAACGCCGTAACTTCAATGTTTCGCTGGTATAAAGACGCTTCAACAAAGTTTACGCTTTGGGCAAGCGGTGTAAAGTTATACTTTTTAGAAGAAACAACGGATGAATTGCTTGAAATAAAGACAGGGTTAACTACGGGCAAGCGATTAAGGTTCTGTGACGCTGAAGGCGTTTTATATTGTTGCAACGGCACAGATAATAATTTCTATATTAACAATTACGCCACTACCCTAAATGGTGCTTTGACAAATGATACGCAAGGAAATAATGCGCAGGCAACTTCTATTGATGTAACGAGTATTTTAGGATTTCCCACTTCTGGAACAATATTCATAGGAGGGGAAGGGATAACATATACAAACATAACTTCTACGACTCTTGCGGGAGCGTTAGCAGACGATACACAGGGAAATAACGCGCAGGCAACTTCTATTGATATAACTGACGCTAGTGCGTTTGATTCTTCAGGGACAATTTTTATTGGCAATGAAGGCATAACATATACTGGCAAATCAACAAATAAGCTAACGGGTTGCACGCGCGGCGCAGTTGGAACAAGGGAAGCACATTCAAATTTGGCTGTTACATACAGAGGTAGATTAACCACCATAGCGCGCGGCGCGTATGGCACAAGAGCCGCTCATTCAACACTTGCGACAGTTTACTGCTTCAAAAGCACTGATTTTTCAACAGATGTAAAATTTGATAATTTAATATGGCATTTAAATAGATTAAGAGGATACAAGAACCATGTTACAAGCGGGCTTCCTCAACCTGCCGTATATTGGTCTGATGTAAATATTGCAGACGCGAATTCGTTAGACGATAATGTTTCTCCCGTTTCCATACCGAATAGCGAAACGATACAGAATTGGGTCGTATGGCAGGGCATTATTCTAATGTTCACGCAAAATATGATATATCAATGGACAGGCACATCCGCCGAAGAAACCTTTGATATCCGCTCAAGATATGACGGAGTAGGCACTTCTTCGCCTGACTCTGTGGTTAAACTACAGGGCGGCGTAGCGTTCATAAATACTTCAGACAGCTTCTTGCACCTATATAACGGCACAACTTCACAGATATTAGGGTTTAATCAGCAAGACGATTACAAACGGATTAACAACGATTATATAGATAAGGTGTTCTGCTTTGTTCGGGACAATAAAATTCATACTGTAGCCCCACTAGACAGCGCGACAGCACCCGATTATTGCCTTGTATACGACCTTTTAAACGGCAGGGATTATCTTGACCACGGATATTCGCCTGTTGCTTCAGTTGTATATGACCGAGAAAAGACGGCCGGCAAGGAAAAAACATATATCGCCGATTCTTCGGGATATTTATACCGCTACGACTTCGGCACATCAGATGACGGCGTTGCAATAGACGCTTATTTCATAACAAAGTCGTATGAATGGGGCAGATTTGACCTTAATAAGGACTGGCGGTCATTTAGATTGCACGGCAGAAGCACAACAACAAATTTAACGATTACCTACGACTTAGATGGCGCAAATACCTTTGCGGGAACAGTAACGCTTGACAGCGATAATAAGTTCTATTTTGCCGCCTATAGCCATGATATAGCGTTTAAGTTCAGAAACGCTGTTTTAGACAGCGTTATGAGCGTTTACGGCTTTATTTTGGGCGGTCATGCCAAGTATATCGGCGGTGAAAGATGACGAATTTCTTAAATGAAGGGCAACTTAACTTTAAAGATACTTCGCCGAAAGCAAAAATGAGCAAATATACTACTATGCAAGACGATTCTGCGATAAGGCAGGCGCAGGAAGTGCAGGACAAGGTTAATATTGCCGCCTCGCTAGATAACACTAACTTAAATTTATATTCAGGTGGGATAAATGCAGAAAAATTAAATAATTTCATATCGGCGGATAATAGTAAAATTAAATATTCTGCTTCTGGATGGTATCCTTATACTTCAGGAGATAATCCAGAAATATTTTATTATAATAATTTTTATTCATTAGGAGTTGCGGATGCTCATGCAACATTAGAATTTGTGTCAAATGAAATAACTATTATTGGAAATAGACAATATTATGGAACAGACCAAACTTTTGATGTTTATATTGATGGCGTTTTGGACTCGACTGTTAAACATGGGGATAGTAGCGTTGATGCAGACACCGCAGATTATAAATATATTTTATACAATAAGACATTAACCAATTATGGCAATCATAAAATTAAGATAGTTGTGGACTCTTCTGACGAACTTGGACTTACGCTTAACGGATTTATAGTCGGAAAAATGATTTCTAAACATCATTTGTGGTGTTGCACTAAAATTATTGTTTCACAACAAGAAGCCGCCAATGGGACTAATTATGTTACAATTCCCGAACTTTCAGGTTATGCACCATTTAGAGTTCTTTATGGTTCAACCTCTAGAGTTGGAGATATTATAAATAAACCCTTTATAATGAATTTAAGTTTCGTTTCAGATACGGGATATGTTCAATTTTTTAATCTTACAAACGGAGAAACATATACACATATTATATATATGGAATATGTAAAAATATGATAATCCGCGAACTAACATACGACGAAATACCGACACTTGCGAAATTAATGGAGAAGTCGGCAAAGCTAACAATGTCAGACGCTTTAAATTGCGATATGCCTGCAAGAACGCAAATGGGCATAATAAGTTTGCAACAGGTTTATAATAATAACCCGCATAAAACAGTTCGATTTCTATGTGCCGAAGATAACGGCGAAATAACGGGATATATGATTTTATATCTCAATTACAAAGAAGAAGTAAGCCAAACAAATCAGGTTTATTTATACGACTTTTCTGTAGTTGACGGATATAAAGGCGCGAAAGCCGCGTGTTTATTGTTTGAAGAAGCGACTAAAATAACAAAAGATTGTGGATTTCAATATATATTTGGGGCGTTAGGACTGAATAACCCCAAAATGAAAAAGGTTTATGAAAATAGAGGGGCAGATATGCTCTTTTATTATGTTAGAAAGGATGTAACAAAAAATGGGAAAATCTAGTCCAGCTCCAAATCCTCCGCCTCCTGCACCCATACCAACTCCGCCTGCTGCAATCAGGCAAGAATTAATACACGAACCTGAACTAGAGAACTACGACCAAGCATATTCGCAAGTAGGTCAATATGAACCGCCTAGATTTGACACCGCTGTTTATAATGTCCCTGAAGACAGCGAAGCGGGTCAGATATATGCGGAAGCACAGTCAACCGATATTGCCGAATTAAAGCGGAATTTTGACGATTGGGCTAACGACCAAGGTATAATGGGTTCTACTGTATATGGCAAATTGTGGGCAAAAGAGTCGGCTAAAATTATAAATAGCTATTCGCAACAGAAAATGGGTTTAGCACAACAGTTTTATCAGCAAGACCTTAATACCGCCGCAACGAATTACAATAACAAGTTAAATACGGCTCTTCAATCCGTTCAACAGCGTAATCAGGCAAGAATTGATGAATGGAGAAACCGGCAAAGCGTTGCCGGTTGGAATGCTGAATCACAGGCGCAATATAACCAAATGGTTAATCAGAATAATCAACTGTATTCGCAGGCGCAACAGAATTATAGTAATCAAATTATGGCGCAAAACAATGCCGCAATAGAGCAATCTAATGCCATTGTAAGCACCATAGGCACAGCGGCAGGCGCGGCGATAGGCGGTCCAATAGGCACGGCGGCTGGTGACGCAATAGCCGATATGTTTAAGGGCGGAAATAAACCTAACGCCATAAATGAGAATGTTAATGTAGCGGGCGGAGTTGGTTCAAGCAGTCCTTTTGTTCAAACGGGATTTGGAGCCAAAGGCACGGCGCCCATTGCCAGCATAGCAGGCGCGAAAGCGTTATC
>Ga0074195_1002858_pt1 | contig 17717 bp, 14 predicted proteins | sample EPASupsiteHSE623_FD_64525 | JGI IMG/M metagenome (GOLD analysis project Ga0074195, IMG submission 64525) | Bioremediated contaminated groundwater from EPA Superfund site, New Mexico - Sample HSE6-23 | ecosystem: Environmental > Aquatic > Deep subsurface > Groundwater > Contaminated ...
AGGGAGTGCTTACTGTACTTGCTACGCTGGCCGGGCCAATTGATGCCTTTTTTGGTGCTGTTATGGTCATGGTTGAAGATGCTGCAGTTAAGAACAATCGTTTAGCTTTGTTAAGAGCTATATCAACACTTGCAACTCAGATTGCCGACTTAACTAAAATTGTAGTTTGATAAATAGAGACTTAATTCAGGCTGTGTTTTAACGCTGACTGAATTCTAGTCGAAGTTATCCAGAGACTTAGCCGCTCCCCTGTGTACGTAGGGGTAATACTCTCACTTATTGAAATGGGGGTATTAGAGCGGGCTAGTCATCGGATTAATGCCCGTAGGCAAAGGGGGGATAGTGATTGGGCTTAACGTCGCGGCAAGAAAAAATTGCGGGGATGGTCAGAACCTTAGGGCCAATTACTGGTGAACAAATTGCTGAACGCCTTAATGTAACCCGTGCGGCGCTCAGACCTGATCTAGCCATCCTGGTAATGTCCGGTATGGTAGAGGCTCGACCTAAAGTAGGCTACTATTATACTGGGAAAAACATAATGAGCATGCTTACCGAAAAAATAAGCAAGTTTAAAGTCCGGGATGTACAATCAGTTCCAGTTGTTGTTACTGCCAGTACAAGTGCGTATGATGCGGTTGTTACCATGTTTCTTGAAGATGTTGGTTCCGTTTTTATTGTTGAACCAGCAGGCATTCTTACTGGCGTGGTGTCACGAAAAGATGTGTTAAAAGTAGCCATGGGGGGCAGTGATTTGCATAAAATGCCAGTTAAAGTACTTATGACCCCTATGCCTAAAATCGTGGTTACGACTCCTGAGGAATCGGTATTAACCGCGGCAAAAAAGATTATAGATAATGAAGTAGATAGCCTGCCGGTTGTTGTTGTCGCTAATCAACAAGAAACAAAAGCTTACGAAGTTGTCGGACGGCTAACTAAAACCAATATCGCCAGATTATTCGTCGAACTTGGCGAGGGACGAGGAGGAGAACAGCTATAGCTACTTTACCGATAATTTACGCAATATCTGATTCGATTGGTGAGACAGCCGAGCAGGTAGCGCGCGCTACTGCCAGCCAGTTTAACTCTGGAGAATTTGATATTATCAGAATTCCATACATTAACTCGGTGGAACAAATAGTCAATACCGTGCGGGAAGCGTCAAAACATACCTGTATTATTTGCCATACGTTAGTGTCACCTGATTTGCGCGACGCATTGCTGGAACAGGCCCAGCAATATAATATTCAGACGGTAGATATTATGGGGCCGATGATTCATGCTGTTCAAAATATTACCGACATGGTCCCGAGGCTAAAACCAGGACTCGTACACAAATTAGATCAGGAATATTTTAAAAGAGTCGAAGCCGTGGAATTTGCTGTAAAATATGATGATGGCAAAAATCCATTAGGTTTATTAAAAGCGGATATCGTCATTATCGGGGTATCACGTACTTCAAAAACTCCTCTGAGCATGTATTTGGCACATAAGAAGGTAAAAGTGGCTAATGTGCCGCTTGTACCGGAAGCACCTTTGCCGCAGGAACTATTTCAAGTGCCTTCGCATCGTATTGTCGGTTTGATCATCGATAAATTTAAACTCAACGAGATACGTTGCGAACGTTTAAAAACTATGGGTTTGGCACCAGATGCCAGTTACGCTAATATAAGCCGTATTCACGAAGAACTTGATTATGCGCGTTCCATTATGCGGCGTCTGGAATGTCCTGTTATTGATGTTTCAAATAAAGCAATCGAAGAGACTGCTAACCGAATACTGGAAGTAGTTCAAAAGAATAAACTAACAAAATAAATAAAACTCCCTGGCAAGCTTTTGCCAGGGAGTTTTGCATTTCATAAAAATTTATTGGAATCAACATTATAACTTACAGAATCAGCTGTCCATTCATTGTACCCTTGCGTCACGTTAACATTGCCATTAAATAATGCCACTCGGTTATCCCAGCTAAAGTCAACAGCATCAGCGGTAATTGCTAGACCGGAACGGTTAAATTGAACACCGCCGTCAATTTTTGCCCGGTTTTTAGTTCCATAGACATAGACGTTACTGCCTGTAAAATAAATATCATCTTGTTTTACCGTTATACCACCTGAACCCCAGACTTCTAAAGTGGCTAAATTTACTCTGGCTTCGCCAGCGGTAATCACTCTGTTTTTAACTTCGATGTAAACATTGCCCTTTAGAATATATAAGCCTGAGTTAATATCAAAGTATGTACGATCAGCAGTAACAGTTGGTTTAGCGGCAAATGCAGTGCCAGTCAGGAGAAGAAGCAGCAAAAGCGAGACTGCAATTATTCTACGATACTTCATTCTTTGACCTCCTTTCTTATTACTTATTATAACAAAAATTAAGAAATTCTGCTCACTTGTTGTGGAAAAAATCATAATGGTTACTACCGGTAAATAATGTTATAATATAAACATGAAGGGGGCAAACAGCATGAAAGTCCGCGAACGAGTTGAAGAACAAGAGTTTAAAATATTATCTACTTATGCTGCGAAAAGCCGCGATGCCGTTCGAGACAGAGAAGAAGAAGCGTGTGATTTTCGCACCGCCTTTCAACGCGACAGAGACCGTATTATTCATAGTAAATCATTTAGACGTCTTAAACATAAAACACAAGTCTATATAGCCCCAGGCGATCATTATCGTATGCGTATGACACATAGCTTGGAAGTGGCACAGATATCCCGGACTATAGCCCGTGGGCTAATGCTAAACGAAGATTTAACGGAAGCAATTGCAGTAGGTCATGATGTTGGACATACTCCGTTTGGTCATGCCGGTGAATATGCTTTACGCGAACTGATTGGTCATTATAACCACAATGAGCAAAGTTTGCGAGTGGTGGAACATCTTGAACGGGGTGGGCAAGGGCTCAACTTGACTGCCGAGGTAAGAGATGGAATTCTTAACCACACCGGTGACAATATACCGTTTACCTTAGAAGGGAATATTGTTCGGAGGGGAGATCGAATTGCCTACCTGTGCCATGACTATGATGACGGCATTCGCGCCGGTATGATAAGTCCAACTGATCTTCCTAAAAATGTAAGTAGTGTATTAGGTACAAACCCGTCCCATATGATAACAGTAATGGTATCTGATATTATTACAGAATCAGAGGGGAAAAATGAAATACTCATGTCTCCTAAGGTGCAAGCGGCAATGGATGAATTTAGAAGGTTCATGTTTGAAAAAATTTATCACTCGGCAGAGCTTGAACCTGACCGAAAAAAATCCAAATATATTGTAAGTAAACTTTTTGAATACTATATGGAGAATCCTGGCGAGTTGCCGCAAGAATTCTGGGACCGCGAAGAGCGCTGGGGGTTACAAACAATCGTAATTGATTATATCGCTGGTCTAACTGATTTGTATGCAATTAAACAATTTGAAAAATTATTTATACCAGCCACTTGGGGAATATCACAAATGTAGGCAGGGCTTAAACAAAAGCTCTGCTTTTGTATTACTGAGCAAATATTAATACTTTTGTCAAGACATAAAAGAGGAATTTTGTTATTTATATTGAATAATAATTACTAAATTAAAAAATGATAAAGACTGTACATATAAGTTTGTAGGTAGTTGCTTGCAACGGGCAGGAATATTAGCCCGGATGTAGAATTAAGTCAAAGCTTGGAACTATTTGCTATTGTACAAACTAAAACACAGCAAGGTTTGTCATTGCCTGGATAAGGTGAATTATATGAAAGATGCAGTTTTCGATGAATTTATCGATAGATTGCGGTCAGAAAGCGATATTGTTAGTATTATTTCAGATTATGTACCTTTAAAAAAGAAAGGAAAGAATTTTTGGGGCTGTTGTCCCTTTCATGGCGAAAAGACACCTTCGTTTTCAGTTACTCCGGACAAAGGTTTTTTTTATTGTTTCGGTTGTCAGACTGGCGGCAATGTTTTTAATTTCTTAATGAGGGTGGAAAATATTGCTTTTTTTGATGCAGTAAAACTTTTAGCAAAAAAGCTAAATATTCCTGTACCGGAAAAAGAAAAAACACCTCGCGAACTGGCGAAAGAACAAGAACTTGCAAAAATCTACCAGGCCAATGAGTTGGCAAGAGATTTTTTTCATGCCTGCCTGACTAAGACTAATTACGGAATACCTGCTCGCGAGTATTTGCATTCCCGCGGCATTTCTGCTGAAGCAATTGACTTTTTAAAACTGGGGTTTGCTCCGCCATTATGGGATAAATTATCACTAACATTATCTGAGCGTGGTGTTGCCCTTGATACTTTGCTCAAAGCCGGTTTATCTGCCCCGCGTAACTCAGGCGATGGAATATATGATCGATTTCGTAATCGTATTATGTATCCCATTAGTGATGTGCGCGGAAAGATTGTTGGTTTTGGTGGCAGAGTTCTGGATGATAGTCAACCTAAGTATCTTAATTCACCTGAAACTGAGGTTTTCAACAAACGGCATGTTTTATATGGACTGGATAATGCCTATAAACATATTCGTGAATCAGGCGAAGTTATTATTGTCGAAGGGTATATGGATGTAATAACCCTCTATACTCAAGGTATTAAAAATGTAGTAGCTTCATTAGGAACGGCGTTTACTCCTGAGCAGGCCAGACTCTTAATTAAACTTAATGCAACACTGCTATTTTCTTATGATAGTGATGCTGCCGGACAAATGGCTACTGTTCGGGCTTTGGAAACCGTTCGATCATTAGGAACCACTATTAAAGTTGTAACTATTCCTGATGGCAAAGATCCTGATGAATTTGTTAGAAAACATGGCAATCAGGCATTTCGTGATTTGACTAAAGCAGCTCAGCCATTGTTAGACTATCAACTTGATCAAGCCTTAAAATCTGATGATTATTCAACTGTTCAAGGTAAGATTGCTGTTGTTGGCCGATTAACTCCGATCTTGGCGGAGACAGATAATGCCGTAGCTGTTAATGCTCATATTTCCCGTTTATCACAAGTGCTTGCAATTGATGAAAGCGCTTTGCGAAGTGAGATTACTAAGTACATTGTTCAAGTTAAAAAGGATAAAAATGTAAAACCAGGGAAAACTATAAATATTGCACTCTTATGTAAGCAACCGGCAACGGCGGTAATTCAGGCTGAACGCCAGTTGATTCGCTTAATGTGTGATGATTTATCACTTATCCCATACGTTGTAGCCAAGCTTTCACCACACGAAATTCAAGGAACTGTACAGCAAGAGATAATTAATTTTATATTTGATGCGTATAATATGGAAAACACCATATCAGAGGCATCGTTTACTGCTGGTATAAATTCCTTGAGCGAAAAGGCGAACAATGAGTTTTCACATATTATGTTGATGGAGAACCAATTTGATGATGTAATCAAATCGGTTGAGGACTGTATAAAAAACATTCGCTTAGCACATTTAACTGCATTGTATGAACAACATCGGCTTAATGCTGATGAATTAGAACGCATGGGGGATAGTAACTTTCTGCAGGAATTAGCAGAAAGTCAACGAATTAAACATGAAATTAGCAAATTACACCATTAATAAGCAAGTATTGATAAAATTATTACCATTATGTGCCAATGGAAGGGGGGGGAATTATGGCCGATAAAAAAACTGCGCCGGGTGAACACGTAAATGATCTTTTACACAAAGGCAAAAAGCGCGGCGTGTTAACGTATGCTGAAATTATGGATACTATGCAAACCGATGACATGAGTCCTGAAGAAATTGAAGATATGTATGAAATTTTCAGTAATAAAGGTATTGAGATTGTTGATGAAGTTCCTGATGCTGAGCTGGTTGAAGATCCAGAAATGGAAGCAACGGCCGAAGAGGTAGACATCGATCTCACCATTCCTGAAGGCATTAGTATTGATGATCCTGTTAGAATGTATCTTAAGGAAATTGGCCGAGTGCCTCTTTTAACTGCTGACGAGGAAATCAAACTGGCCAAACGCATGGAACAAGGTGATGAAGAGGCCAAGCGCAGGCTTGCTGAAGCTAATTTACGACTTGTTGTTAGTATTGCGAAACGTTATGTAGGCCGGGGTATGTTATTTTTGGATCTTATTCAAGAAGGCAACTTGGGCTTAATAAAAGCAGTAGAAAAATTTGATTATAATAAGGGATATAAATTTAGTACGTACGCGACTTGGTGGATACGCCAAGCAATAACCAGAGCCATAGCTGATCAGGCGCGTACTATTCGTATTCCTGTGCATATGGTTGAAACAATTAACAAACTTATTCGGGTTTCACGTCAACTCTTACAAGAATTAGGTAGAGAACCATCTCCAGAAGAAGTAGCTAAAACTATGGAAGTTTCTGTTGAACGGGTAAGGGAAATTATGAAAATTGCCCAGGAACCTGTATCTTTGGAAACACCAATTGGCGAAGAGGAAGATTCTCACCTAGGAGATTTTATTGAAGATCAAGACGCGCCTGCACCGGCGGAAGCTGCTTCTTTTATGTTGCTGAAAGAACAGTTGGAAGAGGTGCTGGAAACTCTTACTCCTAGGGAAGAGAAAGTGTTGCGCCTGCGGTTTGGCTTAGATGATGGGCGTGCTCGTACGTTAGAAGAAGTTGGACAATTTTTCGGGGTTACCCGGGAACGTATTCGTCAAATTGAGGCGAAGGCGCTGCGCAAGCTCCGTCACCCTAGCCGTAGTAAAAAATTAAAAGATTTTCTTGAGTAATATATAATTACTACTTGACGTAATACCTACATTGCTTTATAATTATCAACGTTGGCAATATTCCTCGATAGCTCAGTTGGTAGAGCAATCGGCTGTTAACCGATTTGTCGTAGGTTCGAGTCCTACTCGAGGAGCCAGTTATAAGCTCACAAAACAGGCTTTCTTCGGAAAACCTGTTTTAATTCTCTAGGGCCTATAGCTCAGCGGTAGAGCAGCCGGCTCATAACCGGCTGGTCCCTGGTTCGATCCCAGGTGGGCCCACCATTCTCGATATTCGACCATCGACATACGACATTCGCTAGCACTATCCGAAAATCGAATGTCTAAAATCGAACGTCGAACATATGGCCCGTTGGTCAAGCGGTTAAGACACCGCCCTTTCACGGCGATAACGGGGGTTCGATTCCCCCACGGGTCACCATTTTCGTTAGTCGACGTTCGACATACGACAATCGATTAGCTACTTCGAAAATCGAGAGTCGACAATCGAGCATCGAATACGGGCGATTAGCTCAGCCGGGAGAGCGCCTGCCTTACAAGCAGGATGTCGGCAGTTCGATCCTGTCATCGCCCACCATTTTAAAACCTGCGAATCATTCGCAGGTTTTTCTTGTGCATAGATCTGCAGGATTAATTATCCATTATGCGTAATACTAATTAAGAAATCTCTTGGAGGATTATATAGATGAAATTAGGTGAACGTTTACAAACGATAGCTCAAATGGTTCCGGAGGGAGTATTATCTATTGCCGACATTGGCACAGATCATGCTTATTTGCCCATATATCTTGTTAATCATGGCATTGTTAGTAATGCAATTGCTGGAGATGTTCATCAAGGCCCTTATTTATCAGCAAAAAATGCTGTTAACTTCTCTCATTTAGAACAGAGTATTTCAGTCAGATTAGGTAACGGTCTTGAGGTAGTCAATCCGGGAGAAGCTGAAGTTGTTGTAATCGCCGGTATGGGAGGCCTAAATATTATTGATATTTTACGCGCACGCCCAGAGGTAACGGTTACAGTGAAGCGGCTTATTGTGCAGCCAATGATTGCAGCGCCGGCGGTAAGAAGCTGGTTTCAAGATAATGGTTGGCAAATCGTCAGCGAGCAGCTAGTGCGTGAAGACGGTAAGCTCTATCAAATTATTGCTGCCGAACCTGGTGAACGGCAGGAGTTTGAGCCTATACTTTATGAAATTGGTCCATTGCTCTGGAAAAACAAACACCCATTATTGTCAGTGCATATTGAAGAGCTAATTGCGCATTTGCGCAATATACTTGCTTCCATGGCAAGCAGTGCTGAGGCTATCCATTCTGAGAAATATAAAGAATTTACCGTTAAACTTAAAGAATTGGAGGCTAAGCGCGCATGTCTGTAAGATGTCATGAACTCATTAGAGAGCTTGAAAATTGGGCCCCCAAACATTTGGCAGAAGACTGGGATAACATTGGGCTTTTGCTTGGCAGTCCTGAACAAAGCATACATAAAATCCTTGTTACCTTGGATGTTGACCGGGACGCGGTACGGCAGGCCGTAAGCATGGGAGCTGATATGATAGTTGCCCATCATCCGCTGATTTTTAAAGGCATTAGCAATATTCGTACTGATTTACCTTTGGGAAATATGCTTTGTGACTTGATTAAAAATGAAATAGCCGTGTATGCGGCCCACACTAATTTAGACAGCGCAGCTTGTGGCGTAAACGATATATTGGCACAAAAATTTAACCTTAAAGAGGTTCAGCCTTTAACCAGCGTATACCAGGAAAAATTATATAAATTAGTAGTTTTTGTTCCCAATTCTCATATTGAACAGGTGCGAAATGCTATAGCTGAATCTGGCGCAGGTCATATTGGAAACTATAGTCATTGTACTTTTACAAGCCAGGGTATAGGAACATTTTTACCTCTGCCGGCATCTAACCCCTTTATTGGCCAGCAAAATAAACTTGAACGTGTCGACGAAAGCCGCCTCGAAACCATTGTGCCAGAACAACTGCGCTCTTCTGTAATTAATGCTATGTTAGCAGCTCATCCCTATGAAGAAGTTGCTTATGATGAATATTTATTGCTTAACAAACACAATAACTATGGTCTCGGAAGAATTGGTCAACTTACTAAACCTATGACGTTGGCGGATTTTGCTAAACAAGTAAAAGAAGTATTGATGGCGAACTCTCTGGCCGTGGCTGGTGATGCTCAAAAAACAATGAAAAAAGTTGCTGTTTGTGGTGGCAGCGGTGCAAGTCTGATCAGTACTGCGCTTAAAGCCGGAGCTGATGTGCTGGTAACTGGTGATGTAAAGTATCATGAAGCACAGCAAGCTATTGCCGAAGGCCTGGCTATTATTGATGCTGGTCACTTTGCTACTGAATTGCCGGTTGTTGAAGGCATTAGAGCCTATCTAAATGAACAAAGCAAAAAAAATGGTTGGACGGTAGAAATTTCAGCAAATAATGTAAGTAAGGACGTGTTTACCGCTTACTAAATAGGACATATTGACTTACGACTCTTTGGGTGTTATGATTATAATTCGAATTATTATTGATTCTGAGTAAGAAAGATGATCGCAGATGTTTGATACATCTGAGGAAAGTCCGAGCTCCATAGGGCAGGGTGCTGGATAACGTCCAGCGAGGGTGACCTTAGGGATAGTGCCACAGAAATGTAGACCGCCTGACCATGTCAGGTAAGGATGGAACGGTGCGGTAAGAGCGCACCAGCAGCCAGGTGACTGGTTGGCTAGGTAAACCCCACCTGGAGCAAGACCAAGTAGGGAAGGGATGAAGCTGCCCGCTGAACCTTCCGGGTGTGTCGCTAGAACCGTCAGGTAACTGCCGGTCCAGATAAATGATCATCGCCGCTAACAGCGGAACAGAACTCGGCTTATTGACTACTCAGATTCGCAAACAATAAAACCCGTAGCTGCTCAAAGGCTACGGGTTTTGTGTCTTATTAGTTCTAATTTTCAAATATCGTATTCGAATTTTTTTGCAAAAGAGGCTGCTTGGGTTTAAAATATAGGGGAACTTTGGTCATACTATTATCAATACAATGTTCTAGGGGGAGAGTTTTTTGACAGCATTCATTACCGCACTCTCATTTGTAGTTCTTGCCGAAATGGGAGATAAGACTCAATTACTAGGTATGGCCTTTGCTACTCGATATCCCTGGCCTACAGTAATGTGGGGGGTCTTTGTAGCAACATTACTTAATCATCTATTTGCTGTAGTTATTGGCAGTTATATCACATTGTTTATTCCTTTACAGTATGTCCAAATTGCCGCTGCAGCCTCTTTTATCCTGTTCGGATTATGGACAATCCGTGGTGACGAACTAAATGGTGAAGATAAACCAACCCATCGCAGCCCTTTTTGGACTGTTACCATTGCTTTTTTCATTGCAGAAATGGGTGATAAAACACAATTAGCAACGATTGCGCTGGCTGCTCAATTTAATGCTATTGTACCTGTTTGGCTGGGAACTACCGTGGGAATGATGATTGCTAATGCAATTGGGATCCTTATTGGCGTAGTATTAGGAAAAAAGATTCCTGATCGATTAGTGAAATGGGTTGCGGCTATTATATTTATTTTCTTTGGTGTGTTTGGTTTATATGAATATTTGCCACACGATATGTTAACACTGCCAGTGGCGGTAGGTGGCTTACTTGTGCTTGTGTTAGCAATTATCTTGGTAGCGAAAATGAGTAATAGTAAAAAACTTTCAAACAAGTAGTAGTAAATATAAACTACATTTTTTTAAAAAAACAATTTACTATCTAGACAAATGAGATTTTTATGCTATAATAAGAACATAATTTAAAAGTTGAGTCAATGATGACTCCTTCACATACTAACATTATGTGGAGGGGTCTATTTTATTTTCTGATCATTAAAATGAGTATCGTAAAAATGAAAGGGGTTTTACTAATGAGTAACCTAAGTCAAATTTTTGGATCAAATGTATTTAATGATGCTGTTATGAAAGAACGTCTTCCTAAAGCTACATATAAAGCTTTAAAGAAGACAATTGAAGAAGGAACTTCATTAGATCCCGCAGTTGCCGATGTCGTAGCCAGTGTGATGAAAGATTGGGCTCTTGAAAAAGGTGCAACTCATTTTACCCATTGGTTTCAACCAATGACAGGAATAACTGCTGAAAAGCATGATTCTTTTATATCGCCGACTTCAGATGGTAAAGTTATTATGGAGTTTTCGGGAAAAGAATTAATCAAAGGTGAACCTGATGCTTCTTCATTTCCTTCAGGCGGAATTCGTGCAACTTTTGAAGCCAGAGGTTATACTGCTTGGGATTGTACATCGCCTGCTTTTGTCAAAGATGATTCCTTATGCATTCCAACTGCCTTCTGTTCGTATACAGGAGAAGCCCTGGATAAAAAGACTCCATTATTACGTTCCATGGAAGCTATATCGAAACAGGCTTTGCGTGTATTAAGAGCTTTAGGAAATACCACTTCAAATAAAGTTATTACAACCGTTGGTCCAGAACAAGAATACTTTATTGTTGATAAAAAGACATATGATCAAAGAAAAGATTTAATTTTCACCGGCAGAACACTTTTCGGCGCTAAACCGCCAAAAGGACAAGAATTAGAAGATCATTATTTCGGTTCCATCAAAGAAAGAATTTCTGCTTACATGAAGGAATTAGATGAAGAACTCTGGAAACTTGGTATTTCTGCAAAAACAAAGCATAACGAAGTGGCGCCAGCTCAGCATGAGTTAGCTCCAATATTTACTACTACCAATATAGCAACAGATCATAACCAACTTACCATGGATACAATGAAGAAGGTTGCTTTGCGTCATGATCTTGTATGCTTATTACACGAAAAACCCTTTGCTGGAATTAATGGCTCAGGCAAACATAACAACTGGTCTATGGGTACAGACGATGGAATCAATTTACTTGACCCAGGTCACACCCCGCACGACAATGAACAGTTTTTGGTATTCTTATGTTCAGTAATTAAAGCCGTAGATGAGTATGCAGATTTGTTAAGAGTTTCAGCTGCAAATCCGGGTAATGATCATAGGCTTGGTGCTAATGAGGCTCCGCCTGCTATCATCTCTATTTTCTTAGGCGAACAGTTACAAGACATCTTAGAACAACTTGAGAATGGTAGCGCCACGAGCTCTAAAAGCGGTGGCGAAATGGAAATCGGCGTTACTACACTTCCGGCTTTGCCGAAAGATGCAACTGATAGAAACAGAACTTCGCCGTTTGCATTTACCGGTAATAAATTTGAGTTCAGAATGGTTCCATCCTCAGGTTCCATCGCTGGTCCAAACTTTATGATTAATACCGCAGTTGCTGAAGTATTAAGTCAGGTTGCTGATAGGTTAGAAAATGCTAAAGATGTGACTGCAGAAGTCAAAGCAATTCTTACTGAGTTTGTAACCAAACATAAGCGCATAGTATTTAACGGGAATGGCTACTCTGATGAGTGGGTGGTTGAAGCCGCAAAACGGGGATTACCTAACATAAGAAGTACTGTAGAAGCTACTAAAGCTTTAATAGCAGATAAAAATATAGCATTAATGGAAAAATTCAGTGTGTTTAGCAAAGTGGAAATGGAATCACGTTATGAAATTGCGCTGGAAAATTATATTAAAACCATTAATATTGAAGCTTTAACAATGGTTGAAATGGCCAAAAGACAAATACTTCCTGCTGTTATTAATTTCGCTACAAATGTGGCTACTTCAATCAATACTATTAAAGCTACCGGTGTAGCTGCTGATATAACTGCTCAAACCGAATTGTTAACAGAAGTATCTGCTTTGACAGCAACCTTCAAGAAAAACATTGCTATTTTGGAAGCTGCCGTAGAAAAAGCGTCTAATGCACATGGTGATACTTATGAGCAAGCTATTTTATTTAGAGATGACGTTTTTGGAAAAATGAGTGCATTAAGAGAAGTTGCAGATAACCTCGAAACTCTCGTGGATAAAGAAGTATGGCCTATGCCTACTTATGGTGAATTATTGTTTAATGTCTAATTCCCATCCCCCTATAAATAAAGCTTTGCATGGAAAAAGCACTGGTTATAACCAGCGCTTTTTCCTATGCTGAGTATTTATGGTTTAGCTATTCCTCGCAAGGATGTTTAGGCCCTTGAAGTTGATATTGATAAAAAACCAAGTCAAGCCATTTGCCAAATTTATAACCTGCTTTTTTAATTATCCCTGATTTATTGAATCCCAATTTTTCATGCAATAATTTACTGCCCTCATTATTTGCATCAATACCTGCCACCATAGTCGCATACCCTTGATTGTTTGCAATTTTGATTAACTCTTGCAGCAGCAGGGAACCGATATGTTTGCCTCTGTGATCTTTGTGAACATAAACCGAATGTTCAACCGTATATTTATATGCCGGCCATGCTCTAAAAAAGCCAAAAGTTGCAAAACCGACAACAAAATTATTTTCTTCGAAAACCAAAAGAGGAAAACCATCAGTTATTTTTTGCTCATACCACATTGACCGCTCTTTTAATGTATGCGGCTTATAAGAGTAGACTGCAGTCGTATTAATTATAGCGTCATTATATATGTCTAAAATGGCCATTAAATCATCGTGAGTTCCATTGCGAATCATGGGTGTATAATCAGCCTCCGTAAAAAAAATATAAAGTTAAAACCAAAACCATATAATTTATATTTCTCCAAAGATAGGATGCTTCCTGCCTAATAGAGATTTATGCACAATTACATACATACACAATTGTATATAGACCGTAGACAACTTGTGTTTTTGTGCTATAATATATACATATTTTTATTCTGAGTCAATACTCTTTACACTAACAGGTCAACAATAATCTGTTTTCTCATTAGCTGTATTGACCAGGGAAAAATGTGAAAAACTATACGGTAAACATTTTGTATATGAGGTGAAGGAGAATGGTAAAAGATTTGTTGTATCTTATTCCAGCCGGTAAGTATGGTAGAGAAGAAATCGTAAACCTGCTTAAAAATCATCCTGAAATTAAGTTTGCTTCACTGGTTGGTATTGATTTAGCTGGCAATGATACTGATGAAAAGATTCCCATTAGTATTTTTATTAAAGATATGGAAGACTTCTTTAATGGTACCGCAGTACAAACAGATGGCTCATCTGTTGTTCTTACCGGCATTGCCGTATTAAATAACGCAAAAGTAGATATGCTTGCCGATGATAGTGTAAATTGGTTTATAGATTATAATTTCGAACATATTGATGAAGAAACGGGTAAGCCGGTCGGCACCTTGCGCATACCTGCTTTTTTGGTACATAATGGCCTCAGAGTTGACTCGCGCTCCATTTTGGCACAAAGTCTGGACTATATCCAAGCTGAGCTGAAATCTCTCTTTCAGAAGAATACTAAAATTGCCGGACTGGAGCATATTAATGGTGCCGATGTGGAAGAGATTCTTTTCACCGCAGCTACCGAACTTGAGTTTTGGGTAAAAACCCCGGCTAATAAAGCGGAAGTGGAAGAGCTCTCTGCCTCGCAAGTTATGCAAGAGCAATACTGGCAGCGTACTCGCGGCAATGTACGCACGGCTATGGAACAGGCTTTAATGATGTTGGCGAATTATGGTCTTGAACCTGAAATGGGCCATAAAGAGGTTGGTGGCGTTAAGGCGCAGATTGATGAAGCAGGACACTTAAGCCATGTCATGGAACAGCTTGAAATTGACTGGAAATTTTCTAATGCGTTGCAATGCGCAGATAACGAACTTCAGGCTAGGATTTTAGTAAAAGAAGCTTTCCGGGCTAACGGCCTGGAGGTAACCTTTAAAGCAAAACCGATAATTGGTGTTGCCGGCAATGGTGAGCATACTCATATTGGTGTTGCTGCTAAACTAAAATCAGGAAAAATTGTCAATCTGTTCTCACCCTCTGACATGAAAGAGTATTTCTTAAGCGCTATTGGCTATGGCGCTATCATGGGATTGTTAAAACATTATGAAGTTATTAATCCCTTTATTTCAGCTACTAATGACTCACTCAACCGTTTAAAACCCGGTTTTGAGGCTCCTATATGTATTGTAACTTCCTTAGGCCATACTCCAGCTGTACCTTCCCGCAATAGAACTATTCTTGCAGGCCTTGTTCGTGATGTTAACAATCCGATGGCTACCAGATTTGAAGTACGCTCACCTAATCCTTACACCAATACGTACATTGCCATAACTGCGTTTTATCTGAGTATTCTAGATGGTGTTAAAGCGGCTGTCAATTCCGGCAAAACAATTGAAGAATTAGATGCTGAACTTTCTAAAGAGGCGGGCACACAAGGTTTTTATCTTGAAAAAGATAGAGCTTACCGCAGTGAACACGATGTATTTGACGATTATTCCGAAGAAGAACGTAACCGTTTATTCTCTAAACCTCCAGCAACTGTTTGGGAAAACATGCAGAGCATCAAAAAATATCCGGAAAAAGTTAAAACTCTTTCTGCCGGCAATGTTTTCCGCCCAGAACTCATCGAAGCTTTTGTGGCAGGTGCTTTACACCGTTGGAAAACAGAACTGCTAAATCGCATTATTCCAGAAAACCTGAGTATCGTTAAAGAAGCAAAACCACTGCATGATGCTGATTCAGCCAGTGATCTTGATTTATCTCATTGGGACAAAATCAATGCTCTTAGAATCTATTTAGCTAAAGACCACTTATCGCATTTAAGTTTATTTACCCGTATTAAAGAAGCCATTCAGGCAGGTGATTTTGATGCTGCCTCTGAAATGCAAATTGAAATGGCCGCTAAAGTGGATGAGTTAAAAATACTCTATCGCGAATATAAGAAAAATATGATTCATCTCTGCTAATACATTGTAAATACAAATTCCCGGTGCTTATGCACCGGGAATTTGTATTTACTCTAACAGAAGGGTCATAACAACTGTCTTGATATAAGGGAAGACGTTCGCTGCGCTTTTGACATAGTCTTACCATTAAATCAGAATATCTAATATATTGTCTTTAATAAAAAAGTTAAAAAAGTCACAAAGCTAAAAGGAGTTTTATAAAAAATATTGAATATATTCAGTATATTTAAAGTATTTAAGGGGGTATACATATGGGAAAAAACGCCTGTGATATGGGCAACTTGTTTAGCGACTTGGAAGGTTTGAGAATAGCGATTGACATGGAAGCTCGTGGCCGGGATTTTTACAAAAAAGCCTCTGAACAAGCAACTACTAAAGAGCACAAAGCCTTATTTTTGATGCTAATGAATGAAGAAATTGAACACCATAATCAATTCACCAACCTTTATCATAAAACCAAGGAAATTAAGCTTGCTGATTCTGAGGACTATTTATTTGATCCTGAAAGTTCTAAATATTTGACAGTTCTTGCTGAACCTCATATTTTTCCGAAAAATAAAGCTGAGAAAACAGTAAGTGAACTTAAGTCTGTATCTGCTATTTTGCAAGCAGCTCTACAAGATGAAAAAGACTCTATTTTGTTTTATGATGCATTGGCTAAGTGTGCCAAGTTCGAAGAAACTAAACAGGTATTTAATTTGTTAAAAACCGAAGAGCAAACCCATGTAGTTAAACTTCGCGAAATGTTAAGTATTATTGAGGATTAATGTCACCAAACAGCGCTTTCGGGCGCTTTTTTCTTTGAATTTCTAGTGGGAATTTTATAATTAAGCAGGAATTTTAACAGTTAACATCTAATTGTAATCATATTCCACTACATGTGATTATCTTATGGGAGGTTTTAAATATGGAAGTTAAAACAGATTTACTTGAAAAGGGCGCTATTGTTCAACGGGATAGAGAAACCTATGCTATCGCGCCTCATATTCCAGGTGGCGTTATTCTTGATGTTAACGTATTGAGAAAAATTGCCGATGTTTCTGAGAAGTATGGTGCTAAAGCGCTTAAACTGACTTCCGCGCAACGGATAGCTATTGTTGGTATTCCGGAAGACAAGATTGATGCGGTATGGGATGACTTGGGAATGGATAAAGGTGCTGCGGTAGGTCTTTGTGTTCGTAGTGTAAAGATTTGTCCGGCAACACATTTTTGCAAACGTGCCCAGCAGGATGGCTTAACCTTGGGTCTTGGCCTTGATAAAAAATATCATGGCATGGAATTACCTGGCAAGATGAAAATGGGGGTTAGCGGCTGTACAAACTCCTGTGGAGAAAGCTGGGTCAAAGATATTGGACTTGTTGGTACGGTAAAGGGCTGGAAAATTGTAATCGGTGGCTGCGCTGGCGCAAGAGCAAGAGTAGCTGATTTATTAGTAGAAGGAGTTGCGCAAGAAGAAGTTGACTCCGTTGTTGATAAAATAATTGCTTACTATAAAGAAAATGCCCGCAAACATGAACGGCTTGGTATGATGATAGACAGACTTGGGCTAGAAGCAGTAAAAAAAGGTATTTTGGGCTAGATGCTATTTTAATTTAATTATTTATCCTATGCCTAGAATTCAGGCGGCGTCAAAACGCCACATGAATTAAGTCTCCATTTATCAAATCACTTATCAGATAAAGCGCCTTACTTTCAGGCGCTTTATCTTTTTGCCTGGATTTATAGAATTTTTAAGTCGTTAGATGTATACTGTCAATAAGGAGTTTAAAGGAGGCGATTACTATGGAAACTAATAACCAACAGGCTGTGAAATGGGTTCTCGAGCAAATTGAACATCTATCCCGGTTTGGACAAGAACAATCTGGTATTACTCGTCTTGCCTTCACTCCTGCCGATCGAGAGGCGCGGAATTATATTATTACACTTATGCAAAATATGGGACTTACCATACATGTCGACGCCATCGGCAATATTATTGGACGTTACCAACCTGACGGTACAGATGCTAGTTATCCAGCTGTAGCAACAGGTTCACACCTTGATACAGTATTTTGCGGCGGAAAATATGATGGTATTCTTGGGGTTGTTTGCGGTTTGGCGGCAGTTAATTCTTTAAAAGAACGCCATATTAAGAATCCGTTAGAAGTAATTGTTTTTGTTGCTGAAGAATCCA
>Ga0074195_1002860_pt1 | contig 17700 bp, 16 predicted proteins | sample EPASupsiteHSE623_FD_64525 | JGI IMG/M metagenome (GOLD analysis project Ga0074195, IMG submission 64525) | Bioremediated contaminated groundwater from EPA Superfund site, New Mexico - Sample HSE6-23 | ecosystem: Environmental > Aquatic > Deep subsurface > Groundwater > Contaminated ...
ATTGAGGACCTGACCTTTGAAGAATTACAATCGCGGTCCGATGCCCTTTTTGCAGGGGTAAAGCAGGGGCAGTGATCCCAGCTTGAGGCTGTGCAGGCTGTAGTCCATGCCGTTGCTTCGTCGTTTTGCGCCTTCGTCCATCGCCCGGTTGGCTTGTCACAAGGGATTACTGCGTGATCCCGGGAAGGGGATCCCTGCAAAGAAATTAAATCCCGACCGCTGCTGCGCATCGGCTTGGGCTTTTGGCTTTTCAGCCAGCCCCAAACGGAGTTTGGGCTGCCTTCAAAACCAAAATCCCACGGCAAAGCCGCGGGATTTAATTTCATTTGCGGAGGAAGAGGGACTTTTTTCACCCTATCCATCGCGCTGTATATCTTTATATTAGCCTGGTAAGAAAATGCAAACCCACCGAATAGCCACCTCACTATTTTGCACTCATTTTATCTTTCACAAATATAAGAATATACCAACACAAGTCGCTTACTTTAACCTAAATTCCAATTAAGGTTTTTACAAATGGATATTTACTAGCGATGTATACAACAAATAGGGCTAATAGTACAATACCTATAGTCCAGAGTATTAATACCTTAGTCAACAGTCTATTATTAAATTTAAATAAATAAATCGGAAATTTTGGACTAATCAATACTTTAAAACTAAAATAATAAATTTGAAAAAATTTTAAAAAACCATTTCTTTCAATTTTGTGAGATGTATTATCTGTTTTTAAATCCTCTAGCTTTGAAAAGTAACTTTCAATTTCCTCAAAATGTTTTAACTGAAAAAGTAGGGTGAATATTAAGCTGACAAATAAAACTACAATGACAAATCTTGACTCTCCATTAAATCCAAAATTAACAATTAGTAAAATAAAGGATCCATATACAAAAGCAGGCAATTTACGAAGATCAAAGTGATAGAAAACTTGATCACGTTTATATAACAGGTTATAATAGTCAATTTGATAATCAAGTCTTGCAATTGCTGACATTTTTGTCTTTTCAGAAGATATTGATTCGCTTTTTATATATCTTTTTTGATTTTCAAAAAACATAATTGTCCCATATAATAGTCTTTCAGTTAGCTCATTTTTTGGATTAAACCATGAATTATAGCTATGAGTGGCATTACTAATTTTAAATAAGACATTTGCAGAGACTTCACTTGGAATCTTAACCTTTAGTGTACTACTGTCTATTAATAAATAAAATCTAGAATCCTCACTGAAAATATTATCATGAGTTAAAAAAGTTAAAGCATCACCGAGATTAATTTTGTATTTTCCCATGAGTTTGTTATTTGAAAAATTAATGCTTTGACAACTTATTGAATCCAAATGAGAAATACCTTCAAAAGTATTATCTGTAATATTTATTGATTGATTTGAATAAATTTTGAATTGCAAATTTTTACTTATATTTTGATGATAATCTAAGTGTAAATTAGGAAGATATACATTGATATAGCAGTCGTTAATAGTAGTATTACTAATTGTTAGAAGATTTACATCTAAAAGTGGAAGACCTCTAAATTGGCCTACAGCATATTGAAAATTAAAAATATTAAAATTACAATTGTCTATTAATAAAGATAAGCGTGAATCATAGAAACTTACCTCTTTCGTAAAATTAATATTTCCAATGAAACCATTAACATCCGAATGAACAATCACTATATTGTCTTTAATTTCTAATCGTTCATTACTGCTGTCTTTATTACTTATAAATCGGATAATGCTATTTTTAATTATAACATTATATTTTAATTTATGGACTAAAAGAGAATAGTCACTAAAAGAAAAATCAATGGTCGATGAGTCAATGGATATATCTTTGGAATTTGAAAAAATTTCTTTTATTGTCAAATGTTTAAGCTTTCCTCGAACAATACCATTCGTATCAACAGCTTTTTTATCATAAAGTAGTAGATAACCATTTGGCTCATATTCAATTTTTGTGGAATATTTGTCTTCATGGATTCTATATATCTTGTACTTATATTTAAATGTATCTCCCCACAATACCATATAAGTTAATTTAATTATATCTTGATTTTCAATGGTATTTCCCTTATTTTGAATGCTATTTGAAGCGTAATTAGATGGAAGAAAACCTACAAATGTAAAGAGACAAAGAATTAGTTTCATCGCTGAAGATTAATTGTGCTTATAGTTAATTTGTTTAAGCTAAAGTTTTGATATTAAATTTTTTATAAAAATCTTACTTATATTGGTTAAATTAAGTACATGTTTGATTTGGAGAAAATCCAGGAATATTTGATTATGAAAAACTAACTTTCTGTAAATTTTTGAATGGATTGGGTATCAGTTAATTTTGCATTTTAATGATAGATCACATAAAAAAAGTACTTATTATTATTTTATAATTTTTGCAGGATTTTCTATATTTAAAATCTCAATATTCTTTAACTTTGCTGATGAATCTTAATTTCTTGCTAATAACTTATTAAATATTCTCGTATCGAGAGTAATACCAAAAAAGAATCCCCATTTCCAAACATCAGTGAGCTTAATATCTTCCTTTGTTCCGGTATAAAGCGTTTCACCTAGTACAAAATTTTTGTCAGCTAATTGTTTAACCTTTCCGTAATGTCCACCAGCAATAATGCATCCCCCTCTTGCAAATTCATATGTTGCACCTATAAAAAGGTTTTCTTTAAAAGTATTATCTAATGCTACCCCAAATGTTGGATTTAACCTGGTAATCCAATTTGGTTCTTTTAGGATATCTCTTCCTCTTGCCAAGTCGCTACCATTTTTAAAATATTTAAAAGTATTTTGCCAATACCAAATGACATTAAAGGTGAAAATTGTTCTATTACCCCCATTTAATGTATTTATGGTATTTGTTGTATCAGACAATGGGAAAATATCAAAATCAGGTTTCGATAAGTTGGTTGATATAAATGATGCACCTATAGCAACATGATATAGTTTATTTATTTTTACTGTATATGTCGATAAGAGTTTTGTTTCTTTATTTTGTTCTATAATATTTGTTTTCTTGATATTAAATATAACATTATCAGATGTATATGGTCCTCTTTCAAATCGTATGATGGTCCAATCTGAAGCTAATTTTCCTTCTACTTCAAAAGTTGATATTGCATCATAGCTTCTAATTTGTAAATCAACTGGAGAATACTCACCTCCAACTACTTCCAAATCATACCTATCTATGTCATTTCTATCAATAATTACATAAATATATATCTTATCATCTTGATCTAGATTTACAGGAGTGTTGCCAATAAGTTTTCCGTTTTCATCTAATACAATATATGCTTTGTCTTGATTTGAGAAATATCTCTTGCCACTAATGATATTACCAATATATAAAGGATCATCGTTAAACGAGGGTTTGATTGTCCCACTCATTAAATATTCAAAGGCAGTTATTGATCGGCCTTTATTAATATTATCGCCATTATTTGCTTTATTTGAACTTTCCTCAACGAATTCTTTACCAATATCTGAAATAATTAAATCATTAAAACCAGTTGCTCTAAATAACAAAGTTAGGGACTTTCCTGGTGCATTGGCTAATATAATACCAGTTGTTGTATCCATTTGTGTTCCTGCAATATCTATATCTGAATTTTCCATTTTCAAAATATAATTCTTTCCAGTTAATTCTCGATCGGCACTAACTGTTATGTCTTCTTTTGTATTCAATTTTTTTACATCAACTTCTGTTGATCCGATACTTGCCTTCACAGAAAGCTGATTTCCTAAAGATGGTTTGATTGAAATTCTTTGTTGAGCAAAACACGAGGTAACAATAAAAATAGTAACTAGGGTTGTGATTGGTTTTGTTTTCATTTTATTTTACTATTTAATTTTTAAATTGAGACTATCTAATATTGTTATGATTGGTATTACAAAAGTTGTATCTTTTTCATTACCTGCTACCACAATTCCAATAGCATAGTCCCATTCATCAATCACCAATGAACCTGAATCTCCACCAATTGAGAATGGTGATTTGTTATAAGGTTTTATCATAATTAAATTACTTAAACTTCTATAGATACCATCTGGGTATTTTATATTTGTGGAAATATCAATATCAGCGACAAAACCTAAACTAGAACTAATATCACTTTTTATGCTTTTGATAAAAACATTTGTTTTACGTATTTTATCAGTTTCATCTACTTTTCTTACGGCCTTGGGAGCATTTAATAAGGGAATAGTTTTATCTAATTCAATATTAATATTTGGCTCAATTAATGCAATATCTAGTCTTGAGTTCTTAAAAGCAAATTTTAACTTTCCAATGGGTTCACCATTAACTGGATGCACTATATCTTCTTTTCCTACTGGAAGGAAAATATCCCAATCATGATTTTCATTCCAAACTACATGATAGCAAGTCATGATAAATAATTTCTTGTCGCTATTACGAACCACAGGATATGTTACGCTACCTTTTAAATTGTTCCTGAATGCATCTTGGTTTGCAATTTCATCTGATGGTTTTATTGAGAAGCCCAAAGTTTTAATCTCATCTTCATCTTCAATAACATTTAGTTTAAAAATCTTAGTTTTTCCTGTCAAAGATTTGTAGGGTATTGAATTCTGAATTACTGACGAGTCCTTCGAAACATGGAGAGTAACGATTTGATTCTCATAATCTAGTTCGTAGTAAAAAAAACCTTGAATAGAACTTAAAGTATTTGTAAGAAACAATTTAAGATTTCTTATTTCATTTCCTTGTAAGTATTCATCAACCTCAGAAATATTATCGAATTCCCAATCTGCTTTCTCATTTAGCGTTCGTCTTAAATTTTTCGCCTGCAGAACAATATCTAGCAAATCATGAAAAAACTTGGAGCCTAAACTTAAAAAGAAACCTGCCGCAATTGAACCAATAATATTTGAAAGTAATCTCCATCCCGCAAAATCACTTTTTACCCAAAATAGATTAAAACCATCACTAAAAAAAGTAAAGAAATTGGCTTTTGAAATCAGAGCTATAGAGATACCCACTATAATTGATAATTTTTGTATTACTTTCTCCCGATTTTTTTCCTCAATTTCAATATCCTTTTTGCATGAAAATCGTTCATACTGTAGTTTAATTAGATTTGATACTTTCTCAGTTATTAAGCTGAGAATCAATAATACCATTAATGGTTGGATAGCTTTATCCATGATTTAAGAAATTTAAGTTCATGGTGCACATTGCTTATTTTCAATAAATTTAACTAAATGAAAAAATAAATTTTACTTAAGAAAATTTAATTTGGCAATGGTAAGAATCATTCAAAATTACATTGATGACTATATGAGATATATTACCCTATTATAAGCGAAAATACTAAGACAAATTATATATCTACTTGTTGTAAAGTACGTTATTTCTATTCAACAAGTAATTGATAGGAATGTTCGCAAAATGAAAACGCATTTTATTCAATTGAAAATGAGTCATTAAGAATTTTCCTGATTTGACTGCATTTAAGAGAACCTTGTGAGTTGTCATAAGAGTAGATTCATGGCAATTAAATCATAAGGTATAGTGTTTTTAAACAGTTTAAATTATGACCTCTATTTGATGGGTTTATTGAATTCAATTTTGTTAATAACTTTCCTACCTTCGCAAACCCTTGCTATTCCTCAATTATATTTTGTAACCTATTTACCCTCAATTGCATTCTGCTTGTAGTTTAGCATTTCGTAATATCGATGGCGCATTATATTTTTGAGACATGCCCAACAAACTTTACCAACAAATCGACCTGCACAATTATGAAGATATTTCTTCAGGCAGACTGAATCCGCACCTAAAGCAAAACGGTGATCTTTCTTTCCTTCAAAACCTGGTCATCCATGCCAATACAAAAACATTTCTATCCTGCAGCCTTGATGATGATCCGGAAACATTAATTGAGAATTTTGATATCACAAATCTGGGATATGATTCCCGGAGGATGCAGAAATAGCGGTTCGCCATAATACACGGAAAAGTGTGGATGAATTTATCGCCAGGCCAAATAAGATATATCCTTTGGAAGATCTTTTTGATATACCCGATCCGTCGGATAAAAAGAACGCATAGTTCCTTTAACACCGTGGCAACCTAATATCATTTTCGTTTTATTCAAAAAGTCTCTCATCTCCTCTGTTTTCAGGAAAAGAAACATTAATTTCGATAGCATAAAGAGAGTATATCGTTTCCAACTGGATGGTCAGGTGGATGACACAGTTAATCATTGAAGCCTGGAAAAAAGATTTGCCAGATATGATCTTGATAAACCGGAAGAGGGACTTTTTTCACCCCATCCATCGTGCTGTATATCTTTGTATTAGCCTGATCGGAAAATGCAAACCCACCGAATCGCCACCTCACTATTTTGCACTCATTTTCTCTTTACAAAGATAATGATTATATTAAAAGAATGGATTATTATATACTTCCCTTAACTATTTGAAAATACAAAACTTGATCCTATCTTTCGTATTCTAAAAGAAAACTGACCTTTGGCTTATGGAATTTTTTAGTTTGCATACATTTCAAAAACAAACTACAATCCTCCATTATGTCTTAATTGGGTGGGAGGAACCGACTTTATAAATAAGTTAGCGGTCAGGCAAAAAAACAAACCAATATGACAAATATGTATAGCTCAGAAAGTATAATATGGATTAAAAACGTAAAGAGAAACCATGGAAGTGGGTGGGCTTATGACGACAAAGAATGTGGAACTTACTTTTGGCTAAACTGGCCGACAGCAAAGAAAGGAAGTGCTTCGACACCTAAAGTTGGGGACATAATAGTTCTATTTCAAAAACCAAACATTGTGGACGGAAAAAAGAATTACAAAGTCCACGTTACACATTTAGTTTCTCCAGTTTCTGACACAATTCATATTGACGACAAATCTCCAGACCACAAATGGTGCAGAGAAGTTCGCTTAATTGCAAAAGCTAACCCTATTTTTGCAATACCGAATCCAGGCTACTACAACTTTTTTAAACCCAATAGAGGACTAACAAACCCAATAATTAATCTGACTAACAACAAAGGATTACCAGAGCCAGAAGTACAGGAGGATATTTGGAAAATGTTTAATGATTATTTTTGTCAAGACATTAAAAATGAAATATTCAAACCAGAGATACCTATAGGAATCTTTGGAGAATTAGAGGGAGACAAAATAATTAGAGAGCATATCAAACAAGAATTAACACGACGAAATTCAAAAATTGTTCAAATGGCGAAAGAACAAGCTCTTGCTGAAGGAAATGGCAGAATAAAATGTGAGTGTTGTAAATTTGACTTCTTGGCTACATATGGTCATTTAGGCGATAAATTCATAGAGTGTCACCATAAAGTTCATGTTTCAACTGGAGAGAGAATAACAAGAATTGATGACTTAGCATTAGTTTGTTCTAATTGCCATAGAATGTTGCATAGAAAAAAAGACGACGGAACTTATCATGACATTAAGACACTAAATCAAATCATTGTACAAAAGACGAATCAATATAACGAAAGCCCAAACCGCTAACAGCGTGTATAAGCCATTGCTGGCAATGGGTTGCGTAGGTCAGTTCTTTTGGTTATTTTGTGCTAACTCGACCACAAAGCGCTTGGCGACACAACGGCTCATACATGCGGACGTTAGGCGAAATGCTGAAAAGTTGGAACACTAACACCAAGAGTTGAAAAAAATTATGGATAAAGAGATACTATATACAACTGCCTTAGATGATAATATTGATAATGCAGAAAAAGGAAAAGTCTATTACTGTCCACATTGCAAAACTGAATTTATACGACGAAAGAGTGGCAAACCGGGTAAAGGATCAAAGCGACCCCATTTTGCGCATAATCTATTGACAACAAACTGCACTCCAGAAGGAGTTTTGCACTATTCGTTTAAAATTTTCTTAATTAGTTTATTAGAAGAATATTTAAAAGAAAACAAAGCGTTAGTGCTGAATTGGTATTGCCATAGCTGCATTTGGAAAACGAAAATCACTAGATTTTACATATATTGAAATTGAACATGTAAAATCAAGAAACCAAAATATTGAAATAAACCATATCGAGTCAATGAAAACAAAACACCCAATATTTATTTGTATGGAATGTAAAAGAATTAAAAGTAGATATAGTGGAAATAGAAGATTTTAGTTGGGCACATCGCCTAACAAGAATTACAACCTAACCAACAATAAATATAATGACAAATAATTTTACAGCGGATAGTGTTCTGTATTATCCATCAATCGAATTCCAAAGTGAAACATGGGTAAAGTCAACTTTATCATTTTGGGATAAAATATATCGAATTGTCCCAAATGGATATAATCCAAATGATTCTGAAGAAATACATATTGCAAAAAAAGAAGGATTAATTATAGATATTAATCTCACTGCTGAAGACTTAAAACAGACGGCGATCGATTTTGAAAAATTTTGTGAATCTGTAAGCTCCTTACCCGCAGGACTTAATGCTGGTCTTTACCAAGTGCGCCTACATCATGATAAAATTGATGAGAGATTAAAACCTTACTTTACTCAATTTTCAAAATCTATCGACAAAAACGGTTTTTATAAATTGCCATCTAGGATTGCAAATGGCTATATGTTCTTTCTATCAAATACTGTTTCAAAACGAAGAAACATACCAAAACTGACAGATAATCCTGATATGTTTACCGCGATGACTTATTTCGATGTAGAAGGAACTATAGGTCATTGGTACACTGATGAAGAGGCAAAAGAAACCTATTCTAATTTAATCATTGAAAACCTAATTCCAGCTGACATTAGATCATTATCAATATTAGAACTAATTAGAATTAACAATGGAATGGCAAAATACAAAAAAGAATTTCGAAAAAGTGTTTCGGATTTTAACGAGAAAATGACCAAAATTGAAGATTCGGCATTCGCGTTGCAGGAATTAAAAAAATTTAAAAATGAGTTAACAAGAGTTAATGCAACTAAAACCGAGATTCTAAAGACGTATGTAAAGGAGTTACAATCATCACTGTTATACATCGGTTTACCAGTATGTGCGGCAAGTATTCTCGGTTCAATATATTCATCACCAAATGAATTGTATTCAACTATGGGTCAAATTGGTAAAGGTATCTTCTTAGGGGCTGTTGCGTCATTAGGAAATGCAGCAAAGGATGTACGAAATCGTTGGACTAGTTCGCGATCCAATTATTATTTAGAACTTAAAAAACATTTGACATCCTTTGGAAATTCTCAAATACGAATGACAAATATGAACGATCGAATGGAAGAGTTTATTAATGACTAATATTCCTGTTTACAACTTGGCTATGTTGTGCGTAACACGACATGAAAGCGCCATGAAACGGCAACTTAGATTTGATTGGATTTCCACATTCAGATTTAGAAATAATTGTAACACAAAAATTTGGTGCATTTTCTGCATATTCTGTTTATAAAATAACTAAATCTAAAAAAGCAATATTGGGTATTTGTTTCCATGAAGTTGCACATCAGTTTTATAGACCGTTAGGCATCAGTCTGCAAAATCATTAACGGGGTTCTAGAAAACAAATATGCTATCAGACACTTAAGTCGTGTCACTTGACTATCCAGGGAGATGATTTTGTAAACAAATTTCCTTCGCAAATCCTTGCTACTCCTCACTTGCATTCCGGGTATATGTCAGCATTTAATAATATCAGTACCCCGGCATATTTTTAATATATGTACAGCAAACTCAGCTAGCAACCCGACCTGCACATTTATGAAGATATTTCTTTAGGCTGACTGAATCCGAAACTTAAGCAAAACGGAGATATATTTTTTTCCAAAAATGGTCATTATGTGATCTTTTCACTCAACCATCATTTCAATATTGAAAAGAATTTCATCAATTAGGTATTCCTCACTGTCATTGTAAGACTTCTCTTCTTTAAGTTTTTTGATAAGAGTCGATTTGAGTTTTTTAAGTTTAGTGCTACCTCTAACCATGTTCTTTTTCTTCTATATATCCACCTCTTTCATAAAATCCTATTTATATTAGTACCTATACAAAATTTATCTTAAATAAACAAGATGTATTTAAACAATTTACAAACGTAATTTTGGCATCTTGGTTATTAAAGTGTTTATAAATCAAGAAAATATATGCTGACTAACTATCCGATATTGCCTAGCTTTGCTCCAAGAATATTTGATGGTTTAATGTGCTAATAAGTACCGTTCTTTTTTACTACGTTATTTTTGGTTTGAAACCATTAAATATAGAGTGGTTTCAGAGGCTTGGTTAAAAAAGATATTAACACAGCTATAAACGGTTAAAAATATTTACGAAATAGTTTGTATGTGTTTAATAAAGTGTTTATCTTTGACCCAAAATTGGAGGTAGCTATGTCAAATGATAACTTACAGCTTACAATAAACACACTGATAAATCAGCGTGAAAAGCTACTAAAGAAAATTAATTCTTTAGATGAGGCTATTGCAATACTGCGTGGAGAAGTATCATCTGAGCCAGTTATTGTATCAAATGAACCCAAACCTTCAACTATTGTGCCTACAACCCCTGCAGATTATGACGTAAAATCTTCCGTAAACAGTAAGGTTAAGTACATTTTGAAGGAAAAGAATAGGTTTATGCGATTCAGGGAAATAGCTGAAATAATGGCAATATATGATCATAAAATAAACATTAGTATATCTGATTTGGCTAATAAAATATCCAATGCCTGTGCTAATTTAAAGCAGAATAACGAAATTGTTAAAGTACGTCCTGATAACAAAAACATAAACAGCTATTGGGGGAGCCCTAAGTGGTTAAATCCTGATGGGAGCATTAAAACCGGACATGAAATTGATCAATCTAGTATGGTAATTAGAAATAAAACGAATATCGAAATTTAAAAATAATTATGCCGAAGATAAAGCTGTAAAATAAAAAACAGTAAGCGCTTTAAAGATACCTTGGCACTTACTGTTTGGTAAAAGAATCAATACTTCTTGGCGGTCGTATCTGCCCGGGCTTCTTCACCCAGGTTTTCTTTTCCATAACAAAGGTATCTTATTTTAAATTAAAATCAAAATGAGTTACCCAAGAAAGCCGTTAGGAACTACGGCAAAAACAGGAGAAATATGCCCAGAAAGTGGCGTATGGAAAGTTGAAGGGACTCCAACTACAACTGCTCCTATAGCAGAAGGTAACAAAATGCCGCCTTATGACAATAAGGCTGTTACCTGGAAGTTGATCCAATATGCTTAATTATTGAATTGTTCAAAGGGGGTCGCTAAAAAAAGCGACCTCTTTTTTCCCATCTCACTATTACCCCTACACTTCTAACTTAGCAGCGTTAAAGAAAACAACCCCTGCCCACATTCTGCCAAGTACCCTGAACACAAACAATCCGGCTATCCGAAGGCCTTGGGGGAAACCCCAAAAAATGCCTATATGAAAAACCTAAAGGTAAAGACGATTAAGTTAAGGTCACATGAAAAATTTTTTTGACCTCCCACCTTGAAAACTTTTTTTAATATCAAAAAAAGTCATGGGTATATAGAGTGAATTGGTTGCTCGTGTTAAGTAGTTTCGGGAGTTCAGATTCATTGCTGGGCTCCTTTTTTTTTTCAGGGATACGACTGGAAGTTCAATAGATTGTGTGGGTCAAAGTGAGAATTTACTTTACATATTAGCGGGTCTTGCGGGAGGGGCAGAAAGAAAATAACAAATAATGAAGAGAAATGCTCCCTATCCCTATTAGTATTACACCTCACTCCGGAAGAGAATCTATCATTGGTGGGCATGATGCGGGGAAGAGAGGTCAATCTTTCTTTCCAAATACCTTTCTTTCTGTTTCCAAAAGAAGTGCTTCAGTAAACCTATTCATGAAACTTAAAACATCCTTAATAAACTGAGCCTTTTTAATTGAGCAGTATTTTTCCTTTAACATTAGATTTGCATTCCCCTCAACTTTTTTCTTTAGTTCAGAACTTGTTATATACCCATTACGATGGACAAAACTATTTCTAAGTTGCCTATAAAAATCAAAAGCATCAGTAATTCCAGGTTCAATTTTTTTATTTTTAAGCACACTAATAAAATCATTCCATTTGAAAGCATGAGCTTTTGATTTTTGGAATTTTAGTACTTTCTCAATAAAATCAATAAACAAGATGCTTTCATAGTAATTGTAGATTGAAAGAAATAAGCTTTTAAACATAAAATGAGGAATAAGTTTCTCTCTTTCATGAAGCTCTTCTGAGTACATTTGGTAGATTGAAATTTTATATTTCTCGTCCGTTCCTTTAAGATCAGCCTCAAATTCCTCTTTTATCTTAAAATAATCCTCCTTTAATTCTGAATAGATTTTATCAATTATCTTACTAAATAAGAAAAAATTACTTTCTATATCGATTCGGATGAACTCTAGTTCATCCGAATATATTGTGTATTCCTTAATATCAGAAGCACTAACGGAGTAAGGCATAATATAGTTTTAATGACTGAAAACATCCCCCTGAACACTATTCAGGGGGTTAATAAAAACAAACACATAGAGACAAACTTACTTTTTTGGTTTCTTTTTATCTGGTGCTTGCGAAAGTGCTGAAGCAGCAACAGATTTTACTTTTTTGGGTGTTTTGGGATCACTTAATAATTTAGCAGCTTTGGAAGCCACTTTAGCGGAAGTTTTTTCATTTTTTGCCATAATGGTTTGTGTTAAAGGATTAGGCTGATATAAGAGGAATCGATGGAACAATAATTGGATGATTGTTTATTTTTAATGGAGAAAAGGAAAAGGCGTTGTCAGAATTAGTGATAATGTCATTTTCGGGAATATGTTCTTTGATTTTTTTCAACGCTGAATCAAAATACACCCTGCTGATTTCACATGCAGTTAGGCTTAATCCTGCTCTATAGCAAGCAATAGCAATTGTACCGCTTCCTAAGTGAGTATCGAGGATTAAGTCACCGGGTTTTGAATACATTTTCAGAAGCCATTCATATAATTCTACTGGTTTTTGGGTCGGGTGAATTTTATTTCTATTTTTTCGCACACTAAATTTAAATATTTTGGAGGGCTTGTCAATAGAGGACCAGGCCATTTCAGCCATTGAAAAATTATTCAAAGTTTCTGGTTGGTTCTTATCCCAAATGATAAAACCTCTATTATATTCACTCCTCCCCCATAATTGTCCAAAATAGTTGCCACCCCAAATAATTTGATTCTTTGACACTCTGAATAGCTCATTAAAATAATTATCATTTGGCTTAACATCCCATTTACTATATTCAGCCATGTTAAATTTATAATCCCCTCCTCTTTTCGTTTTATTTAAAATTCCATAGGGGGGATCAACAATTGCTAAATCAAAATGCTTATCCTCATATCGAGACATCAACTCCATATTATCCTCTCTCGTCACAGTAATCATAACATTTTCAGTTTTTAGTGCCAAATTTCATAATTGTCAAAAAGGAAATTTCCCGACTTATATCTTCTCCAAATTTAGTTGTAATAATCTTGTCAAAATCTTCATAATCAATATCTCTTATATCCCGTTCAATATGGTTATAAAGATATTCAGAGAATGTACTTGCTCTAATGATTACAATCGGGGTACTTTTAATGTCCTGTAAAACAGCAGGAACGTATCTTGGTGTGACTACTATTGTATATTCAGCCCCAATCCTATCCCGATGACCAGCTAATCTTCCTGAACTTATTCCTGAAAGTTTGTTTTTTGTCGATTTTGCATCTACCGCGAATTTTTTCTTTCGAGAAAGATATAAGCATTCTATATCAGTTTTACCAGCACCCCCAATTTTCCTGGCATCTACATTACTAAATAAATTAAAGCCGTCAACTAAAATATCTTCGAACAAATAGGCTTCCTCGCCTTCTGTATTATTTGAATATTGCTCTATGAGTTTAGGAAGATTTAATAATTCAAGTTTTCTTGAATCAATAGCCTCTCCAATTTCTTCTAGCAGAACGCGTGGATAAAAGCTGTATATCTCTTTAACAACATCTATTTCAAGTCTTTCCGGATCATTGAGAAGTAATGGTTTGTCAAGAAATGAATATTCTCTTTCAAGCCTAATGGCTAAATTAATAAGAGGGGATGTAATCGATACTTCGTTTCTGGTAATTTTTCTAAATGTTTCTGTCTTTCCATGCTGTAACCTACCGATTACACTTCCGTTTCTTTTATCAAGGATACCCGCATCAACTAATAGGTTACTTACATAATAATCCCACTCATATGATGAATTGACAAATGTATGCTCGTCTTTTGAAAACATTATCATCAATTCGCCATCAGATCTTGTTCTTAAATCAATTAGGCTTTGAACCAAAGTTTCATATATATCAGGATTTATCTCCTTTATGAATACAATTAGGTAAGCCACCTCAAAAGAATAGAGTTTATTTTGAAGCCTATCTTCCATCAGCAATCTAAAAATTAGTCTGAAAGGAAAAAGCTGAAATTCCCTGTCAGTGCCACTGTGTGGATGTGGGAATTGCATTGCCCATAACATGGTAAGAAAAATCTTAGAAGACTTTTCATTGTCGCTTATATGTTTTAGTATTAAGTTCCCTAAAGGGCAAAATAAAAACCTATCTTCTCCATCTATTTCTGCTTGATACCCAAACATATAATAGGATATCTGATTAATTCTGTGATTAATGGCATCTAAAGGCAATTCGGAATTTCGTTCGCTATATAAACCAATTTCCCTTAATTTCAAATTAAGCCTGGTTCTTTCTCGTTTGGAAATAGCCGTCTTGGAATAAGTTTTTAATAATTCTGCAACAGTACATAATAAGTGGAAGCTTCTTGTATGACGATAAAGAATCCATTTTTTTCTATCAATTCTTAAAGTCATCTTTAATTATTTATTTGATTAACAATATTTTTAATCAATAAAGGTGGAATACACTCCCCAATACATTTTCTAATTGTTAATTCAGGAGTATCTTCAGGCATTCTCCAGTCCTGAGGAATAGAAGATAAAATCATCAGTTCTAAAGGTGTTAGAACTCTGGCATCCGAAAATGTACCATCTTTCAAAGGTCTACCAGGATGAACATTAAGCATTGAGCTAATTGCATCATTTCTCATAGTAATTGTTGGAGAAGGTTCATCCCATTTAATTCTTCTGTAAGTAGTATTATAACTTGAAATTTTTTCACCATTCGGCTTAACTGGAAAATGAATTTCATTCTCAAAAGCTGATTTTCCAGTAGGTGTGTGTTTCATCCATTCAATATGATTTATATGGTGTTTTCTAGCGAAGTGCCATTTTAAGTTAGATTTTTCCCCTGCCTCTATGCTAGGCAAATGTCCAATTGCCTGCTCCACATTCATAATTTTTGAAGCGCTCGGACTTGGCCATTTTAATCCTTTTTTAAATAGTTTAATTATAGCCCTTTCTCTTCTCTGTGGAACACCATAATTTAGAGCATTATAAACATCAGCTTCAATCTCATATTGTGATTTGAAAAGAATGCTCAGAATATCATAAATTTTATAAAATCTATTTTGAAATGGCAATTCTAACTTAAAGAATGTCGGAACATTTTCTATTAAAATAAATTTAGGCGATTTAATGGTGATAAACTCAATAATTCTAAACACAAGAAAATTCCGACTATCTGTCAACATCTGTTTAACGTTTCTATTCTTGCCAGCAACACTCATGCCCTGACAAGGCGGTGATGCTAATAAAAAATCAACTTTATCTCCAGAGTGCTCTAGTATTGATTTAAATATGTTATCATTTAAAATGTTCCCATTTATCATTTTTGTCTTAGGATAAATGGTTTGATATAATTTTGATCTTTCCTCTATCAATTCATTAGCAACAGAGATATTTATTCCTATATCCTCAAGGAATGTCTCTGCAATCCCAATACTCGAAAATAATGAAGTCCCTATCATCATTAATGCTTTGAATTTTTCTGGATTGATTTTCGTCTTTCGGTTACCTCTTGAATGATATTGTTAATACAAAGGTCTAAATTTCCCTCGATCTCTTTACCCCAAAACCTTAGAACTTTCCAACCTTGTTTTAACAATGTATCATTTACGTTTTTATCTCTCTCGATATTTCTCTCAATTTTTGGATACCAGTATGTTTGGTTGCTTCTGATCTTGTGTTTGTTATTTTCCCAGTCTTTTCCATGCCAGAATTCGCTATCAACAAATATTGCAATCTTAATCCTTTTAAATGAAATATCCGGATTCCCAAAAATGTTTCTATCATTTTTTCTATATCGAACCCCCATGCTCCATAGTTTTTTTGAAAGAATCAGTTCGATCTTTGAATTTTTGCTTTTTATTGATCGCATAACATCCGAACGCTGCTCTTTTGAGAATCTATCCATGGCTATTATGATTACAGATAATATAAGCCAAAATGTATAGTTTTCTTAAATTATTTTTCAACCGTTAAAAAACGTAAATAAACTAAAAAAAGACGTGCAGGTATTTTTATATGTTCGAGGGAGTATGGACATTGGTTCTGTCATTTTAATAATAACTTAAAAATCAGAGCAATGAAAACTTTCAAAACGATTCAGGAATGGTTAGGCTCTAAACCTGCAAAAGAAGAAATCGAAAAGGTTCTTACATCAATCAACAACAAAGAAATCTCAAAAGCCCGTAGAAACCTTTTCTTTATGTCTTTGGAGATTGGTAGAATTCAGAGGTACAAGAAAACCACTGAAAAAATGGGCTTTAAAGTCAATGAGGATACGATACAAAGGGGAAAGACCTTCTGAATACTTGCTAATGGCATATCATAGCGGTTTAATAGTCCATTAATATTTTGAATATAAAAGCAATATTATCACTTCTTTTTAATAATTAAATATTTAGCAATTACCCTATTTAACGGGATACCAACATGACCCATTAATTTACATTTTCAAAATTAAGGGTTATATTAATTTTGTTAATAAGTTTTCTTCCTCCGCAAACCCTTGTCAATCCTCAATTGTATTTTGTAACCCATTTGCATTCAATTGCATTCCCCTCCAAGTGCCACATTTCGTAAAGTCACGGCCTGTATATATTTTTGAGACATGTGCAGTAAACCCTACCAACAAACCGACCTTCTTGTTTATGAAGAGATTTCTTCCGGCAGGCTTAACCCGCGTCTACCGCAAAATGGGGATTATTCTTTTCTACAAAATCTTGTCATTATTGCAAATACAAAAATGTTTTGCACCTGCAACCTGGAAGAAGACCCGGAAAGTATAATCGAAAAATTTGATATAACCGAGTTGGGATATCATTATCGAGAGGATGCTGAAATTCTGGTTCGGCCGAATTTAAAAAAGAGCATGCATGAATTAGTCGCAAGGCCAAAAAGAATTTATCCTTTAGAGGACAAGTTTAATATTCCGGATCCTCCGGATCAAAAGAGTACCTATTTCCTGGGTTTGATTACCGATGAATTTGAGAGAATTAAGATCAGGGCCAACAAAGTCCTAGAATCAACCTGTAAAAGGAAACACCTTGCCTTGTTTGCCCATAAAAACATTCAACGGGCAAAAAAAATACAATACGATGTCCGTTACATGCTTAACAAAATCCATAGGCCCTGTTCAACGGTAACCGAAAACCCGGATGTGTATGTGATTTTTGTGCTGAATATCTTCGTGACCAGGATAATTACTTTTTACCAGCAATT
>Ga0074195_1002861_pt1 | contig 17698 bp, 17 predicted proteins | sample EPASupsiteHSE623_FD_64525 | JGI IMG/M metagenome (GOLD analysis project Ga0074195, IMG submission 64525) | Bioremediated contaminated groundwater from EPA Superfund site, New Mexico - Sample HSE6-23 | ecosystem: Environmental > Aquatic > Deep subsurface > Groundwater > Contaminated ...
TTTTCGTGTAGATTAATTTAAAATTGAACAGGCAACGATAAGAAATAATCAGAATCTATCTGACATCCTGTCCCGAAAGGGGATCTCCATGCAGGCGATCGATCAGATTGTACGTACTTCCACTTCCATTTTTGATGTACGCAAAATGAAGAGAGACAACCATTATTATTTCTTTTCTTCCAACGACAGTTTAAAAAATTTACGGTATTTCGTTTACGAAATTAACCAGATTGAATATGTTGTGTATTGTTTTGAAGACAGTCTTCATGTCTATAAAGGAGAGAAACCAGTCACAAGAAAGATCAGATCCTCTTCCGGTACGATCACGTCATCGCTTTGGAAAACGATGGAAGATAATAACCTCAGTCCAATGTTGGCTATGGGTTTAAATAAAATCTACCAATGGTCGATCGATTTCTTCGGCATTCAGAAAGGAGACCAGTTCAGAGTCATTTACGAGGAAAGCTTCGTTGACAGCGTTTCAATCGGGATTACCAATATATTTGCCAGTGAGTTTAAGCATTCCAGGGAAGATTTTTATGCATTTCAGTTTATAAAGAACGATACAATTCAATATTATGATGAAAAAGGGAAAAATCTGAAAAAGGCTTTTTTGAAGGCCCCCCTGGAATTTTCACGGATCAGTTCCCATTTTACGCACAGCCGCTTACACCCGGTGCTTAAGTTCAGACGCCCGCATCACGGGATCGATTATGCTGCGGCCTCCGGAACTCCGGTCGTTTCGATCGGAGAAGGAGTTGTTACCCGCAAAGGGTATCAGGCGGGCGGAGGAGGCAATTACCTGTACATTAAACACAATTCGGAATATACCACCTGCTACATGCACCTGAAGGGCTTTGCAAAAGGAATTGCTCCGGGCACCCGTGTCAGACAAGGACAATTGATCGGATTTGTGGGGAGTACGGGACTTGCAACAGGTCCCCATCTCGATTTCCGGGTCTTTAAAAACGGCACTCCCGTCGATCCGTTAAAAGTAAAGTCCGAACCCGGTAAACCGATCGACAAAGAAAGTCTTCCTCAGTTTACCGAATTGAAAGACTCTTTGATGATCGAACTGAAGAAGATCATTGTGAATAAAGAACTTACAGCTTCCAGCCGTTAAGCGTCAGTATTCTTTTCTATTAAAAAGCGAATGGCAAACTGTTAATAGCTAATATTCCGATTCCTGTTCTTCCTTTAATAACAGATCTTCGATGACCTTTGGATAATGTTCATATTCCAGCTTATGGATTTTTTCAGCCAGGTTCTGTGGAGTATCGGCCCTGTCTACCGCACACTTCGCCTGAAAAATAATATCTCCGTCGTCATACCTTTCGTTCACGTAATGAATGGAAATCCCGCTCTCCTTGTCTTTATTCCTGAGAACAGCCTCATGCACATAATTCCCGTACATACCCTTACCCCCGTATTTGGGCAAAAGTGCAGGATGAATATTGACTACAATGAATTCCTCAGTTAAATTATGCGGAAGCAACCATAAGAAGCCTGCCAGCACAATCATGTCGACTTTTCGTTCACTCAGCTTTTCCAGCACTTCAATGCTCCGGTACAACTCATCCCTGCCAAAGGTAAAGGTCTCAATTCCCAGCTTTTCGGCCCTGATTAAAGCATAAGCATTTTCATTATTTGACCACAGGGAATCCACGATAACATCCCTGCTATTTTTAAAGTATTCGATAATATTTTGCGCGTTTGTTCCTGAACCTGAGGCGAATATTGCTATTCTTTTCATAATTATATCCTTTACGACAACTAATTTGAATTTTAGACTGGTTTGTTTAAAAAAAATACCACCGTAAGCACAGTAGGTACTCCTAGTAACTATTTATTTCAAAAATTACTTGAAATATTTTGGGTAAATTTATTACTTTGCAGCGGATTTTTTAAAAAATAAAATTGAATATTAACTTAAAATTAGAACTATGTCTGACATTGCAGCAAAAGTAAAAGCAATTATTGTCGACAAATTAGGTGTTGACGAAAGTGAAGTAACCAATGAAGCTTCTTTTACAAATGACCTTGGTGCCGATTCACTCGACACAGTCGAACTGATCATGGAATTTGAAAAAGAATTCGATTTGGCAATTCCCGACGATCAGGCTGAAAAGATTTCAACCGTAGGGGAAGCTATCGCACACATCGAAGCAAACATCAAAAAGTAATAAATCAAAATTTATGGAATTTAAACGGGTAGTTATTACCGGTCTTGGAACCATAAATCCGCTTGGTAATTCTATTCAGGAATATTGGGAAGGGCTAAAAAACGGAGTCAGCGGAGCAGGAACCATTACCAGAATGGATATCGCGCTTCACAAGACTCAATTTGCATGTGAAGTAAAGAATTTTGATCCCACAGTCTATGTGGAAAAGAAAGAGGTACGTAAAAACGACCTCTTTACTTTATATGCATTTGCATCGGCACAACAGGCTATTGATGATTCGGGACTTGACCTGGAAAAGATCAATAAGGAGCGTGCCGGAGTAATTTGGGGTGCAGGGATTGGAGGTCTCCAGACTTTCTACGAAGAGGTAAGGGATTACGATCTTTCCCGGCCCAAATTTAATCCTTTCTTTATTCCTAAAATGATTGCCAACATCGCGGGTGGATTAGTTTCTATTCGCTTTGGGTTCAAGGGGCCAAATTTCACTACCGTATCGGCTTGCGCATCTTCTTCTCACGCGATGATCGAAGCCATGAATCTTATTCGCTATGGGAAAGCGGACATTTTTATCACCGGAGGATCTGAGGCCGCAATCAATGAAGCAGGCTTATGTGGATTCAATTCCATGCGGGCGCTTTCGACACGGAATGATGACCCGGCAACAGCTTCCCGTCCTTTCGACAAGGACCGGGATGGTTTTGTAATGGGAGAAGGTTCGGGCGCAATGATCTTTGAAGAATACGAACATGCGATTGCCCGTGGTGCTAAAATCTATGCAGAAGTTGTGGGCGGAGGGATGTCGGCTGATGCCTATCACATGACAGCCCCCGATCCCGATGGCAGAGGCGCCACTCTGGTTATGAAATGGGCGATTGAAGATGCCGGCATAACACCACAGGACATTGATTACATCAATGTTCACGGAACTTCTACTCCCCTGGGAGATATTGCTGAACCGAAAGCAATTTTGAATTATTTTGGCGATCATGCCTATAAACTTAGCATTAGTTCAACAAAATCAATGACAGGCCATTTGCTGGGAGCTGCCGGTGCTATCGAAGGCATTGCTTCGGTACTGGCCCTGCAAAATGGAATTATTCCTCCCACTATTAATCATTTTACTGACGACCCCGAGATCGACAATAAACTTGATTTCACCTTTAATGTTGCCAGAAAGCGTGATATCCGTTATGCTTTAAGCAATACTTTTGGTTTTGGAGGACATAATGCGACAGTAATTTTCAAGAAATATTAATCGTGATAAGAACGATCGTTCAACAAATAAAGCTCTTTTCTACTCCCGGAAAAGAGTTTTATTTATTCCTTAAATCATTATTTGGATTTGCGCCTTCCAATCTTCAGCTTTATGAAACGGCGGTAATCCATAGGTCTGCATCCAGACTGGATTCGCAAAAGAACTGGGTAAATAATGAACGGCTTGAATATTTGGGAGATGCTATTCTGGGAGCTGTAATGGCAGAGTTCCTGTATAACCGTTTTCCAAACCAGGATGAAGGGTTCCTCACTCAAATGCGTTCAAAGCTGGTGAATCGTAGTTTTTTGACCGAGCTCACCTATCAGACCGGTTTGAACAACTATATCAAGTCGAATACCAACAACACGCTCGAGAACAGCCATATTTATGGTGATGCCCTCGAAGCTCTTATTGGCGCTCTTTACCTGGATAAAGGGTATCAGGTGACCCGACAGTTTATTACCAAAAAGCTTTTACTTAAGTATGTTGATTTACGGGCTATCCAGTTCATTAATACGAACTATAAAAGCCAATTGATCGAGTGGAGCCAGAAAAATAAAAAAGAAATTAATTTCGAAACAACGGAACATCACCAGGGTGACAGACAACCTAATTTCATTTCGGTGATTACCATCGATGAGAAAATTATTGGACAGGGGAAAGGCGCTTCAAAAAAAGAGGCGCAGCAAAATGCCTCACAACGTGTTATTGAAACACTCCGGCAGCAACACCCGGAAACTTTTTAAAAAGTCGTAAGTAACGAGACACGTGTTGCGAGTAAAAATCTTCAACTTCACGACTCGCTACTTGTTACTCACTACTCTCCACTGTTAAAGATTGTTAAGCCCTGATTTGAGGTATTTTTTTAAGGTTATCTTTGCATCATGAACAGAAAGGTAATTGTCACGTTGATTGTTTTTATGGTACTGGTTATGACCAGTTTGATCCTGGTACAGACCAATTCGCTGACAAAAACATTTGAGATCAGGGAGGAACAATTTGACCAGACCGTTTCCAGAATATTAAAAAGAGTCATCGACCGTCTGGAATACGATGAAGCTTCCCGAATCCTCAGCGGGACAACACAAAGCAATAAAAAACAAGGCGGATTTTTTCCCAACATCGCGGGAAGAGACAACTTGTCCGGGAACCAGTCACAAAGCGATATTAATATATCATTCCTTTATTCACAACGAAGCAGCTCTTCTGTTTATGGAGAAGAGCTCATTCAATATTCGGGCAGACTAAGTATCGGGCAGACTGAACGTGGGCGTCCCGGCGAATTCCCTTCCGCTTTTGATGTGGTTCACGATCAGAACAATTATATTAAGGAGCAATACGAACAACGCATGAAGGATCAGGCTGATTATTACCGGCTTGCCCGGAATCAGCATTTAATGTCCAGGCTTCCTCTAAAGGAACGGATCAGCCAGCAACAACTGGAACACCTGTTAAGAACTGAATTCAGAAATAATAATATTGATCTGGATTTCAAATATGCCGTAAAAAGTTATCCTCAGGGGAAAGAGCAATTGGTATTTGGCAGCAAAAATTACTCACCCGATAGCAGAAAAGAATATCATGATCTTCTCTTCCCTCGCGATTTGGAGCCAAAAGGTGATTACCTGCGTGTATACTTCCCCAGAAGAGACACATACTTGTTAAAGGAAACCGGGATAATGGTCATTCCCACGATCATCCTGACGGGCCTGCTCATCGCCATTTTTACTTATACGATCATGATCATTCTGAAACAAAAAAAGTTGTCGATGATCAAAAATGACTTCATTAATAATATGACGCATGAGTTGAAAACACCAATCTCAACCATTTCGCTGGCCAGCCAGATGCTCCACGACAACAGCATTTCAAACACGCCTAAGGTGACCGAGCATATTTCAAGCATCATTCTTCAGGAAAGCAAACGGCTGAGTTTTCAGGTCGAAAAGGTACTTCAGATGGCTGTCTTCAATGAGGGTCGTTTAAAATTAAAATTCAAAGAATTCCATTTTCATGAGCTCATTCGCAATGTTATTCATAACTTTGAACTACGTGTAAAAAGCAAGGATGGCAAACTGGATGCAGAACTTTTGGCAGAAAATGATCTGATCAAGGGAGATGAAGTACATCTGACCAATGTGATCTTCAATTTATTTGACAACGCTGTCAAATATAGCCGGGAACGTCCGGAGATCCTGATCAAAACTGAAAATAAAAATGGGTTTCTGCTCATTTCGGTCAAAGATAACGGCATTGGTATTGCCAAAGAGCATCTGGATCAGATCTTTGAACGTTTTTTTCGTGTTCCCACCGGTAATGTACATGATGTAAAAGGCTTCGGGCTTGGCTTGAGTTATGTAAAAAAAATAGTTGAATCGCATCAGGGGAAGATCAAGGCCGAAAGTGTGGTGAATAAGGGAACGAAATTTGTTATTTATTTTCCGCTCAACATGAAATAAACGTTTCGTTTAAGCGAGCGCAAAGGCAAAACGCAGTTTGAGACTTTGCCGAGCGACAGAAACGACTAATGTAAATGAAAATGGAAACAAAAGCAAAACTTTTATTGGCCGAAGATGATGAAAATCTCGGGTTATTGTTAAAAGAGTACCTGATTGCCAAGGGTTACAATACTGATCTCTATGGTGACGGAGAAGTCGCTTATGCCGGATTTAAAAAGCATGAATACCACCTTTGCATTCTCGACATCATGATGCCTAAAAAGGACGGCATTAGTCTTGCCCGTGACATCCGGCTGATCAATCAGGAAATACCAATTATTTTCCTGACCGCCAAGAATCTGAAAGAAGATGTTTTGGAGGGTTTTAAAATCGGAGCCGATGATTATATCACGAAACCTTTCAGCATGGAAGAGCTGATCTTCCGGATCGAAGCAATTCTTCGCAGGACCAGTCAGGAAGGGAAAGCTCCTGAACAAGCCATATACAAGCTGGGCCGCTATACTTTTGATCCAAGGAAACAGATCCTGATGAATGAGGGTGAAGATGAACCGGTGAAGCTGACCACCAAGGAATCAGAATTACTCCGTCTTCTTTGCAACAACGCGAATAAAGTACTGGAACGTAATTTCGCGCTGAAGACCATCTGGATTGACGACAACTACTTCAATGCCAGAAGTATGGATGTTTACATCACCAAATTGCGCAAACATCTGAAAGATGAACCTTCGGTAGAAATTATCAATGTCCATGGAAAAGGGTATAAACTGATTATATGAGAGCGGTGGGCTATCAGCCATGAGCTGTGAGCTTCCTTGCAACTGTTAGCCAGTTGCCGGTTGCCAGCAGCCAGGAAGCTCAGGACTCGCTACTCAAGACTTCCACTGTTGGCGGAGATCACACAGCGAAATCCGGTATGACTTAAGCTCGTATCCCAGGTTGATTTCATTCGTGCCGAAACCCGGAAGCCTGAACAATACTGGTCGTTACATAGAAAGGATCCTCCCCGTGATACTCTTTTCATGGCATAAGGCTCGTCCGGATCCCATGGCGTTTTTGGTCCCTGCGGATTGTCAGTAATTTTATTTTGAACACAATCTGAATAGTAATCAGAACGATACCAGTCCGAACACCATTCCCAAACATTTCCACCCATATCATAGAGACCGTATCCGTTTGGAGCATATTGTTTTACAGGAGCCAGCCCCTGATATCCATCCTTTCCAGTATTTTGGTCAGGAAAATGTCCATCCCATGAATTGGTCTTTGGTTTTCCCTCATGGACTGGCGTATTTCCCCATGGATAGATGATCTGTTGCGTTCCCCCCCTTGCGGCGAATTCCCATTCAGCTTCGGTAGGCAATCGTTTCCCTGCCCATTTGGCATACGCAGACGCGTCTTCCCACGAAACATGCACTACCGGGTAATGATCCATTCCCTCAATAGAACTCTCCGGCCCCATTGGATGGCGCCAATTAGCCCCGGGCCTCCAACTCCACCAGGCTGAAGGATCATTTAAAGGAACAGGCTCTTTGGTTGGTTCAAAGACCAGTGAAGCGGGAACCAAAACATCGTCCGGAGGTTTTGGCGTTCCCGGAGGCAATTGCTTCTTCAGTTCTTTCCAGTCGGGCTTTCGTTCAGCAGTAGTCATATATCCGGTAGCTTCTGCAAACTCCCTGAACTGAATGTTTGTCACTTCATGTTCATCCATATAAAAAGCAGACAGATTAACCACATGACAGGGGAACTCATCCGGCCTCCCCCAGATACTGTCACCACCCATTACGAACGAACCACCGGCAATCAAAACCATCCCTTGTGTAGATCCTGCCAGGGTATCATTGGCATCCTGAACAGCGAAAGCGTTTTGAAACCTGGATGGGACAGTTGTACAGCAACTTTGCAAAGTATCACCGCCTGTATCTTTTCCGGATGAAAGCGGAGAAGAGTTTGAAGGATGGGAATGACAGCCCGTAATCAATTGCCAGCCAATAATAAATAACAAAATAATTACCTGTTGTGACAAGGACTTGATGACTATAGCTCGTTTCATTAATAAAACCGTTTGGAAGAAGAACAAGAAAAATAAGAAAGTGTTTAATGAGATCAGGACATTGAAGGCACGTTCAGGATCATGTCGCTCGCAGAGGCAATTTGTTCTCTGCGGCCCATGATGTAAACAATGTCCTGCCCTTCCAGCCTGAAATTGGCATCCGGATGCTCAATCAGTTTATTTTTCCGGAGAATAGCCACCAGGGTAACGCCAAAAACTTTTCTGAACTCCAACTCCCTGATGGTCTTTCCGGCTACGCAGGATTCAGTTCTGATTTTCAGCGCGATCACATCCAGATTGGGAAGTTCCTTTAGTATTTGAGAGGAGTCGTCAGTATCATCACGGAAAACGCCATATTGCTCATCCCTGATCTTGGCGACAATCATATTAATTTCCCGTTGCGGTACCAATCGCCGGCTCAGCACCCTTTCAAACAAATTGACTGCCGTCTCAAATTCTTCCGGAATAACCTGATTGGCACCTGTCTTGTATAATTCTTCAATATCAAAGACATATTTGGTACGAACAATTATAAAAGCATGTGAATTCAGATGACGTACCTTTTCAATGATCGACATCGCTGTAATTAAATTACCCACTGAGATCACCACCACCTCAGCGGTTTCTGCGTGAGCCTTCTTAAGGATTGGTTCGTTAACTGCATCACCATAAATAACCGTCTCTCCTTTTTCCTGCATTTTTTTCACTATCCCGGGATCAAAAACGATGGAAACATAAGGCAAATTAAGGCGCTTTGCCATAGCCGAGAGATTTAATGACCGGGAATCCTTGCCTATGAAGACGACATGACCCTGGTATTCAGGCACATCAATCTGGGGTAAGGGAAACAAGCCTTCCACAAGCACCTGCGGAAGGGGATATTTCAAAAGCCAGTTAGCAAATCTCCTTGAGGTCATCATCAACAGCGGCGTCACAATCATGCTGATCACCGCTACGGAAAGGAACAACTGATAGTAATACTCCGGTATAATTTTATGCTGCATGCCTGATTGCGCAAGAATAAACGAGAATTCACCCACCTGACAGAGCGCAAAGCCAACCAGGATGGTTCCCCTGAGGGTATGTCCCAGTGTAAAAGCAGTAGTGCCTGCAAAGACAATTTTGACAACCAGCACCATGAGAACAGTAGAGATAACCAGCACCGGATTTTCGGTCACAAATCCCAGATCGAGCAGCATCCCGATACTCACGAAGAAAAAGCTTGTAAAGGTATCTTTAAAAGGCAAAAGCTGGCCGAAGGCATTATGGCTGTACTCGGATTCGGATACCATTAAGCCCGCAAGGAAAGCACCAAATGCCAGGGATATCCCCATTTCGGATGTAAGCAGGGCAACCGAAAAGCAGATTACAAAGATGCTCATCATAAACAGTTCCTGATTCTTCGTATGAGCAATCAGACGCAGTAATTTGGGCATCAGCCAACGGTTTCCCACATAAACCAGTCCAACAAGGAATACCGTCTTCAGAAATAAGACAAACAGTTCATGCTGATGGTCGACCACTCCGGCTTCTTCTCCTAACAAGGGAGTAAAGAGCAACATGGGAATAACGATGATATCCTGAAAAATGAGAATACCGAGCACGGTACGTCCATAGTTGGACGTAACTTCTGAACGCTCCTGCATCAGTTTCAGGACAACGGCAGTACTGCTTAAAGCAGTCAGAAAGCCGACAAAAAGAGCGCCTTTCCAGTTCAAACTATACAACATGGCAATCAGCATCGCCGTTCCGGCAGTCAGGATCAGTTGCATGAAGCCACCGGCAAAGACGATTTTCCTGATTTTCAGCAAGTGGTTAATCGAAAACTCCAGTCCGATGGTAAACATCAGCAAAACAACGCCGATCTCGGCCATCAGCTCAATCTGATGAGGAGAACTCACGAGCCCCAATAAGTAGGGTCCGGTGATGACGCCCGTTACAAGATAACCAATGATGGTCGGTATCCTGATTTTTGTAAACAGGAAGTTAACGACAGAGGATAGTGCAAATATGATGAGAATATCTTGTAAAAGGCCTAGTTCCATAGCTTTATCCTTTCATATTCAAAAAAACGTCATTCTTTCGGTATCCGTTCTTTCCACACGCTACGTCCCTTTTCCCTTTGCCCCATACTATTAATCCAGCTTGAGAACCGCGAGAAAGGCCTTTTGAGGCACTTCAACATTGCCAATCTGCTTCATTCTCTTCTTTCCCTTTTTCTGTTTCTCCAGCAGTTTTCGCTTCCTGGTAATGTCACCCCCGTAACATTTGGCCGTCACATCTTTACGAACCGCCTTAACCGTTTCACGGGCAATAATCTTGGCACCGATAGCGGCCTGGATGGCTATATCGAACTGTTGTCGGGGAATCAGTTCTCTCAACTTTTCACACATCTTGCGCCCCAGCGTATATGCGTTATCGAAATGAATGAGCGACGAAAGAGCGTCGACCATCTCACCGTTAAGCAAAATATCGAGACGCACCAGTTTCGCGGGCTTAAACCCGATCATATGATAATCAAATGAAGCATAGCCCCTGGAAATAGACTTGAGCTTGTCGTAAAAATCGAACACGATTTCGCCCAGAGGCATATCAAATGTCAATTCAGCCCGCTCGGCGGTAAGGTAATCCTGTTTCTGCAAGGTTCCCCGCTTGTCAAGGCAAAGCGTCATAATCTGGCCGATATACTCTGATTTGGTAATGATCTGCGCCCGGATATAAGGTTCCTCGATCTCCTGAATCGTCGTTACGGCAGGCATACCGCTTGGGTTATAGACGCGGATCACCTCTCCTCCAATTGTTTTGATCATGTAGGAGACGTTCGGGACAGTAGTGATCACGTTCATATCGAACTCACGATCGAGCCGTTCCTGGACGATCTCCATATGCAGCATGCCCAAAAAACCGCAACGGAATCCAAACCCCAGGGCGGCAGATGATTCGGGCTCATATGTAAGGGAGGCATCATTCAACTGAAGTTTTTCCATCGAGGCCCTCAGATCTTCATAATCTTCCGATTCAATCGGGTATACCCCGGCGAATACCATGGGTTTTACTTCTTCAAATCCTTCAATCGCCTTTTCGCAGGGTCGGTCCCGGTGAGTGATGGTATCCCCCACTTTCACTTCTTTAGCCGTTTTGATCCCGGAAATGATATATCCGACATCGCCTGTACCCAAAGATTGGCGAGCCTCCAGACCAAGGCGAAGGACGCCTATTTCGTCGGCGTCGTATTCTCTTTTTGTATTGACGAACTTAACCATGTCACCTTTGCTTATGGTGCCATTCTTTATCTTAAAATACGCGATTACTCCTCTGAAGGAATTGAAAACTGAATCAAAAATCAGCGCCTGCAACGGTGCATCAGGATCACCTTTTGGCGAAGGTATTACTTTTACGATCCGTCGCAGGATCTCATCCACACCTTCTCCTGTTTTTCCACTGGCATGAATAATATCTTCTCTCCTGATCCCGATCAGATCAATAATCTGATCTTCAACAACCTCAGGCATCGCGTTCGGCAAGTCCATCTTATTGAGCACGGGAATGATCTCCAGATCGTGCTCCAGAGCCAGATAAAGATTGGAAATGGTTTGCGCCTGAATACCCTGTGTGGCATCAATGATGAGCAGAGCGCCTTCACAGGCCGCAATCGACCGCGAGACTTCATATGAAAAGTCAACATGCCCGGGAGTATCAATCAGGTTCAGCACATATTGTTCACCATCCAGTTCATAGTCCATCTGGATGGCATGGCTCTTGATCGTGATTCCACGTTCCCTTTCAAGGTCCATGTTATCCAGCACCTGGTCCTCCATATCACGTTCACTGATCGTTTTTGTCACCTCCAAAAGGCGGTCAGCCAAGGTGCTTTTACCATGGTCAATATGCGCAATAATGCAAAAATTTCGGATATTCTTCATCTATTCAACTTCATTATCATTTATCGTTTTTCCCACTCGCCGGCGTTCCGGCAAGTTTGAACTCTGCTCTCGCTCAATCAAACCGTTCAATAATCTATTATTCAATTCGTCCGAAACAGGATTCCGCAAATATATTCAAATTTGGTTGATTATTGTGAAACAAGACTCAAGTATCAAAACTAAAAAAGTAATGAGTAGTGAGTCACGAGTCGTGAGACAAAAAAACTTATTCATTCAGGTAATCAACAACTTATACCCTTATGAACTCAAGAACTTTCTTCTCCAATCTTCTGTCTCGTTACTCGCTGCCCGCTACTGGTTACTCGCTACTAATTTTCCATTATATTTGCAGGGCAAAATCAGAATACATGAAAGATTTTCTTCTTATGTACGCGATCGGTTTTATTTCACAGGTCTTATTCTTTGCGCGTACAATTCTGCAATGGTTTAAATCAGAACATGAGGGGAAGGTACTGTCTCCCACCATCTTTTGGAAGATCAGTCTTTTAGCTTCGATCATGATGCTTATTTATGGTATCCTGAGAAATGATACAGCTATTCTTATAGGGCAGATTCTGGTTTATTTTATCTATGTCCGAAACATTCAGTTAAAGGATGAATGGAAGCCCATGTCAATGATTACCCGGATTATTATTTTACTTTGTCCCGTTGTCATTCTGATTTACTTGTTTACAGCCACTGAATACACCTTGTCCACCTTTCTGGAAAATGAAAAGAATCCTCTTTTGCTTATGATATGGGGGATAACGGCCCAGGTCATCTTCATTTCCCGTTTTTTTTATCAATGGATCTATTCCGAGAGCAAAGGCGAATCGGTTCTCCCGGCGGGCTTTTGGTATATCAGTATCTGCGGATCGGCCATGACCTTTGTATATGCTGTTTTCAGACTTGACCCGATCCTGCTCGCCGCACACAGTTTAAGTTTGTTTATTTATTTAAGAAATATCCTGATCTTCTATCAAAAAAAGAGCTTGTTCAGCCACATCGATATTCCTGTACTGAATAAACTGATTACATTTATTTCGGGTAAGATCAATTAGCCGATTGTTAGATGATCAGAAAAAGATTTAAGACAAAAAATATACCCCATTATTAATAAAAATAAGAGATGGCAAAAATTATTGTTACAGGTTGCGCCGGATTTATCGGATCTCATCTTTGTGAAAAGCTTTTAGTTTTGGGCCATTCCGTCGTTGGAATTGATAATTTTGACCCCTTTTATGCCCGCTCCGTCAAAGAAGTGAATTTAAATTCATTCATCGGTCATCCCGATTTTGAGTTCCTGGAGTTTGATTTGGCCGACCCTGGCAGATTAAACCGCGAACTGGAACATAAACAGACCGATGCCATTGTTCATCTCGCCGGGAAAGCAGGAGTCCGCCCTTCCATTGAAGCTCCCGGGGATTATACCCGTGCCAATATTGTTGCTACTCAGAATATTTTGGAACTGATGAAAAATAAAGGCATCAAAAAGCTCGCTTTTGCATCATCCTCCTCGGTTTACGGGAACGCAGAGAAAATCCCTTTTCATGAAACCCAGGACGTCAGTCATCCTATTTCCCCCTATGCTTTCACAAAAAAAGCCTGCGAACTGATCAACTATACCTACCATGCCCTGCACGGACTGGATATTATCAATATGCGGTTTTTTACCGTATTTGGACCGCGGCAGCGACCTGATCTGGCAATCCATAAATTCACAAGGCTCATTTTAACCGGCGCCGAAATCCCTGTGTTCGGCGACGGCAGTACTTCCCGCGACTATACCTATTATGAAGACACAGTCGACGGAATTTGCAGGGTCCTCAACTATTTACTGGAACATGACCGGGTTTATGAGATCATTAACCTGGGAAATAATCAGCCTGTCAAACTAAACGATATGATCAGGGCGATTGAAAATGCGACCGGAAAGAAAGCCAACATCAAACAGCTTCCCATGCAACCGGGCGATGTCGACATAACCTTTGCCAGTATTGAAAAAGCCAAAAGCATGCTGGGGTATTGCCCAAAGTACTCTTTTGAAGAAGGGATCAGGAACTTTGTAAACTGGTATCTGAAGAACAACGAGTCGTAAATACAGGAACATTTCCACTACTCACGACTCGCGCTTCTCACTACTTCTTATTATTCTCCGCCTCATTCATCTTTGCCAGTGAAGCCAGGCCCCCTATCGCACCGAGATTCATCGAATCGAGGGCAGAACTGGGAACAATAACCATTGACCCTTTTTCTTTCAGGCCCTCGAAAAGCATGTTCATTCCCCTCAGATGCAAGGCAACCGGATTATTCACATATTCCAGGCTCGCCTGGGCAAACTTTTCAGCAATTTCGGTTTCCGCTGTTCCCAGAATGACCCTGGCCTTGCGTTCACGCTCAGCCTGCGCCTGTTTACTCATCGCATCAGCAAGATTCTGGGGAATAACGATGTCTTTAATCCCCACATTCTGACAGGTAATACCCCATGGATTCGTGTTGTTATCCAGCACCTTCTGCAGGTCCTCCGCTATTTTATCCCTTTCCTGAAGTAAGTCGGCCAACTCATGTTTCCCGATAATATCCCGCAATCCCGTCTGAGCAATATAAAAAATAGCTCTTTCATATTCCTGAACCTCGAGTGCTGCCTTTTCGACATCCCAAACAGTCCAGTAAACAACAGCATCCACGTTCACAGGAACGGTGTCTTTCGTTAAAGTTTGTTCTGCCTTAAAATCGGTAACCCGAACCCGCTGATCAATATACTTGTCTATTTTGTCAATGACCGGAATAATGAAAAACAAGCCCGGGCCTTTCAGCCCCTGAAATTTTCCCATTCTCAGCAATACGGCCTTTTCCCATTGATCGGCAATATGAACAGTGGCAGCAAGAAACACGGATAGAAAAATCAGGCCACCCAACAGAGCTTGCGAAATGATCTGCAAATAGTATAAAACAACGGAGATTGAAATCAAAATGATGAGTACCGCTACCGCAACAGGATTGAAATACCCTTTGACAATGTTCTTCTTCATTTCTTTAGATTTATCAAGTTAATTGTTTTTATGAAAACTCATTTTGACCATTGGGGATCAACCAACTGAATTATATCCCATTTTACCGGGCATTGACTTTCTGGAGTTCATGGATCAGTTCTTCGATCGAAAATCCGTAACTAAATGCGATGGTTGAAAATTCATCGCATATTTCTTTCAATTTCCCGTTTTTTTCCTTTTCCGAAATTGAAACACCCGACTCACCAATGAAGGTACCCGTCCCTTGCTGCGTTTCCAGAATATTCTGAATTTCAAGTTCCTTGTATGCTTTAGCTACCGTATTCAGATTTACTTTAAGATCAACAGCCAGAGCCCGTACTGTTGGTAATTGCTCGCCGATTTTCAAGCTGCCTTTTGCAATGCCAAACTTAATCTGATCAATGATTTGCCGGTAAAATGGAATGCCCGTTCTCGGATCTAAATTAAATTGTATCATTATACTAGACTTATATTGTAATATACATATAGTACAAATATACAACTTCTTTTTTGATAATTCCTCGTGTTCTGCTGCTATTTTTTTAATTTTAGCCCGAAAAATAATTTTATGAAGGCAAGCGACCAGAAATACGTGATCATAGTCGGTTGGGTCTCGATCCTTGTGAATGCAGTTTTATTTGTGATCAAATACTGGGCAGGTATTGTTTCAGGTTCAATGGCATTAATCGCAGATGCCTGGGACACACTTACCGATTGCTTTTCGTCGTTTATTGTAGTGATAGGCGGAAAGCTGGCCGGCAAACCTGCTGACAAAGAGCATCCTTTTGGTCATGGAAGGGCAGAACATATCGCGGCGATCGTGATTGGTATGTTATTGGCCATTCTGGCTTTTAACTTCATGGTCAGTGCCTACGAAAAATTTGTATCGCGGGAGACTGTCAATTTTGGAATTTTCGCCATTATTGTCACCGTTATATCTATTGTTTCAAAGGAATTGCTTGCTCAATATGGTTTTTGGGCATCCCGGAAAACAGGGTCTTCTTCTTTAAAAGCCGATGCGTGGAATCACCGGGGAGATTCCTTAGCCTCTTTCGTGATCCTGGCAGGTATTTTCCTTGGAAAACACCTCTGGTGGATTGATTCTGCTTTGACTGTGATTATTGCACTCATGATTGCACGTGCCAGCTATGAAATCCTTTCGAAAGAGATCAAAGCGTTGCTTGGAGAAGAAGTCGATCCGGAACTGGTCGATCGAATCACATCCGAAGTGAATACGCTTGTGCAGCGAAATGTCTATATTCATCATTTTCACCTGCACAAATACGGGAGCCATCAGGAATTAAGCTGCCATATCAAGCTTCCGGCTAAAATGAGTCTGGACGAAGCACATACAATTTGTACGCAAATCGAAGAAATGATTAAACAACGATTTGAAATGAATGCAACGATTCATCCGGAACCAATCGAAGCCGGGAAATGATCAGGAATCTTTCGGGAAAATTCAGGTTCCGTCTGTTATTCCATTAGAATATCATTAAATTAGCAAAACGGATGGAGAAACAAGGAAACTACTCTATGAGACAATTTTTTTCATTGATAATGCTTATCCTGGCTATCACGGCATGTGAGGAAACGTTTAATAATCCGCCCCGGTCTGAAGTGGTGGCCCAGGTTGAATTTTCGTCGGGTGCTGAAAATCCCACCCCGTTCATTTCGGTATATGGCGTGGGGCAGGACAGTATCTGGATTTCTCAGGTACAAACCTTGGAGTTCAACCTGCCCTTAAGCTCACTCGCAAGCACATCGCTCGTCGTTTTATTTGATTCGATCGCTGATACCCTGACCATCGTTCATGACAATACCATCAACTATGAATCGGTCGAATCAGGATTTTATTATGAATATTGGATAAAAAACATTAGCCATACTTTTAACAGAATAGATTCACTTATTGTACTTGACAGTGCAGTAACTCAAACATGGAATGAAAATATCAAGCTATACATTACTGATCTGCCTGCTGACACTGACACTGAGTAGTTACGGACAGGAAGAGGAGGAACAAAAAATCAAGCCTAAACGTACAGATAATTTCATCCGCATGGATGGGATCAGGTTGGGTGTTGACATCACGCGGCCATTCCAGTCCACCTGGATTAAAGGCGACCGGAAAGGAATGGAATTCAGCGCAGAAATGGAGCTTCGCCCCAATATCTACCCCGTGGCAGAAGCAGGCTGGGAGAAATTTTCGCTCGATCAGGATTTTGTCAATTATAACAGTTCCGGACCTTATATTCGTTTTGGAATTAATTACAATCTTTTAAGTGCTGCTACAAAAGAAGAAAAAGATATTTTATATCTGGGGTTCCGGTATGGGATCAGTTTTGCAAAGCAGGAAGTCAGTTCGTATAAAATCGATAACTATTGGGGCCCAATAACCGGTTCATTTCCTTCTCAGAATTATCAGTCACAGTGGTTTGAACTGGTTTTCGGATTAACCGGGGAGATCTTTAAGAATTTTTATTTAGGCTGGTCTCTTCGTGGAAAATTCAACGTGATACAAAAAGATTTTGATTTGCCTCCCGCATTTTTTAACCCTGGATATGGAAAAGCCGAAAACAGCATGAATTTTGATTTCTCCTATTCCATGTTCTACACGCTGCCCTTTGAATTTGGCAGGAACAAAAAAGAGAAGAAGCAGTGAGTTTTTAGCTGTTAGTTTTTAACTGTTAGTTTTTAACTGTTAGTTTTTAACTGTTAGTTTTTAACTGTTAGTTTTTAACTGTTAGTTTTTAACTGTTAGTTTTTAACTGTTAGTTTTTAACTGTTAGTCGT
>Ga0074195_1002862_pt1 | contig 17696 bp, 17 predicted proteins | sample EPASupsiteHSE623_FD_64525 | JGI IMG/M metagenome (GOLD analysis project Ga0074195, IMG submission 64525) | Bioremediated contaminated groundwater from EPA Superfund site, New Mexico - Sample HSE6-23 | ecosystem: Environmental > Aquatic > Deep subsurface > Groundwater > Contaminated ...
ATTCTCGGCGGTAAGCCCAATCTCCCCCTCATCAAGAACAACCCTCTTCTCCAGGCTGCCAGGACATGGCTTGGCCCCTCGGTCCCCCAGGACCTCGCCCTCCTTGCCGCCGCCCTGCTGGCGGCCCTTTTAGTGGCCGCCCTTCTCGATCTCTTCTTCCATACCGAAACCGGCATCGCCATGGGCGCTCTCGGCGATAACGAGGCCGCCGTCATTCAGGTCGGCGTCAATCCCTCTTCCCTGCGCACCCTCGGCATCGTGCTCGCCAATGGCCTCGCGGGGCTTTCCGGCGCCTTCGCGGCTTCGTATCAAGGTTTCGCGGACGTGAATTTCGGGGCTGGCATCGTGGCCGCCGGCCTCGCCTCGGTGATGCTCGGCGAACTCGTCCTGCGCTCCCAGTTCATCGGCATCCAGCTTTTCAGAGTCCTCTTGGGTTCCATACTTTTCAGGGGCCTCATGTATGTCGCCCGTTCCTGGGGCTATCTGGCCGGCATCACCCCGAACGATCTGCGCCTCCTCACCGCGCTCCTTATCGTGGGTGCCGTGGCCATCTCCAAATACGCCGTCAAGCGCCCTCGCCCGGGCCCTGGCGCTGGCCAGCGGACAAGCCTCCGGGGAGGCCGCCCATGATCCGCATCGAATCCGCCTTCGTCGCCTTTCCCCAAGGCGGCGGCGAAGACCGCGTCGTCCTTCGCGACCTCTCCCTTGCCGTACCCCGGGGCCAAACCGTCTCGATCATCGGCTCCAATGGCGCGGGCAAAAGCACCCTCCTCAACGCCATCGCCGGCACCGTGCCCCTTCGCTCAGGCTCCATCGTCGTGGACGGGCGCGACTGCGCGCGCGATCCCGAATGGATACGCGCCCGCTATGTCGGCAGGGTTCGCCAGAACCCCCTCGCCGGAACCGCCGGCGAGATGACCATCATCGACAATCTCGCCCTGGCTTCCCGCAAGGGTCCGCGGCGCCTCCGCATGGCGGTGACGCCCGCAAGCGCAAAAATCCTCGCGGCCCGCCTCGCCGAGCTGGGGATGGGTCTCGAAGATCGCCTGCGCGAAAACGTCTCACGCCTTTCGGGAGGCCAGCGCCAGGCTCTCACCCTCCTCATGGCGGTGCTTTCCCGGCCTTCCGTCCTCCTTTTGGATGAACACACGGCCGCTCTCGATCCCGCCAACGGCGAACTCGTCTCCAGCCTGACCAAACGGTTCATCGCCGAATTTGGCCTCACCGCCCTCATCGTCACCCATGACATGAAGCGGGCCCTGGAACAGGCCGATCGCGTCGTCATGATGCATGATGGCGGCATCGTGGCCGACGTTTCCGGCGAGCAAAAATCGCGGATGAGCGTGGCCGATCTCGTGGAGCTTTTCCGCTCCCGGCGGGGCATGGAGTATACCGAGGACAGGGACCTCCTGCGCTGACAGCACCGCGCGCTTGTCGCGGGCCAAATTTTATTTCAATTTCATGCAGCGATAAAATTTTTTTTTAACTTGAGGCTTGTGCTGGCAAAAATATGCACTATAATGCAGGGACTGGTTTATCCAGTCATTGCAAATGGAGGTATCTATGAGAAAAATGGCATTCCTTGCCTTGCTGGCGGCGCTGTTCGCACTCGCCGTTCCCCAAGTATTCGCCGCGGGCACCGAAAAAGTGCTTACCCTCGGCGTGGATCAGGAGGTTATCGGCCTCGATCCCAATATCGTGACATCATTTTCCTCGCACCGACGCGTCGATCTGCTCTACAACAAGCTGGTCCGGCACAACGAAAACCTCGAGATTGTGCCCGATCTCGCCCAGGATATCGACATTCCCGACAACGTCACCTACATTTTCAACCTCCGCAAGGGCGTGAAATTCCATAACGGCCAGGAAATGACCGCCGATGATGTCGTCTTCTCGCTGAACAGGATCCTCGACCCCAAGACCGCCTCGCCAGGCCGCTCCTATCTCACCACGGTCAAATCGATCGACAAGCTTTCCGCCTATTCGGTGAAGGTCGTCCTTACCGCCCCCCTCGCCTCCTTCCTCGAAGGCCTCGCCTCGAACAACTGCGCGATCGTCTCGAAAGCCGCGGTTGAGCAGTATGGCAACCTTCAGAAAGTAGAAGTCGGTACCGGTCCCTTCATGCTCAAGGAGTGGGTGCCCGACAACTCCATGACCCTCGTGAAGAATCCTGATTATTTCGAGAAGGGCGCGCCCTACCTCGATAAAGTCATCTTCAGGATCATCCCCGAGCAGGCTTCCCTTCTCGCCGGCGTCAAATCCGGAACCCTCGACATGGCCACTATCAACGACGGATCCACCATCATGCTCGCGAAGAGGGACTCCAACCTCGTCGTCATGCAGAAGCCCGGCGTCAACGTCCGAACCTTCGGCTTCAACGTCACGCACAAGCCCTTCGACGATGAGCGCGTCCGCCAGGCCATCTCTCTCGCCATCGACAGGACCGAGGTCGTGACCGTGGCCGAATTCGGCATGGGATCGCCGACCGGACCCATCCCCGTCTCCGCCACCCAATGGGCCCTTCCCCTCTCCAAGATCCCCTATTCCACGCCCGATTACGCCAAGGCCAAGGCCCTCCTCGCCCAAGCCGGCTATCCGAACGGTTTCACCTTCAGCATCGTCACCGCCAACTCCTACGAAGGCGGACTCTCTGTCGCCCAGGTTATCCAGAACCAGCTCAAGAAAATCGGCGTGAACGCCGAGCTCGATGTCGTCGAGTGGGGCATCTATATCGACCGCTGGGTAAAGCGCACCTTTGACAGCATGGTCGAACTCCGCGGCGGCTCGAGCGAACCCGACCGCTTCCTCTACAGGATGATCCACTCCACCGGCGGCGTGAACAACTTCATGTTCAAGGATGCCGAAGTGGACGCCCTCCTCGACAAGGGCCGCGCCCTGACAAAGGTGTCGGATCGCAAGCCCATCTACGACCAGCTCCAGATCGCCCTCGCCACGAAGGCGCCGATCATTTTCCTCTACGCGCCTTTCGAGACCACCGTACTGAGCAAGAGCGTCAAGGGATTCAAGCAAGTCGGCAACGGCAGTCTCTACTACCTCACCTACGCCCAGAAATGAGCGAAGACTTCGCATAACGCGCAACGCATAATGTCGGAATCGCCGGGCGACCGGCGATTCCTCTCATTTTCATCCAAGCATTGGGGTTTATAATGGGAAGATATATCGTCAGGCGGCTCTTGTCCCTGATACCGGTACTCCTCGGCGTATCGATCATCGTCTTTTTCCTCGTACGGCTCATACCCGGCTCGGCGCTGCAGATGTACCTGGGCACCCAGGTCGAGACGACGCCCGAACAAATGGAGGAACTCAAGCGCATTTTCGGGGAAGACAAGCCCGTCCCCGTCCTCTATGTGGAATGGCTGGGTCGCGTCGTCAAGGGCGACTTCGGCTATTCGCTCCGCACGAGCAGGGAAGTGCTGCCGGACATTCTCGCGCGATTGCCGCTCAGCATCGAGATAACTATTTTCGCGCTCATTCTCGCCCTCGTCATCGGCATACCGATGGGGGTTCTGTCGGCGATCAAGCAGCATCCGATAACCGATGTCCTCATACGCATCGCCGGTCTTCTGGGGCTCTCCTTGCCCCAGTTCTGGCTGGCTTCCCTCATGGTGATCGCTTTCTCGAATCTTCGCGGCTGGATACCCATGGGAAATTACGTGAGCTTTTTCTCCGCGCCCCTCCAAAACCTCAAAATGCTCTTCTTCCCATCCCTGGCGATAGGCATTGGCCTCGCCGCGGTCATCATGCGCTATACGCGCAACTCCATGCTCGAAGTGATGCAGATGGACTACATCCGCACCGCCAAGGCCAAGGGGCTCAAGAAAAGGGTGGTTATCATCAGGCACGCGCTGAGGAACGCGATCCTTCCCGTCATCACCGTGGCGGGATTCAACACGGGCTACCTGCTGGGCGGGGCCATCGTCATCGAGGAAGTATTCGCCCTCCCCGGAATGGGACGGCTCGCGTTGTACGCCATATATCAACGCGACTATCCCCTCATCCAGGGAATCGTCCTCCTCATCGCGGCGATGTTCGTGCTCGTGAACCTCGCGACCGACCTCATCTACGCGTCGGTCGATCCGCGCATCCGGCTCGACGAAAAGGCGAGGTGAAGCATGGTCGGCGCAAGACTGAAAAAGAACATAATCGCCCTCACCGGGCTTGGGATAATCGCCTTCTACGTGGCGGTCATCGTCGTATCCCTCTTCTGGCTTCCCTTCGACCCCGTGGCCATGGATACAAGCCATCTTCTCGAACCCCCCGCCATAGCGACGGGGCATCTTTTCGGCACCGACGAATTCGGCCGCGATATATTGTCGCGCATCATGCAGGGATGCTCGGTCTCCCTCATTATCTCGATCAGCGCCACGCTCATGGGCGCGGTCATAGGAACCCTCATGGGAATCTGGGCGGGATTCTTGGGCGGCAAATGGGACCAGTGGATCATGCGGGTGGCGGACATACTTTTTTCCTTCCCTTCCCTCCTTCTCGCGATATTTATCATGGGAATCCTTGGGGAGAAAACGTACAACGTTATTTTCGCCATTGGGATCGTGTACATCCCCCAATTCGCCCGCGTGTCGCGCGGAGCCATCCTCACGCTGAAGGGCAATGAATTCGTGCGCGCGGCTTTCTCCAACGGCGCCGGGAAAAGTTATGTGCTTTTCAAACACCTGCTTCCGAACATCATGATGCCGCTCATCGTCCAGATCTCGCTTTCCCTGAGCGTCGCCATCCTCCTCGAATCGGCGCTCAGCTTCTTGGGCCTCGGCATCCAGCCGCCCTATCCCTCATGGGGAAATATGCTTTCGAGCGCGAGGAAATTCATGATGCTCGCGCCCTGGACGGCGATTTATCCAGGCCTGGCGATCAGTTTTCTCGTGCTCGGCTTCAACCTGCTGGGCGACGGCCTGCGCGACATCCTCGATCCGCGCCTGCGCAACGTGAAATAGGAGGCGGGAAATGAAGGAAACAAAGGCGGGCGAGGCACCGATCTTGAGCGTGCGGAATCTCCGTACCTATTTCGACACCGAATACGGGGTCGTGAAGGCGGTGGACGATATATCTTTCGACGTGAGGAAGGGGGAAGTGCTCGGCCTCGTGGGCGAATCGGGCTGCGGGAAATCCGTGACGAACCTCTCCCTCCTGCGGCTTGTTCCCACGCCTCCCGGGAGAATCGCCGGCGGGCAGATATTGTTCAATGGCAAAAATCTTCTCGAAGGAAGCGAGGAAGACATCAGGCTCATCAGGGGCGCGAACATATCGATGATCTTCCAGGACCCAATGACCTCGCTGAACCCCCTCCTGCGCATATCGCTGCAGATCGCCGAGGCCCTGGAACTGCACCACGGGCTTTCGAAAAAGGCGGCTGTCGCCAAGGCGGTGGAGTTGCTGAAGGCGATCGGCATCCCCGACGCTGAGAGCCGCGCCCACGATTATCCGCATCAGTTCTCGGGCGGCATGCGGCAGCGCGTCATGATCGCGATGGCGATTAGCTGCAATCCCGACATCCTCATCGCCGACGAGCCAACGACGGCGCTGGACGTGACGATTCAGGCCCAGATATTGGACCTCATAAAGAATCTTTCCGACAGGAACACCATGTCGGTGATCATGATCACCCACGACCTGGGCGTCGTCGCGGGAATGTGCGACACGATCTGCGTGATGTACGCGGGGCATATCGTGGAGAAAGCGGGAGTGGACGAGCTCTTCAGCGATCCGAAGCACCCCTATACGCGAGGCTTGCTGGATTCGGTGCCGCGCATCGATTCCGCGTGGAGGAGGCGGCTCTATTCCATTCCGGGCGCGCCGCCCAATCTCGTGCAGCTTCCGGCGGGCTGCCCCTTCCGCCCCCGCTGCGAGCGCGTGATGGATATTTGCGGGCGGGAATTCCCGCCGGAAACCGTTTTTGGGGAAGCGGGCGGCGCGCCACGCTCGGTGCGCTGCTGGCTGCATGTCCCGCGGGACGCGGGACATGAGGTTCAGCGGGACGCGAAGCATGAGTGAGGAAAGACCGATGCACGATACGACGACGTTGCTCGAAGTGAAGAATCTCAAGGTCCATTTCCCCATAGAAAAGGGAATTCTGCTGCGCCGGCGCGTAGGCTGGCTGAAAGCGGTCGACGACATCAGCTTTTCCGTGAAAAAAGGCGAGGCGCTGGGCCTCGTCGGCGAGTCGGGCTGCGGCAAGTCGACGACCGCGATGGCCATCGCCCAACTCCAGGCCGCCACCTCGGGCAGCGTGCTTTTCGAAGAAAGAGACTTGCGCGCCCTGTCGCCAAAGGAGCTGTATGAGGCACGCAGGAATTTCCAGATCGTCTTCCAGGACCCCTATTCCTCGCTGAATCCCCGAATGAAGGCGGCCGACATTATCGCCGAGCCGATGAGGATCTACGCAAGGCGGGGTGCCCTCGATCTTTCCGAAAAGCAGATTTCCGAAAAGACGGCTTCCCTTATGGAAAGGGTGGGGCTACTGCCTTCATTCGCGGGCCGCTATCCGCATGAATTTTCGGGAGGGCAGAGGCAGCGCATAGGCATAGCGCGGGCTTTGGCCCTGGAGCCGAAGCTTATCATCGCGGACGAGCCGGTTTCCGCCCTCGATGTATCCATACAGTCGCAGATTCTCAACCTTCTCAAGGACTTGCAGGACGAATTTAATCTCACTTTCCTCTTCATAGCGCACAATCTCGCGGTCGTCGAATATTTCTGTTCGAGGATCGTGGTGATGTATCTGGGAACGATAGCCGAAATCGCCGAATCGAAAGTTTTGTACGAAAAACCCCTCCACCCCTACACCAAGGCTCTTCTTTCGGCCGTGCCGATACCGGATCCACCCAAGGAAAGGCTGCGGAAGCGGATCATCCTGAAGGGGGACGTGCCTTCGCCAACGAAAGAGCGGATAGGCTGTCCTTTCCGCGAGCGCTGTTCGGAAGCGATGGAGCGCTGCGCGAAAAGCGCCCCGCCTTTGGTCGAAGTGGAAGCGGGGCACCAGGTGGCCTGCTTCCTGTATGAATGAAAAGAGGTCGGGAATGAAGCTGGTGGTCGACGATGTTGAGGTGGGCGATATCGAGGCGTGCGCCCGCATCGCCTGCGAATCCGAAATCGGGGTCCGGTACGGCTTTGAGCGCGGGGCGCTCGCCGGAAAAATGCGCGAGGCCCTCGCCTCGGGCGCGATCATCGTGGCGGCGCGGGCCGCTTCGGCCGCGGCCGAAGCGGCCCGGACGGAGCCCCTTGGCTTCGCCTGGATCGACCCCCGAGGCGCCTTCGGTTCAGCGCCCTATCTCAAGCTCATCGCCGTCGATGGAACGAAGCGGAGTTCGGGCGTCGGCTCGGCGCTTCTCGAAGCGTATGAACGGCGGACGGCGACGATAGGCAGGGTCTGGACGCTCATGGTTTCAGACTTCAATCTCCGCGCGATCGCCTTCTACGAGAGGCATGGTTACGAAAAAGTCGGCGTAATTCCGGACTTTTCGAGAGAAGGAATCGCCGAGCTACTGATGACGAAGCAAAGGCCATGAAGGAAGAAAAAATCGCCGCTTCGATCGATAAAATCGCGCAACGCGCAATAGCGTCGCGCCTTACCGCCGGCATGGCGGTAAGGGCCGAGCTCGGCGGCAGTATGCTTTTCGAGGGCGCTTACGGGAACGCCTTCGATACGGCGACGCGCAGGGATCCCATGACCGCTTCGACGAAGTTCGATATCGCCTCTCTCACGAAGCTTTTCACGACCACCTCCGCGCTGCGTCTCGCGACGTTAGGCGAAATCGATATCGATATGAAGTTGTGCGATATTGAGGCGATGTCGCGCCTCGCCCTGGGGTTTCCCCTTGCGGAAAAAGCTTTCGCTTCCATCACGACGAGAATGCTCATGACCCATTCGAGCGGACTGCATTACTGGTACCCGTTTTACGCCGCGAGGAACGCGCGGCCGCTGCCGGCCGCCCGAGTACTCGACAGAAGCGCCGCCTCAGGCGATTTATTCGCTTCCGTGCTCGAGGAAATGCTGGAACAATTTCCCCTTGGCTCCGGCACCGTCTATTCCGACATCAACTACATGCTCCTCGGGAAAATCATTGAGGGCATTAGCGGATTGCCCCTTGAAAAAGCCTTGTGCGTACTGGTTAGCCGCCCGCTCGACCTTGCCGACACCGGCTATCGCCCGGGGCGCGGCCCCTTCGCGGCCACTGAATTCGGCAACGGCATCGAGGAGAAAATGGTGGCCGATCTGGGCCTCTCCTATTCAGGCTGGCGCCCCGCCGATCTCGCCATAGAGGGCGAACCCGACGACGGCAACTGCCATTATTTCTTCCATGACGTGGCGGGGCACGCTGGCGTCTTCTCCACCATTCAGGATGCCTGCGCTTTGGGCAGGCTGTACCTGGCCCCTGAGGCTCGCGCCGGTTTCATCGCTCCCGAGTTGGCGGCCGAAGCGCGGACCGACCATGGAGGCGGCAGGGGTCTCGGCTTCCAGCTCGGCGAACTCTATCCACGCGGTGGATTCGGCCATACGGGCTTCACGGGCACCTATCTCTATCTCCACAAGGCCTCTGGTTTGGCGCTCGCCATATTCGCAAACCGCCTCCATGTAGAGGAGCCGCGAAACATCAATGAACTGAGGCGTGAAATCGCGAATACCGTGATCGAGGCTCTTGGAATATCCTGAGACGAAGTTCAGTCCGTGACGTCGTACTCGAATGCAGCATGGAAAACACCTGAAGCGTCGCCATTCTCTCTGAACGAAAGCCTGACCGGCCCTGCTCATAGAGCGCGTCGAATACGTAGGAATCGACGAAAACGAGCCCTTCGAAAACCGCCTTGGTCGACCGCGGCCCAAGAAATCCCCATTCGGCTTGCTCGGGGCAATGCGTGTAAAAGAAGAGTTGCGGATCCATGGCGAACCAGGCATAGGAAAGCTGCTTTTTGAATTTCAGGTTTTCGTCGATCGCGCCGGCGCCCCAGGTCGTGTCCATCAGCCGCCATTCGCCATTGATCCTGAAGGCATTCCACGCGTGATTCTTTTTAATGAGCGTTTCGCCCGCTGAATACCCATAGCCCTTGGCGTATCCATCGATGGAAACCGACTCAAGCCCTACGAGTTTCGCCAGATCGAGAGTGAGATCGGCGTAACCCGAGCAAACCGATTTGCCCGTCAGAAAGGTCGACTCCGCCGAAACGTCGCCCTGTATGCCCGAGAAATAAGCGTTGGTGTCGTAGACGATGTTGAGGCAGACCCAATCGTAGACGGCGCGGGCCAGCTCCCAATCACTTTTCGCCGCAAGCCGGAGATGGGCGGCCACCAAGGTGGGCGAATCGAATTTCGGCATGGCCGCGACATACTCATCGATGGCGGAAAAATCGATTTCCGTGCCGCGCGAATCATTGAGCGGCTGCGCGTCGGCAGGGGCGATGCCCGCCAGGAAAAGCGCCGCCGCGATGAGGATGCAGCCTCGCAAAACGTTCATCTTCAGCTTCATCCTCCGCCTCCGGCGCTTGAAATCGCTTTAGAACTTATAGCCGAATCTCCTGAGCATGGCCTTGCGGTCGGCCTTGTCGGCGTTGTCCTCCACACCCAGCGGCGAGGATCCATCGACGACACCCAGAATGCCGGCGCCCTGATCCGTCTTCGCGCGGATGATCTGCAACGGATTGGCGGTGGCGCAAAATACCCTGCAGACTTCGGGGCAAGCCTTGACGCGGTCCAGCACGTTGATCGGATAGGCGCCGGCGCCGAGGACGAGATAGAAGCTGTGGCCAGCGCCGACGGCGAGCGCGCAGGCGATGGCCCCGTCCACGAGCGCCTGGTCGTTTCCGGCGGATCGCACGAGGCAAGGCCCCGAAGCTTCATTGAAGGCCAGGCCGTACTTTGCGCCGGGTACCGAGCCCGCCATGATTTCGGCGATATCCTCGACCGTCTTGATGAAATGGGATTGCCCGACGATGATATTGCATTCAACGGGAACCGGCAGCTGGATGAAATCGAGTTCCATGGATATCTCCCTATTCTTTTTTAGCGGGTTTTCCAACGATGGCCGCGTACATGGCGAACATATCCTCGCCATCGAGCCCGAGATATTTGTCCAGCTCGGTCTGGTCGTATTTTCCTATCGCGCAGGTGCCTAGCTCAAGCGCTTCGCAGGCGAGGTAGAGATTCTGGCAGGAATGGCCGGCGTCCAGGGCGACGAGCTTGTCGGCCGCCTTGCCGTAGCGCCACTCGCTCCTATAGGGAACGGCCGCCCAGAACACGACGCAAGCTGAGTTCAAGAGCTGGCCCATCAGCGCCTTGTCGAGAGCCTGCGAATCGTCGCCTTCGCGCTCGAGCACGAGAGAGTGCTCCAGCGGAAGATAGCGATAGAGTCCCGGCTTCAGCCCCCCAATCGAGCGAGCGAAGACGTAGACGTCGAGCGGGTGCCTGGCCCCGCCGGAAGGTGTTGTCCTGAAGGAGAATTTGCCCTTGTTTTCCCGCACCCCCTCGCAGGACCAAAGGAGATAGGAAAGCTCGGCGAGCGAAAGGGCCGCTGTCTCGAACATCCGGCGCGATTGTCGCGTTTTGAGCAGGGAATGGAGCGCGGCGGCGGCGCCACGCTCGACGGCGTCACGCTCGGCGGCGCCGGCCGCGGCACTTCTAGAGGCTGTCCCATACGCTTCCTCCACCGGCGGCAAGGCCACGACGCTATCGTCGGATTCGGGCGGGAGCTCCTGGAGAGGGGCGGGCAGGCCTTTGGATTGGTCGGACTGCGTATCCTTCACGAAATGCCAGTTCGACTTCAGGAAATGCCGACCTTGGAGAAATCGATCATCCATTGTTGTTTCCTTTAGGGAGAAGGGCTTCGACATGCCTCACCGCGTCGGCCACGATTCTGCAGCAGACTTTGTCGGAAAGCCCGGCGGCCTTCACCGCCGCGCGACCTGCCTCTGTGCGGAGATCGGCGCCGCCAAGAAGAACCCGGCATTGGGTGGAACCATAGTGGGCCTCTATGCCATCGATGAATTTCGACACGATGTCATAGGTCTTCATCTTCGCATCCTGGTCCGCCCCGGTCACGTTGCCATAGGCGAGCGAGAGCGCGAGCGCGCCGCCTGAGATCGCCCCGCAGGTGAGGCCCATTCTGCCCATACCCCCGCCGAGGCCCGTGGAAACCTTGTGGGCAAGACTCTCGTCCATGCCGAAATCTTCCGCGAACACGGCAAAAACCGCCTGCGAGCAGGACGAACCGCCCCCGTGCAAGGCTGTCGCCTTTTCCGCTCTGGTCATGTGATCCCTCGCTTATAGAGTCTCATCGCTTGCTGATGTTATACTACCATCCATGACGTTCAGGCAATTCTCCCGCGTCGTGGAAATGCGCACGAAAGCCGTTTCGGTCTCGACTTTTTCCATGGCGGTCCTCTATTCGGCGTGGAGAGCGGGGTCGGTCAGGCTTTGGGAAACGCTCATCTGCTTTATCGCGGTTTTCCTGGTCGACATGGGGACAACAGCTTTCAACAGCTATTTCGATTTTAAGCGAGGCATCGACTCGGCAGCCACCAACAAGGAAGAAGACAAGGTTCTTCTCCATGAAAAAGTATCGCCAAACTCGGCCCTACTGATAGCGATGGGCTGCTTCGATCTGGCGGGCGTCCTCGGGATCATTCTCGCTTTCATGGTCGGATTCTGGATCGTCGCGCTTGGGGCGATCTGTCTGGCCGCCGGTTTCCTTTACTCGGGCGGTCCCAAACCGATCTCCCGAACACCATTCGGCGAATTATTCGCGGGCGCGTTCCTTGGAACCGTCCTCTTCGCCATCGTGGCCAGAGTCACCTCCGGGGCGGCTGGATGGCAAGCCGTCGCCGCTTCGGCGCCGGGAGCTTTCATCGTGGCTTCGATCCTGGCGGCCAACAACCGCTGCGACATGGTCGGCGACGCCGCTGCCGGACGGAGGACCCTGCCTATCGTGTTCGGCGCGCGCTGGGGTGAAGCGGCGCTCTACGTGAGCGGCCTCGTGGCCTTCGGCCTGCCGGCCATTTTCGCGGTTCTGGGACTCTATCCCGCCTGGAGCGCGCTTGGAACCGGCGTCGCGGCGGCCATCGCCTTCCCCGAATACAGGAAAATGGCCGGCCGCGGCTACTCCCATGAAACCAAGGGCCCCACGATGGGCAGCGTCATCAAGATCTTCACCCTCTGGAGCCTGGGCATGGCGACAGGGTTCGCCGCCGGAATCATTCTCGGCTAGTCGAAAACGGCGAGGGTGAGGTCCCTAGCGGTACGACCTCGCCGCCTTCACCGCCTTCCGCCAACCATCCACGAGGCTCGCCCGCTTCGCCGCGTCCATTTCCGGCCTGAATTCCCTGCGCTGGCGCCAATTCTTCCTCACCTCATCCAGGCCCGACCAATAGCCCACGGCGAGCCCGGCCAGATACGCCGCGCCCAGGGCTGTCGTCTCGGCCACCTCCGGCAACACCACCTTCCTATCCAGGATATCAGCCTGAAACTGCATCAGGAACGAGTTGGCGGAAGCGCCGCCATCGGCCTTGATGCTCGCCAGATTTCGTCCCGAATCCTTCTCCATCGCGTCGAGCAGGTCCCGTGATTCGTAGGCGATGGCCTCGAGCGCCGCGCGGACGAAATGAGCCTTCGTCGTGCCGCGGGTAATCCCAACCACCGTCCCCCGGGCCTCCGAATCCCAATACGGCGCTCCCAGGCCGACAAAAGCCGGCACGAGGTAGACCCCGCCCGTATCCGGCACCGACCTCGCGAGCCCCTCGCTCTCAGCCGAATCGGCCAGGAGGCCCAACTGGTCGCGCAGCCACTGGATCACGGCCCCGGCGATAAACACCGACCCTTCGAGAGCGTAGGTGTAGCCTTTGCCGAGATCCCAGGCCACCGTCGTGAGAAGATTATGCGCGGAGGCGACAGGGAATGGCCCCGTGTTCATCAGCGTGAAACATCCGGTTCCATAGGTGTTCTTGGCTTCGCCCGGCTCGAAGCAGGCATGGCCGAATAAGGCGGCTTGCTGGTCGCCCGCGGCGCCCATCACCGGTATGGCGGTGCCGAAAAGCTCGGCGCGCGTCGCACCGAAAAAGCCCGAGCTGGGCAAGACTTCGGGCAGGATGGAGCGAGGCACGCCCATCAGCCCTAGAAGCTCATCGTCCCATTCGCGCTTGTGGATATTGAAAAGCAGGGTTCTGCTGGCGTTGGTGGGATCGGTGGCGTGATTGCCGGTGAGTCGGTAGATAAGCCAGGAATCGATCGTGCCGAACATAAGCTCGCCGCGCTCGGCCCTTACCCGCAAATAGGGCCGCTCCCTGAAGAGCCCGGTGAGATTGCTGCCTGAAAAGTAGGCGTCCAGCACCAGCCCTGTCTTGTCGCGGATTACGGATTCGACACCGTCCTTCCTCAGCTCGTCGCAAATGCCCGAAGATCGCCTGCACTGCCACACGATGGCGTTGTAGACCGGTATCCCGGTATCCCGTTCCCATACCACCGTCGTTTCGCGCTGATTGGTGATGCCTATGGCCAGGATCTGATCGCTCTCGATCTGGGCCGACGCTATGGCGCCGCGCGCCGCTTCCATCTGCGTGGCCCAAATCTCTTCCGGATCGTGCTCGACCCAGCCGGGTCTTGGGAAGATCTGGTTGAAGGGAATCTGTCTCACGCCGATGATGATTCCCTCGTGATTGAACAAAATCGCCCGCGAAGAGGTTGTGCCCTGATCCAGGGCAAGAATATACTGTTCTTTTGACGACATGAACGTAGTATACTCCGGAAACAGCGAACGCGGAACGCGGAAAAAGGCCTCGGGCAGCTCTGAAAAGCCTTCAGCCGCGGCCGGAATCCATCAGGGAGGAGCCATGGAAAGGAAGGAATTCGACGCTCTCGTGAGCGCCTTCGAACACGCCTACGACACCTTGTCCGACAAGGCGAACGCGATGAATCCCGACGAACTCAATTTTATCCCGCCCATCGCCGACGCCTGGTCGATCAACGAACACCTCGTCCACCTTCTGGATGCCGACTGCAACCTCGTCATGCGATTGCGCGGCGCCGTTGGGGAGCCGGGGAAGAATGTGCCGGTCTGGGACCAGGAAGCCTGGCGGACAAAGAACAATTACGCGGCGAGCGATGGCCTCTTTTGCCTGGATCTGGCGATATCGCTGCGAAAATTCCTGGCCGAATCCCTGCGCGCCATCGACGACAAAACCCGCGAAGCCGCGTATATCATCCATCCAGAGCGAGGCAAGTTGAGCCTGACCGATGTCCTGGCCACCTACACGGGTCACGCCGATACCCATCTCAAGTATCTGCTCAGGAATCACGAAGCTTTCATGAAGCAATAGCCGCGCGGGCAAGCCACTCCCGCGCTTCGCCCAAGCTCTTGAATACCCGCGCGGCACGGCCGAGCGTCACCTCATCCGGCGCCAGCAAATCGGGCACCATCACAGGAATCGCTCCCGCGGCATAGGCCGCCGCGATTCCCGCCCACGAATCCTCGAGAACGAGAAGATTGCCTGGCGCGACCCCCAGCCGAGCGGCCGTCTTCAGATACATTTCCGGGTCGGGCTTCACTTTTTTCACCTCGTCCCCGCAGAGAATGGAAGCGAAACGCTCGAAGATGCCTGCTTTTTCCAGCAAAGGCACAACCCGATACCTCGCCGTCGATGTGGCTACCGCCATGGGAATCCTCATCGCTTCCAGAACATCGATGAGTTCGAGCAGCCCCGGCTTCAAAGGTACCTCATGGCTGAGGAAATAGTCGGCTTCCAGTGCAATTCGCCTCGCGCGCAGCGCATCGTAGGGAAAAGCTTCCCCATGGGCTTCGAGCAGCGCCCGTCGGTCAGAGGACTCCGGCTGGCCCGCGAGGCTTGTGAGCAACTCGAGGCTGAGATTCCACCCGCTCTCCGCCCCCGCCACCCGCCAGAGCTCATTGGCGAGCCTCTCGGTGTCGAACATAAGACCATCCATATCGAAAGCGACCGCCTCGATCGCGAAACCATCGACGCTCAGCATACTCGAACTCCTCGCAAACCTTGTCGCCCCATAATGCACTGCCGCGCGCCTCCGCGAAAAGCCGGCGACCAGGCCGCGCCATCGAGGGGGAAGGCTTTAAAGCCAGTCCTTTGTCACGCGCCGCCTCGCGCTTCCGTTGACTTTTTCCAGCCTAGCTTGTATATTTTGCAACCGCGCCGATCCTGCAATTGTAAAGAACGATCCAACAATTGTATTGTCAGCGTATCTCGGGCCCATAGCTCAGTTGGTTAGAGCCGCGGACTCATAATCCGTTGGTCCCTGGTTCAAGTCCAGGTGGGCCCATAGTTCATTTCTTTTCCAGAAAAGCACTTATAAAAATATGGTACTTGATAAACAACCATCCTTCCACCGGCATGTCAAATTGATTGTAAGCATATTGAGGTAATAATGGATGTATGTTGAGAACTTCTTTGTTTTAGCTTTGTTTGTTGTTTCGAAATCTAAAAATATACAAAGGGCTAAGCATGATCATATCAATATATATTTTCAGACCTACCAAAAAGGCTAGACCTGCAGGCCTGCTAATTCATTGAAATATAAAAAGCTCGGCAAATAGAATTTATGCTTTTGCAATGCAGAGCAGATTAGCTTGAAAGAAATGATGAATTTTATTGGCATAGCAAAAAAACTTGAGATTGATAATTAATTATTTTATAATTTTTATTGTAATTGTTTGCGATGAATTGGCTATCCTAGCAGGCTGGCCGATTTGCCTAGATCCCAGCAACGCGTGCCGGCTGTGTAAATGGATATAGGACGCTCCGATAGCACCTAAGTAGAATGCTCCCATCAAGTTTCGGAACTCGTCAACCATGGTACCAAGGAGTTGCTATGAAAAAATTCATTCGAAAAGCCAAATTTTTATTACTTTTTTCTCTTATCGTCATGCTGTTTGCTTCGTTCGATGGAGGAATACCGGCTGGGAATGCCGCACTTCAGAAGCTCGTTGTTAAAAACTGGGCTGAGTATGGCTACCCTCAAGGTTCGGGCGGATTCTCGATCATGGTCATTACTCCTGAAGGCGAGTATTTTGCTTCTAGCTTGCCGGAAGTCACGCGTTTTTCGCACTTCCGCATAGCAAGCGTCACTAAAATGACCACTGCCGCAGCATTCATGTTGCTTGAACAACGTGGCCTTGTGAAACTTGACGACCCGATTACCGCTTTCTTGCCGGGCACTTCTATGCCCTATCTCCCTGATACGGCTGAATGGTCAATCCCGTACAAGGAACAGATTACGCCAAGGTTGTTACTTCAGCATTACGCAGGTGTATTTGATCTTGTGAACGATCCTGTTCCCGATAATTCAAATTTTCCATTCACCGGGAAATCTTATTTCGACTGGATTCTTGATTCTGATCCCAATCGGACGATCAGTCCTAGCGAACAAGCCAGCATCCTTTCGAAGTACAAGCTTTCTGCCGCAAAACCAGGGACTGTCTACCATTATTCGAATACAGGCTATACATTCCTCATAGAAATCATCGCGCGCGCCTCGGGAAAGACAGTTGATTCGTTCATAAGTGAGGAGCTCCTTTCCCCTCTCGGTCTTGTAGACACGAGTTTCCCTTCAGAAGGGACTGATCAAGAGCCTCCTTGGTCATTTATCACAGGGCTCAATAAGAAAGCCAATGTATACCAGAACATGTCCAGCAGAAACGTTTCTCCAGGATTAGGAGCCTATAACGCTGTCTCTACACTGCACGATGTCGCTTGGTTCATTCGTACGTTCCTGGACGGCAATTCGGCCGTCAGCCCCGAGACAGTGATGAAGATGCACGACTTCCGACCCAGCGATCTGCAAGGTGTTGGATATGGTTTGGGGCTCATGAATGCTCCGCCTGACCTGGGATTCGGACTCAATGGTAACATGAAGGGCTATCAGATGATCGCTCGAAGCGACCCGATTAAGGATGTTACAGTCGTAATACTTTCATCGCTTACTGACGCGGATTCACCTTCAAAGATTCTGCCTATCTTAAGAAGGACGGCGCTAGAAGCTAAAAAGCTTCTAGGGTATTGAATTGCCAGGTTGATGTTTATATATAGCTAGCTTGGCTAAGGGATCTGCCGGGCTGTAGGCGATCTAGCATAAGTAGACTCCAAGTTACCACCAGCATGACATAGAGGCAGAGAGCTCAATATTCAGCCTTCCAATAAATCGATTCAAGGTGTTGCTATATATATTGGAATGCGAGGAGTCTCACCCTCGCATTCCCTGGGCTAATTGTCAAAATCAGGCGGGGCATATACCACATTCCTTCGTAGTATCGCGCTCACTAAACGCCTTTGCTTCCCGTTCCCGCTTTACCCGCGCCTTGCTTCTTTCCCGTTTATATTTCAGTGTCGGAGGCAAGCCGACCGCGCTTCCCCTTTATAACGGAAACGAAGCTGAAGACAAGGACGAGAATCGCGATCACGAGGACGGTACCCGCGATGGGTCGGGTGAAGAAGAGGAAGAAATTCCCCTCGAAATAGATCATGGACTGGGCAAGGGTGCTTTCCATCAGCTTCCCCAACACGAAGGTGAGGACAAGGGGCGCGAGCGGGATGTCGACCTTCTTGAAAATGTAGCCGACGATGCCGGAAATGATCATGACGCCCACCTGGAAGAGGCTGCCGCTGACGGAATAGGCGCCGACGACCGAAATGGCGACGATGGCGGGGGACATTAT
>Ga0074195_1002863_pt1 | contig 17692 bp, 16 predicted proteins | sample EPASupsiteHSE623_FD_64525 | JGI IMG/M metagenome (GOLD analysis project Ga0074195, IMG submission 64525) | Bioremediated contaminated groundwater from EPA Superfund site, New Mexico - Sample HSE6-23 | ecosystem: Environmental > Aquatic > Deep subsurface > Groundwater > Contaminated ...
ACGCTTTCGTCTTTCAGTGTCAGGACTGTCCTAGCTGATTGCCTTCGCTTTTGGTGTTCCACTTGATATCAACGGATTTCACCCCTCCACCAAGTGTTCCATCAGCCCCTAACATCCTCTAGTCTATCAGTTTTCCCCGCCTTCCCAAGGTTAAGCCCTGGGGTTTTGACGAAGAACTTAGTAGACCACCTACAGACCCTTTACGCCCAATAATTCCGGATAACGCTCGGGGCACTCGTATTACCGCTACTGCTGGCACGAGTTTAGTCACCCCTTATTCCTGAGGTACCGTCAAAATTCTTCCCTCATAAAAGTGGTTTACAATCCGAAGATCTTAATCCCACACGCGATGTCGCTCGATCAGGGTTTCCCCCATTGTCGAATATTCTCGACTGCTGCCTCCCGTAGGAGTATGGCCCGTGTCTCAGTGCCATTGTTGGCGGTCAAGCTCTCACTCCGCCTACCCGTCATAGCCTTGGTGGGCCGTTACCTCACCAACTAGCTGATAGGACGCAGACCAATCCCTTACCGATAAATCTTTACCCTTGCGGGACTATCAGGAATTAGCCTGGATTTCTCCAGGTTGTGCCTGAGTAAGGGGTTTGTATCTACGTGTTACTAACCCATTCGCCACTGCTGTATTGCTACAGCCGTTCGACTTGCATGCCTTATCCACATCGCCAGCGTTCATCCTGAGCTAGGATCAAACTCTCTAAAAAAATGACGCGGAACAATTCAAAAAAACCTACTAACTTATACTAACTTAAAAAATAATGCTTAATTTAGTTTACAAAGTACAGAGAACATAATGATATTACTCTTTCCTAACCGAATTGTCAAATCAAATCATGAGCCGGCAGACGGATTCGAACCCCCGACCTACTGTTTACAAAACAGTTGCTCTACCACTGAGCTATGCCGGCAAGAAAAACACTAATCTTTCTTACCCATTGAATGCTTAATATCCTTCCAATAGCTATCTAATCCTATTTTCCTTTCAACTGATCTTTTTCTCAAAGATGTAATCCATCCTGAAACAAGTTTATCAGTCTTAAGCGACAATATTCTAACTTTAGATAGTAATTTATGCAATACATTTTCAATTGAAGATGAATTGTTTTTTAAAATCTCCCTTGTCTTGTCTTTTATTTTCTTTCTTGTCTCTTTTTTAAAAATATTAATATCTGGTTCTGTTTTTTCTCTCAATTCTGGAACCTTTTTCAACACCATGAAAACCATCCCTATAAAACTAATTGCCAATAATACTAATGCTATTAAATTAAAATTCATACATTACAAACCTTTTAACAACTATATTTTCTCCAAGCTTAGCGATATAATCATTAATGAGCATTTGAATTGTCTTGCTGTCGTCCTTTATCCATAATTGATCAATTAGACAAATTTCTTTCTTAAACTTATCCATTCTTCCCTTAACAATTCCCTCCATGATTTCTGCGGGCTTATTCATTCCTTTTGACTGTTCTTCTACAAAAGCTTTTTCTTTATTTAAAATCTCCTCAGGAATATCAGCTTCTTTAACATACAATGGCTTCATAGAAACTATTTGCAAACAAATCTCATGAGCAAGATTTATAAAGTCTTCTGAACGTGCAACAAAATCAGTCTCGCAGTTTATCTCAATCATCACTCCCGCTCTTTTATTAGAATGGACATATGTTTCAACAATGCCAGAACCAACAGCTCTATCTGTTTTCTTAGCTGCAACTGCTTGTCCTCTCTTTCTTAGGAACTCTTTAGCCTTATCCATGTCTCCCTGAGACTCTTCTAAAGCTTTTTTACAGTCGCCAAGAGAAATACCTGTATCTTCTCTTAGTTTTTTGACTAACTCTATGTCTACTGCCATGTGTGTTTATTATTTAATTATTTTAATCCTTACTCGCCCTTAAGAATATCTTGTATCTTGTATAGGACGTACTCTACAGAGGTGTAGGCGTCATCATTCCCTGGAATTGGGAATGTAATTTGTGTTGGATCAATATTAGTATCTGCAATTGCAATCACTGGAACTTTAGCCTGTATTGATTCTTTTAAAGCAATCTTGTCTTCGTCTGCATCAACGATAAAAATTGCGTCTGGAAGCTGTTCCATGTTTTTAATACCATCAAATTTGATTTTCAATCTTTCAATCTCTTTTCCCATTTTAATTCTCTCTTTTTTAACATACTTCTTTTCAAAATCAATTTCTTTAACTCTTGCTTCTAAGTCTTTAAAATATGCAATCCTCTTCTTTAATTCTTTAAAATTAGTAAATGTTCCTCCAATCCATCTATCGACAACATAGGGAGATTTAGTTTCTTCAGCAACTTTTTTAACTAAAGCTCTCATCGCAACTTTTGTTCCAACAAAAAGAATCGTTTTTCCTTCTTTTCTTAATTGAGAAACAAAATCCAATGCTTTTTCTAATTTTTCAGCTGTCTTATCTAAATCAATAACAAAAACTTTGTCTTTTTGTTTTAAAACATATTCTTTCATCTTTGGATTAAGCTTTGCTTTTTCGTGGCCATAGCCCAAACCAGCTTGAATCATATCATCTATTGAAATTTTGTATTTTGTTTCTGTTTTTGTATCTGCCATAGACTGAATAAATCACGTTCGCATGTTGCGAAGTGTCAAATTAATAACTATTATCTTTATTTTCGGTACAAGATAATATATAACATACAAGTTTTAGAAAGGCAAGGCCTTAAAGCAAAAAAAGAGGTTACCCTCTATTTTATAAAAATATCATGTTATTCAACTGCAACAAGAGCATCTTCCCTTTTTGAAATGTCTGTCTTTTTTACATGCAAGATATAACAATAAGACTAAATCTCCCAAGAATTCTGCTAACGTAATTATTAAAACCAAATCACCGTTATTGCTTTCCCAGTAGATATTATCATCATCATATTTCATGATAGAAGAAAAAGTGTCTGGTTCTTTGTATCTTGTTTCATAGACATATACTCCTGGCTTGTCTGGCATAAAAGACACGTATGTCTTTGTAACAGAATATTCTGTCGAATAGCCGTCAATGCCGCTGATGATAAAATGATAAACTTTTTGATCACCAACAAGTTTTTCAAATTCTTCAACAGATCCAACATTAACTTGCTGAAACTCGCTGAATTTTGGAATAGACGTTTTCCATCCAACGAACTTCATCTCACTATTGTTTGTAATTATGTGCCTCGTAACGCCATCGTAACTTTTCTGTTCAATAACAGCAACTCTTTCTGATGTTATATTGTTGTCCATTGGTTGAATAGTTACATGGCTTTCATAGATATAAGGAGTAGTAATTATTATTAAGCCTATAATACCAAAAAAAATAACCAGGATAGATATGTTCCATACCCATTTGTTGTTTTTTAACTTTTCAAGGTCCATTTTTTATCCCTCCCCCTAAAGGGTTTGGCTTAAAAATACAATATCTTTATCGAAAAGTCAATCGCCCTTGATTTTCCCTGTCCTTTTTGCTATACCTTAATTATTAAAGAAACAATTATGAAAAAAGACATTCATCCAAAATATTTTGATAATGCCAAGATTCACTGTGCTTGTGGGGCCCTTTTTGAAATTGGCGCAACACAAGAAAGCATGGATATAGAAATCTGTTCTCAGTGCCACCCCTTCTATACAGGAAAGGAAAGAAGCTCTGAGCAGGTAGGCAGAATTCAAAAGTTTAGACAAAGAGCTGCTGCTAAAAAGAAATAATATTCTTTATGCAACAATATAATGCAGTTATCATGGAAATAAGAGCAGGAGTAGGCGGAGACGAAGCCGCTCTTTTTGCTGCTGACTTGTTAAGAATGTATACTAGATATGTTCAAAACAAAGGCTGGAAATTAGAAATACTTGATTCTAACACAATTGGAATTGGAGGAATAAAATCAATAACAATAGAAATTGTTGGTGAAGGAGCATATGACAAGCTAAGAGGAGAAGCAGGAGTTCATAGAGTTCAAAGAGTCCCTGAAACAGAAAAATCTGGCAGAGTCCACACCTCAACTGCTAGCGTTGCTGTATTACCCAAACCAAATAAAACTCAAATAGATATCAGACCTAATGACATCAGAACAGAAACTTGCAAAGCATCAGGAGCAGGAGGCCAATATATCAATAAAAGAATGTCTGCGATTAGAATTGTTCACATCCCTACAGGAATTGCGGTAACCTCTCAAACAGAAAGAAGTTTAAACCAAAACAGAGAGAATGCAATGGGAATTCTTGCAGCAAGACTTTTAGAAAAAGAAATGAGTGCGCTTCAAAAAGAAATTGGAGGAGCCAGAAAAGCACAAATCGGTACAGCAATGAGAGAGGAGAAAATGAGAACATATAATTTCCCTCAAGATAGGGTCACTGATCACAGAATTGAAAAAAGCTTTTATGGAATTGAAATGATAATGGATGGAAAAATTGATAAAATGATTGATAAAGTATCTGAATTATTTAAAGAACAGGGCTAATCCCCTGTTTTGCTTTATGTATTAATCTGTGATAAATTAATGTTGGTGGAGAATATGCTTCTAGAAGTTCTTTGGAAATTAAAGATATTAAAAGGAATCATCTGGAACAGAAAGATTAAACTTTATCTCGCTGAACTATATATTAGGCTCGGCGGAAAAAATGAATTTCATCCTCTATTTGATCTTGATATTGACGGTCTTGTTGGTCTCGATGAAAAAGGAGTTTTAAATTATTGGAATCAAGTTTCTCGCTTAAGAGAAATGATTCATATAAAAACACTATAACCTTGACTTCTTTCTTTGTTTAAAGTAGTTTGAAATCAAGGCCGATGGTATAGAATATCATTACATCAAAGTGTTATCACTTTGGAAATCTGGGTTCGAATCCCAATCGGTTTATTATAGCTTTCCTCGGAAAGCTCTTTTATTTATCCACAGTTGACTTTTATAAAAAATAAAATAAAATAAATAAAGTTCTTTACAGGGCTGAGTGCGCAAATGGTTAACATATTCTCGAGATATGTTCGGGTTCGAATCCCGGTCAGCTCGTCAATTAAATTGAATAAAAAAAGACCGCGATTACTCGCGGCGTTGTGCGTTTTAAAATATTAACCCTTCACAATAATCAGACATTCCCCCCTTATCAATATATTCTTGAATACACCATGCTCTAGTTGACACACTATTAGCATATGAACTTGAACCGCCATAATATTTTGAAGCAGCTTTAAATTCTCCTGATTTTGTTCCTCCTCCTAATTCTTTTAAATATACTGCTGCTCCTGTAAATGCATCTTTAATATTCCATGGATCAGCAACTGATTTTCCTGTATAATTCTTAATCTTTTCTTCATATATTTTCCATGTACTCGGAATGAATTGAGCTGGTCCCATTGCTCCGCCAAAACCATAGGGAACGTATCCTGATTTTGCACAAACAATATCTCCATTTTGAGCTACCGTTGCCTTACAATGGTAATATGTTCCAGCATACTTAGAAACACAATCATTAATCCAGCAAGAAACTGGAGTTTTTTCCATATTTCTCCCTAGCTTATTAATATAATCTAAGAAAACAGGAAGATCTCTTGTCGGATGAATAATTCTAGAAACAAGCTTGCCATTAGAATATTTTCCTCCTCCTGTTTTTGTATCAGTAATATAACATTGACCAACGTTTTTCCCTATCGCTGATTCCTGACTAATAATAGCTAGTAAGAAAGACGCCCTAACTCCTACCTTGCTCGCTATTTCTTTAGATAACTCTAAAGCCTCTCCAAAACTAGGAGCTTTTTGATCTTCAACTAATCCCACTATTTGAATTAATCTTTTTTCAATTTCAGCAGCTTTTTTAGCTATTTCTTCTTTTTCTTTTAATTGTGCTTGATATTGAGCTTCTGTCATTGTGTGCAATTGCTCTTTTTCCTGTTTTGTTAAAGATGATTGCTGTTTTTGAATTGCTTGCAACTGAACCAAACTTTCTTTTTCTCCTTTTTCTTCTTCAAGATCAATCTTCTGACCCTTTAAACTAGCTTCTAGTTTTTCAAAATTAGCTAAAAGATCTTGGTTCTTAACATTAAGAGTTTCTAAATAGACAAGATTATCAAAAAACTCTGACAAAGTTTTACTGGCAATTAAAACTTCTAAAAACGACTTCTTGTCTTCATCGGCAACAGCCCTTAAAATTAAACCTATTTTTCTTTTCTGTTGTTCAACTTCAGTTTCAGTATCAATAATAGATTGTTCTGTATCTTTTATCTGAAAACCCAAAGATTTAATAGAAAGATTTGATTGGTATATTTGGTAATCCAAATCTTTAATCTTTTTAGTTAAAGATGTAATTTGATTTTGAAGAGTTTTCTTTTCTGCACTAGTCTTTGTTATATCAGCCTCTACTTCTTTTTTCTTTGTATCAAAATATGTTTGACACTGATTAAGTAAATTCTTGCATTCATCGTCTCCCAAAACATAACACGCGTCTTTCCATTTTTCTTCTCCACACATTGATTCTAAATCATACTCTGCAGATACGAAAAATAACGGAATAATAATTCCCGTTATTGTTAACGCAAATAGAATTTTGAATTTTTCAAATTTTGAAAAAAGTTTAAAAATCATTTGAAGAAAGTTATTCTCCCTCTTCTTGTGTAGCCTCCTCTTTTTCTTTTTCGCCTACTTTTTCAGGCTCTTTATTAACATCTTCTATTGGTTTAGCCAATTCTTCATCAACATTTTCTGGTTCAACCACTTTAACTACAATTTCTTCAGGATGTCCCACAACAGTCACTCCTTTTGGCAAAGGAATGTCCTTAACCATTATAACATCTTCAAAGGTATTTAGGGAAGAGACATCAATAATAATTTCACTTGGAAGATCTTTTGGAAGAGCTGATACTGTCAATTCTTTCATATTAGTAATTAGAGTTCCACCTTATTTCAATGCAGGAGCTTCGCCTGTTAAAGTTAATTCTACGTCTGTTTCTACTTCTTCCAATAAATTGGGCTGATAAAAATCAACGTGAGTTAATTCTAGTGTTAATGGATTAACCTGAGTTTCATGGATTAAAACAGAAAATTGTTTTCCTTCTATATCTAAATCTATCAAAGTTTCTCCTACTTCGTTATATACTTTTTCAAAGTCTTTTTTATTTACCTTTAAAGAAACTGTTTCAATTCCTGGACCATATAAAACTGCTGGAATCACCCCTTCTTCGGCTTGAGATCTAAAAATCTTACCTGTTTCTTTTCTAGTTTGTGCTTTTAAACTTGTCATTTTTTTATTTATTTTAGATAAACCCTTTGCATTGCTAAATAATACAAAAATCGTTAATCCTTGCTTCTAATAATATTGTGAAGTGATTATATGCTATAAATCAATTTTTTTCAAGCCTTGCTACCATTTAAAAGATACTTTCGGCTCCACCCCCTGAATAAGCCTTTTGATGTTTTCTCTTAAGGCAATTGTGATTAAAAGTGCTCCCAAAATTCCATAGATTAAATAATGGAATGGGAAAAAGAAATAAATTAAAACAGCAAGAATCCAAGGATAAATAATGTTGCTTAAGCTCATAATTCTAGTCAAAATAACAGCTAAAATCCAAATAATGAATGAAAGTAAGAAAAACTTCAAACCAACCAAAACTAAAGTTGCTCCAAAATAAGGAGCTGCTCCTTTGCCTCCCTTGAATTTGAGCCATATTGGAAATACGTGTCCAATAACTGGCAACAAACAAACTGTAATAATTTGCCATTCATTAGAAAGATAAAAAACAGCTAAATATGCTGGAACGAAACCTTTAACTACATCTAAAAGGCCTGATAATAGCGCCCATTTCCATCCTAAAGCTCTAGATACATTAGTTGTGCTAGTTGCTTTACTTCCGATTGTTCTAATATCTACTCCGTGCAATTTAGGAATAATATAACCAAAAGGAATCGATCCTAATAGATAAGCGAAAACTGCTAACAAGATAAAAACTTCCATATTATTTATTTATAATTATTTATATTATTTTTAACCACTCTTTCTATTAATAATCTGCTAATGGGAGTATCTATGCCAATCTTTTTTCCCAACTCAACAACTGCTCCGTTATAATACTCTATTTCGTCTAAATCCTTTTTCTTTTCTCTTCTTCCTTTATTTATAAGTTTACCAATTACCCCTCTTAAACGTATTAATAACCACATAGGCAAATTATTAAATAAACAAGCCATTGTTTTTACAGGATAATACTTAAAGTTAAGAAACTTTCCCTTGTCTAGCTTAACTACCTTAATATATTCTCTAAGCATTCCTATTTCTTCTTTAAAAACTTTCTCATTTTCAAATCCTTGCTCAACTGTAAGATTGTGTGAAGCTGAAGCCATTCCGATTAAATTCAAGAAAAGCTTAGAAAACTCCATGTTTCTAAAATTTTCAAAAGAAACACTTTCTGCTTCAATCCCAGTACCTTCAAAAACCTTTTCAATCTCTTCCTTTTCAAAAAATCCTGACATTGGAGCAAAACTCAAACGAATCGGCAAAACATAGCTTAAATGAACCTTATTATCAATAACTTCCCTGCTCACTGAATTAAATAAGCTTATCCTTACTGATTTAATCTTTTCTGCTTCGTCACCAAAAACATCTTTTAATGCCTCCTTTGCTTCATCGCTAGCAATTATTCCATTCTGAGGAATAAAAAGAATGGGTGTTTTCCATCCTTTTTCTTTTATTATCTGATAATAATATTTGACAACTGAATTAATTGGATTTTTAGTACACAAAAATATGGCTTCTGGAATAAAGTCATTGCCAAAATCAGAATCATTAATTGCCTTTATTTTAAGGACTTCTGTTCCTTTATTTGTTTTCAATAAAATATTACCACTCTCAATATCTTTCACCTCACCTTCTCTTCCTATCCCTAAAATATCTTTTCCTTTCAATTCATGAGCAAACATTGCCCCAATTCTTCCGCCTGCTCCGATTATTACTATTTTTTTCATAATTTGATTATACCCTAGCCTTTAATTAAGGAAAAGCTAGTTTTCCACTATTTAATTTCCTGATTTCCTATGGGGACAAATGTTTCTGTAATCACAATACTGACAATGCCAACCTGGAGCAGGCTTAAAGTTGCTCCTCTTTATTCTCTTTATTACTTCTCTTATCTTCTCTTCTGTTTTTTCTATTTCTTCTGCTTTCGGAGAAAAAGAATACGTTGATCCATCGTCTAAATAATAATAAGTTAATTTAGTTGCATTAAGATTGAAAATCTTCTTAGCTGCTAATTGATATATTAATAATTGTAATTTTTCATCAGTTCCCAAGCTTGTTTTCGCAACCCCTGTTTTGTAATCAATAATCTCAACCTCATTTTTTTCAATCTTATCAATCCTATCAATCGCTCCAACAAAAGCATCTCCGTTTAATTTCAGTTCAAATACTTTTTCTAGAGCTGGCTCGTTATTTATCATTAAAATATCAGGCTTTTTTTCTACAAAATTATCGTAGAATAATTTTAAACATTCTTTACCTTTATCAAAATACTCTTTTCTCAAAGTCTCATCATACCATTCGTCTATCCATTCTTTCTTATAAACATCAATTAAATCATTAAAACTTGGAATACTAATTTTCCCTTTGCCAAACAGTGTTTCCTGCTCTGTCTTAAGGCCTTTTGCGGCTATTTTGGTAAAATGGTACAAAGTATTGTGAATCGTCTTCCCAAAGCTAAAATTAGGCCTTCCCTTGGCTGGTATTTTCAATAAATGACTAAACTTATACTGCAAAGGACAATTATTAAAAGAAGCTATTTGAGAAAACGAAAAATGATCAGGTAAATACTTCTTAATTCCGTTTATATTTTCAGTTTCTTTTGATTCTTTTTTAAATCCATTATTATTGCCCCTACTAAAACAAAAACTTGAGCTCCTTGAGAATTTCTGCTTATTCAAGGCTTCTTCGTGAATTAAATTTGATTCAATTAAGAATCTTGATGGTTTTTTTAATGTCTTCCCGCCATAATCTAGTGCCCAAGCCAAGAACAATCCTTTTCTAGCTCTAGTTAAACCGACATAGAATAATCTTCTTTCTTCTTGTAAATGAAAATCTCCGGAAGGCAAAACTTCTTTAATTAATTCATTAGGAATTTCAATCGGCTCTCTTTTTTCATCTGTAGGAAACTTTCTGTGAACTAAATTAACTAAAAAAACATAATCAAACTCTAAACCTTTCGCAGAATGAATTGTCATTATCTTCACTGAATCAAAAGAGTCTTCCAAATCAAAATTAAGAGACCCTTCTTCTCCTGCTTCCATTTCCATGCGAATATGCTCTACAAAAGAAATCAATTTGGCATCAAAATGGGAATCTTCAAATTCTCTAATACGGTGATAAAACTGATCAATTATATCCCAAATCTTAAAGTCTTCTTCGTTATTTTTTGAAAAATGATCAATGAAGCCTAAATCATTAATCATGCTCACAAAAACCTCTCCGATATTCTTTTCTTTTGATATTTGAAAATGCTTTTTAATATTCTTAACAAGATTCTCTACTTTTTCTCTTGATTCTTTTGACAAAGTAGTTAAGAGCTGAACTTGATTTAATACTTCAGATATAGGCAATCCTTTTTCTTCTGCAAAGTAAGTTATCTTAGCCAGCTCTTCCACTGAAAAATCAAAAGGATGCATCCTTAAAACCCTATAAAAACTAGCTGAATCATAGAAATTCATTAATAAGTTAAAATAAGAAATAAAATCAAGAATCAAAGGATTGGTATATAAACCCTTAGAAGATAGGAATTGATAAGGTATCCCTGCTCTCTCTAAGGCTCTACTAAAATTATTAGCCGTTTCATTAGTTCTTGTTAAGATAGCAAAATCAGAGAATTTAGCTTTTTTGTCTATTTCCTTTATTTCCCAGATTTTACTAATTATTCCTCTAATCTCATCATCCCCTGTTTCATATGCTAAAACTCCAACCATCCCATCTTTCTTTTTTTGACTTTTAAGCTTTTTATCAATTTTCTTAATCTTACTCAAATCAACTCCCTTTTCTTCTGCTTGTTTTTTTAATTCTTCAACTTCATTCAGTCGAAACTCTAAACGATTAGGATTATTATTTTGAATAAAAAAATGTGATAAATCTAAAATATTTTGAGGAGAACGATAATTGTTTGTTAAAACAATTTCTTCTGACTCCGGATAATCTTTTTTAAACCTTAAGACATTATTAAAAGAACTCCCTTGAAAAGAAAAAATACTTTGATCATCGTCTCCTACAACCGTAATATTATTCCTTGGTTCAGCTAATTTCTTAATCAATTCATATTGAACCCAGTTAGTATCTTGGAATTCATCAACCATAATATACTTAAATTGATTTCTCATCTTTTCAAGAATATCTGGTCTTTTTTCAAAAAGTTTTAATGTATAATTAATCAAATCTCCAAAATCAAGAACACTATTATCTAACAAAAGTTTTTGATAAGTATGATATGCCTGGGCTATTTCTTTTATTCTCTCATATTCTTTTTGTTTAGATAAGTCATCTTTAGAAGCAACAGGAATATCGTCTAAGTTAAACTTTAAAGAGTCTGCGTGCTCTAAATAATCTTTAGGATAAATTCCTTCATTTTTACAATGGTTAAAATGAGAAATCAAAGCATGGATAAATTTGGTTGGATTGCCCAATGGGCGATATTCTTTCAAGAAGTTAAATTTATCAAAATTCTTCCTAACCAAAACCCATGATCCTGTTGAATCAACGAGCTTATAATTAGTTGGCAAACCAATGCTTATGCCATGATTTTTAAGAATTCTATCGCAAAAAGAATGAAAAGTTGATACCCATAAATCATAATAACCAAAAGGCAAAAGAGCCTCCACCCTGTCTTCCATTTCTTTAGCTGCTTTTTCGGTAAAAGTAACAGCTAAAATTTCTTCTGGTTTAATATCTTTTTCTGCTATGAGATAAGCAATACGATGAGTCAAAACTGTTGTTTTTCCTGTTCCAGCTCCAGCGACTATTAAAAGTGGCCCCTCTCCAAAAGTAACTGCCTCTTTCTGTTCTTTATTTAATTTAGACAAATCCATATGCTTAATTATATCAAACAACCAAAAAGAAACCAGCCCTTGTTTAGGGCTGGAAAATATTGCTTATTTGTTTAAAAATTTCATTAACTGATCATGGATTTGATCAATAATATATGGATCTGTTATTTTATCTAATTCTCCTCTTATTGCTTCTGGGCCTTCTGCTACGGCTATTTTAACTAATCTAGAAACAACAGCATCTTGATTGTATGTAGAAGCAATACTGGGAACATCTTCTGTTTTTATACTAGAAAGAACTTCTTCTATTTCTTTTTTCTTTTCTTCTGGATTTTCCGCCTTTCTTTCTTTTTCTAAAACAATTTCTTGCTTTATTTCTTGTTTTTCAATAACAGGTTCCTTAATATTGATTTCTGGTTTTTCTATTTCTCTTTCCATATTATTTTAACATTTCTTCTTGAAACTTAGCTATTTCTTCAGAAACTATCTTATCAAAATTAGGAATCTTCTCATCTAACAAGTTCAAAGCTTCTTGCGTATCCAAAGAAACAAGACTTGAATTAATTTCCATAACCTCATCTTCTGATAATTCCTCCATTGCCCTTAAAATTATTCTTTTATTAACAACATTTGCCATCCTTTCAAGCATTTCTTTCTGTTTTTCTATAGGCAAACCCTCAAGTCCAAGTTCTTTGATGAGGTCTATTTCTTTTCCTTTGATTGTTATTTTGTCTTGAGCCATATTTTATTTTATTATTTTTTATTTATGACCTTCATATTAAAATCATTAAAAAGATCAATTGCTTCTTGTGGAGTCTTTTTTTCATATACCTGATCTTCAAAATCTTTTAAATATTTTTCTTTCTCTTCGTTGTTTAGGCTGGTAAAATTTTTAATCCCTCCTACAAATCGATCTCCACCATTTTTGATTCTATTCTCAAAAATATAAAAGAGTTTTCCTTTAATATTTTCGAGTATATATTCATCAATTTTAAAACCTTCTGTCCACTTGTAACCCGTATAAGTTGAAAACTTATCTAGTTTTTCTCCACTAATATTTTCTTTTTTATTTTTAGCTTCCCTAAACTCTTTATCGTATTCCCTCACAAGAGAATAGTTTGGGTCTGATTTGAAGTTTTTCTTAAAAAACTCATCCAGTTTTTTTATATCATCTTTCTCTTCTTGTATTTCTATTTTTTTAGGCTCTACTTTTTCAACAGGTTTAGTTTTTTTCTTAATGGGTCTATCCTGCTGTTTTTTAGAAACACTTAAAGGCTTTTCAGCTTTTTCTTTTTTAGAAGGCTGACTTTCTTTTTTAGAAGTATTTTCATTTTTTTCCTCTTTTTTCTGATCAACATTAGGTTCGTCATGTCTTTCGAACATTTCATCATCTTCGTTTTCTTCTGCAATTGATTTTTTCTCAGCAACATCTTTAATTCTTTCCTCTACTTCTTCATAATCAGCACCAGACCCATCATACCTTCTAAACATTTCATCGTCTTCATTTCCTTCTCCTTCAAATTCCTTTTTTTGCTCTTTATCTTTTGGTTGTTTATTTATTAATTCTTTTTCTTCTTTCTTGAGATCTTCCAGTTCTTTTTGTAATTTTTTAATACTATCAGAAGACAAATAAGTATCAAAAGCCTTAATCTGTTTTTTTAGACTGTCTATATTTTTATTAATCTCTAACAGATTTTCCTCCATGCTCTTTTTTATCTCCTTGGCATCATCTCCTAATTCATTTATACCTTTTTGAATCTTTTCAGCCCCCTCTTCTAGGTCTTTAATGCTTTTTTCGTACAATTCTTTTGTTTTCTTAATGTTCTCAGCTCCAGCAAGAATTTTTTCAATCTCTTCTATTCTTTTTTTAATTTCTTCCATTCTCTTATCTACATTCTCAATCTCTGGAACAACACTGCCTTCATCTGGAGTTTTATCTGGAACAACCTTTTCATCTGGAGTTTTATCTGGTGTTATTGGTTCTGGTTTTGGTTTTTTTCCTCCTCCATCAACTAATTCTCTTGCATCCTCCATAAGCTTTCTTAAAACATATCCACCTCCTGCTGCTCCAGCTACTGCAGCTATTCCAAAGAAATCTGCTGCTGCACCATAAAGAATACCATGGCCAATTGTTGCCTGAGCTAATCCCATTCCAAACCATCCTGCAGCAACTCCACCAACAGGAATTGCTATAGTCAAACCAACTAATCCTGCGGCAATTAAAAGAGCAATCTTTTTGTTCTTTGTTGATTTTTCTAATATTTTAGATAAATAACCCTTACTTTTCGTCAAAGATTCTTCTTTGCTCTTATTGGTTTTTTCAATAAAAGATATTTTAGTTTCTGCATATTTTTCATTGCTGATTTCGTATGTCCCTTTTTCAGTTATATATATTCTTGATTTTGATGTTCTTCTAATCTCAGTGATTTCTTCTTCTTTTCCTCCAACAATCATCTTTCCACCAACATCTCCTGAATTCTCTCCCTTGGCAAAAACAATCTTCACTTCTTCTGTAATAGTTTCTTGTGTTTTTTCTTTTTTTACTTTTCTGGTAAATAAATATTCTGCATCAGAAGATTTAGTCTCTTTTGACTCTTTTGATTCCCTTTTCTTTCCCATAGGATTTTTTTCCCAAAAAGCAGAATCCATAGGATTTTCTTTTTCATCTCCTTTTTCTACTTTTTTAGAATTGCTTTTGTTCTCTTTCCAATAAGCAGCATCTTTTATGTCGCCTTCATCTTCTTGAACTACAAGCTCAGCTAAGTCTTCTTCTTTTGTATCGCCCTCAGGTATTTCTCCTTTTGGATTGACACCAAAAATTTTATTAAAAAAACTCATATTTTTAAACCTTATTTATTATTTGTGTTAATTATAAAACATATTAACTATTGCGTCAATCTTCTATTCTTAAATTCCTCTTCTATCTCTCCCCTGTCTTTTCCATAAATCAGGAAGCAATATTCCTTTAATTTCTGAGCAACTTCCCTATTAGACTTAGAAGGAAGGTATGTTGTTATGTTAAACGGCTTAGAAGTTTTCCCATTCATCATTAATTTCACATATGCATTGAAGTTATCAATATTGATCAAATCAAATGCAGAAAAAGTAGGCTGGAATTGTTTTTGCAAAAACTCTGCATCTTCTGCTCCAATCCTAAAAGAAACAATTGTTCCAACATTACCAAAAACACTATCTCTAATTAAATCAGGAAGCTGTCCGATAAATTGATGAGAAACATTTAAGCAAAGCCTGTACTTTCTTGCTTCTGAGAAAATAGTTGAAATTGTATCAGTTGCAAAATTCTGGAACTCATCTAAGTACAAATAAAAATCTTTTCTATCATTTTCTTGCATACTAATTCTAGAAAATGCTGCCATTGCCAATTTACCAGTTATAATCAAACCCAACAAAGAACTATTAATATCTCCTAATCTGCCTTTTGACAAGTTGGCCAAAAATATTTTCTTATTGTCCATTATATCTCTAAAGTTAAATGTACTTTTAACCTGACTGATAATAGGTCTCATATAATCATTAGAAATAAATGTATCAAATTTAGAAGTGATGTATGGAACAATATTCTTTAAAGATGCTTCCCCACCTGCTTGCTCTGCTTGTTTTTCCCAAAACTCTTTAACTAAAATATTATTACACTTAGCTAAAAGCCTATGCCTGAATTCAGCGTCAGCCATAACTTTTGGAACTTCAAGCAATGTATATGTTTCATTAGGATCATCCATTAAAAGCATTAAAGCGTTTCTAGTATATTGCTCAAAAATAGGACCTCCTGTTTGCTTCAAATCATACAACTTATCAAAAATCTTAATTAATTCATTAACGATAAATGTTTTTTGCTCAGGATATTTAGGATCATATTCAAGCATATTTAAACCAATGGATCTTTCTAGATTGCCTGGCTCAAATAAAATAACATCATTAATCCTTTCCTTAGGAATTTTACCCAAAATATCTTCAACTAAATCTCCATGTGGATCTAAAACTCCAACTCCTTCTCCTGATTTAATATCTTGTTCAATTAAATTAGAAAGGAATCCTGACTTACCAACACCGGTCTGACCAATAATATACATGTGTCTTCTTCTGTCATCCCTCTCAATTCTTACATCTTTTTTTTCTTCCCTATATTGATTATATCCTAATAATAATCCCTCTTTAGGAAGTTCGGCAGGCGGTTCAGAACTTTTAGCTTTCAATCCTTTAATATTGGGCGTCTTCATCAAAGGTGTTGGAAAATGAAAAATACTAGCCAATTCTTCTGTGCTTAAAATAGAAGAAATATCTTGATTAAATAGTCTGAAACTGTAGTCGTAAATGAGTTTCTTAGAACTCCTCTTGTTTATTTTAGCAACATAAAAAGAATTAAGATTAGGAGCTGAGAACTGCTCAAAAGTATTAACTATTTGATTAAATATATCTTCGCATCTATATTTATCTTTTACCGAAACTACAACTCTAATATTTGTATCAAAACTTTGTCTTTTTATTTTTTCTTCTAAAGCCTTGACTACTTCTTCCTCTGCTTTTGGCTGGAACTCTGATTTCATTCTTTCTTTTTGTCTTTCTTCTTCTGTTTTAGGATTAATCAATCCTAAAATTCCTGTCGCGCTCATGGCTTGATAAAAATTCTTACCCTGAGCCATTGCATCAATTACTCTTTTCCCCCTTTCTCTCCAAGAACCAGAATCTTTCTTCAAAACAACTTGAATAACAGCTTCTTCGTCATCGCCTAGCTTGGTAAAAATATTAGTGATACTAGACAATGGATCTGTTTCAATTCCATTATATGTTCTAATTGGAAGAATTACTGATTTTGTTGTTTTAAGATATCCGCAAACAACTGTTTCTTCTGGAGAGAATATGTTAAAGTCCTCTGACTTCTCTATGCTTGCATCAGGATAAATGCTGTAAATCTCTTTTTCGATAAAATTGTCATATCTTTTTGGAGCAGCGACATAAAAATAAACCTCTTCTTTAATTTTTGCTATTTCAAGAGAAATCCATGGCTCAGGACTAAAAAACCCTTCTTTCTTAAGAGAGTTTAAGCTAGAGTAGAAATCTTCCATTACTTTGATCCAGTCTTTTTCTTGCTTTTGAGATTCTTTTAATTCCTCGGGAGACTTCTTAGGAATCCTTACCGAAAACAATGTCATCCCCAAAGATTGTTTGAATTTATTGGTCTTGTTTCTTTTATTGGAAAAAAATAGCGCAACTAAAAATAACACTATTAATACTGATGTAATTGTTATCAAACCAATGTCTAGCCCATAATCCATACTAAAATTATATCATAGAAGAAAAAACTACGGAAGTATTGACACTCTTGATATTTTATATCTTTGAGAAATATACATGTAATCATCGCTAAAAGTAACCGAATAAGAAGTTCCGCTTATCGCACCATCAAAATAATATATTAAATCATGAGTAGGGTCAGTATCTGTTATATTATTAATATCATACCCAAGAACCAAATTATGATGTATAAAATATATTCTATTTTGAGAAGTCGAGACTACTTTAGAAACTTGAGGAGACGGGCTACCAATTCCAAGCCATTCCTTTGTCCATTTCACGACACCGTCAGATATATTTACTGCATAAATAGTAGTATTCCAGTTTTCTGACAAAGAAAAATAAATCTCATCTTTGTTTATCCC
>Ga0074195_1002864_pt1 | contig 17691 bp, 20 predicted proteins | sample EPASupsiteHSE623_FD_64525 | JGI IMG/M metagenome (GOLD analysis project Ga0074195, IMG submission 64525) | Bioremediated contaminated groundwater from EPA Superfund site, New Mexico - Sample HSE6-23 | ecosystem: Environmental > Aquatic > Deep subsurface > Groundwater > Contaminated ...
GTTCTCCGAACAGCAGATGGACAAGGACAAGATGGAACAGTCCATCGAGAAGTCACAGCAGGAGAAGAAGCAGCCTGAACAGCAGCAGCAGAATCCCGAAAACCAGAAGCCGAAAGAGAACACGATGCCTGACGGTTCCACGACAACCCAGTTTGCCGAGGGTCAATCGTTCAAGGTGAACCAGAAGCCGCTTGCATCCCCTCGCCGCATTGATTCGTTCAAGCGGGAGGGAAGCGGAAGGCGCAGCGTGACCGAGTCTCGGGACGGGAAGTATGTCAGAAGCCGGATCCCGGAGACGATCGGGCCGGATATTGCGCTCGATGCCTCAATCCGTGCAGCAGCCGTGCACCAGAAAGACCGGGCGGGCACTCTTGCCATCAAGATTGAGACCTCGGATCTCCGCGAGAAAGTTCGGGAGCGGAAGATGGGCAATACCGTGCTCTTCGTGGTCGATGCCAGCGGGAGCATGGGCGCCCAGCAGCGGATGACCGCTGTCAAAGGGGCGATCCTCTCGCTCCTCATCGATGCCTACCAGAAACGGGACCGGGTCGGCCTTGTCGTCTTCCGGGGAAAGACCGCTGAGGTCCTGCTCCCCCCGACATCGAGCGTGGAGCTGGCCCGGAAATATATGCAGCAGCTCCCCGTTGGCGGGAAGACTCCGCTCGCCCACGGCCTTTCAAAAGCGTTTGAAGTCCTCCAGCGGGAGAAGATGATCAACCAGCACACGATCCCGCGCCTCATCCTCATCTCTGACGGGAAGGCAAACGTCAGCATGGGTTCCGGGTCTCCCATGGACGATGCAAAGGAAGTTGCAGCACACATCAGGGATTCCGGCATAGCATCGATCGTGATCGATTCCGAGAAAGGGTTCATCGCATTCGGGCTCGCGCAGGTTTTGTCAGAAGAGATGGGGGCAAAATATCTCAAACTTGAAGATCTCCAGGCAGACCGGATCGCAGATGTCGTGAAAGGAATTCAGGTTTAACGGCAGGACCGCCGGAACCGTGGATCGGATAACGGGGAGGAGCGTTCATGGCAGAAACCGAAAGTGAAAAAAAAATGGGCAACGTATCAGTCCACTCGCTCTACCACCAGGGCAGCACACGGAGAATCGCCCTGATCATTGGTCTTACCCTCCTGGTCATTGTCACGGCGATATTTTCAGCCGGCATCGGTACGGTCCCGATCTCGCCCATGGATACTCTCCTTGCCATCGGGCATTCCTGTGCCGTGACGCTCCAGAATTTCCTGCATACGTACCTGCCATCCGTTGCTGCGTGGTATGATTCCATCCCGTTCACGATTCCCGCACCCTCGAACCCGCAGGCAGAACTGATCGTGGTCGGGTTCCGGCTGCCCCGGATCTTCCTTGCGATCCTCACCGGGATCAGCCTTGCCGTTGCCGGTGCGGTGATGCAGGGCCTGCTGCGTAATCCACTCGTGAGCCCGTTCACCCTCGGGCTTTCCTCAGCCGCATCGTTTGGCGCAGCGCTTGCCATTGTCCTTGGGCCGGGGGTCCTTGTCTCGTACTTCCTGCTCAGTTACGATATGTGGATCGTGGTCTTTGCCTTCCTCTTCGGCTGGCTCTCCATGCTCCTTGTCTACTGGATCTCCCGATCGCGGGGCACCACCCAGTCAACCCTGATCCTTGCCGGTGTGGTGATCGGGTACCTCTTCACGGCCGGTGTGATGGCGCTCAAGTACATTACCAACAACGAAAAACTCCGGGAACTGATGGTCTGGCTGATGGGCGGGATGTGGGGCGCGAGCTGGAGCGCCGTCCTGCTCCTCATCCCGCTCGTTGTCATCTGTTTCTACCTTTTGGAGCGGAAGGCCTGGGACTTAAACGCCCTTTCCGCAGGAGACGATGTGGCGAAAAACCTCGGGATCAATGTCGAGCGCCTGAGGCTTTCCTGCCTGATGATCGCGACGTTTGCTGCGTCGTGCTGTCTTGCCTTCACCGGCATCATCGGGTTCATCGGTCTCATGGGCCCTCACATCTGCCGCATGTTCATCGGGAACGATCACCGGTACCTGATCCCGTGCGCCGGCCTGATGGGCGCTGCGATCCTGCTGATCTCCGATACGGTAGCCCGTACCATCATGAGCCCGGTGGAGATCCCGGTCGGCATCATCATGTATGCGATTGGCGGCGTGTTCTTCCTCTTCCTGATCATGAGGGGCAGAGGGCGGGGATTGTATTAGGGGGTGTCAGTATGGAGATTGTGATTGACTCGGTCTGCAAGGATTATGACCAGAAACGGGTACTGGATACCATTTCATTCTCCCTCGGGAACGCAGAGATTGTTGCCCTTGTGGGTCCAAACGGCTCCGGCAAATCCACGCTCATCAAGACGATTGCCGGGGTCCATACCCAGACCTCGGGAACAATCGGCATTGACGGTAACGATATCCGTAAGATGGACCCCATCGATCTTGCGAAGATGATTGGGTACGTTCCCCAGCATTTCACCTATACGCTCTATTCCACGGTCTTTGAGACGGTTCTCCTTGGACGGCGCCAGCATATCAAGTGGTCGGTGTCGGATGAGGAACTTTCCCGGGTCCAGCACTCGCTCGATGCACTGGAGATGGGGCACATGGCCGGGAATTATATGGACCAGCTCTCGGGGGGCGAGCGCCAGAAGGTCTTCATTGCCCGGGCCCTGGCACAGGATCCGAAACTCTTCCTCTTCGATGAACCAACCAGTGCTCTTGACATCCGGTACCAGATCGAGGTGATGGAGACGATGCGGGAGATCACATGGGAGCGGGGCGCCGGCATGATCATCGCGGTCCACGATCTCAACCTTGCTTACCGGTATGCGGATACGGTGGTTGTGCTCAATGGCGGGAAGATGGCAGGGTACGGGAAGCCGCAGGAGATCCTGACTCCCGCGTGCATCAGTAAGGTGTACGGCGTGGACTCCTTTGTGGTTAACAATGAGTTCGGGAAATTCCTGGTGCCGTTCCGGGCAAAGGCATCGCCATGATCTCAAATAATAAAATCCGGAATAATTTCCTGCATCATTCGGGATAGGGGCGAGCGCATGAGCGGTCATCGTCTTTCCCCGCGAGCCGGTGATCTCGATCAGGGGGACGGGGGACCGTCTTCCCCACCAGGCTTGCGGCCGGCTTCATGATATGTGAGGACCGGGGGAGTATTGCCCGTGAGAAGAGAATGATCCGGATCCCCGTGTACCGGGACGGTGATGAGATCACAGGAACATGTCATAGCATTCTGTATTGCTTCCGGAGTTGCCCCCCGGTCAATGTCTATGACATCAACGGTATGCCCTGCCCTCGCATAGACTGCTCCGATCTCCTGTGCCCCGTGAATCGTATCAGGCGAGGATCCGCATAAAAAAGATCAGATGAGGGTGAGTGCCCTTGCGGCGTTCTTCACCATCAGGTCTGCGAGCAGGGGGTCGACACCGATTGGCTCTGCATATACCATCGGGATTGTTTTCCCGTTGTGGTTAAAAGTCCCTTTTCGTGTGCCTTCCGGAAACCCGATCTCGCCCGGTATGTCTTTCTCAATATGAACGCCTTTTGCAAGGAAGAGCGGCACAACAACAAGGGTCTCGATCGGTTCCTGCCGGAAGGCATCGAGTGATTCCTTAATCGAGGGTTTATTGATGTTCATGAACCCGCTTTTAACAATATAATCGGGATGGGTATTCCGGATCATGATTGCAGTCTTCTCAACAAGTTCCTGGTTGTAGGGCATGGAACTGCCGTGACCTACGAGTAAAAGTCCTTTTTTTGTCATCGTGAATGCCTCATTGGGGGGGGTCATTACGGGATTCTGCTCTCCCGCATCTATTGCGTATGAATATTGTTAATATAAGTAATAAGACGTATTGATTTTATCTCAATATTCATAGCACGAAATATTGCATCTCTTGTGAAAGTTTCGCACGTTCGAACGGGAATCGATTCAAGGATAAATGATTTCACGACAGAGCTCATCTCATATATCTCTCCGATCCCCCGGATCCAGACCCCTATGTCTCATCTCCCCTCCCCCAGCCCGTTTTGATCTCTGATCCTAACCCCAATTAACGCAATTTACGGATGTGTCGGGACGTCCAAATACCCCGGATCGACCGATCCGTCCACTTTGCGCAGGAATCAAAATACTTAGTCCCTCATTCTGCCGGTTTAGTCCCTCAAAAGCGGTATATTACGGCGACCGCCACCGGGAGATTCTCCTTCAAAGAATACTTTCACGGAGGGGGGGAGAGCGGGTCAAAAAGTGACTTCGGGTATCCCTTCAGGGATCAGGTTCCCATCTCCCTTCTTATTAAAGATAAAACGAACCCGATGAGATTGACTTACTGGTCTCCTTGTCCACGATAAGCCACGTGATCCGGGTGTTGTTCGTCAGGTACATACTCCCGAACTTCATCCAGGTCTGGTTATCCCCGTTCGCAGCCTGGATAAAAAACGTATCCCCGGCCTGGATGGTGGTGTCACTCGTGCTGCCGGTTGTGCCCACTTCCGTAAACGCAGTGACAAGATTGCTCCCGGCATCATTGGCCGAAAAGGAGGTGGTATTATCATTGGCTCTGAACACTACCTTCACGGAACTGAGCATGAACGGATCGCCCCCGTTATGCTCGAAATAAATCCGGTCCTGCAGGAGATTCGGGGTTGCCCGTATCGAACTCTGGGGGCTCTTCTCTGCCCCACCGGAAAATCCCCCGGCATAGGTACTGACAACCGCTGCAACCATGACCGTTACCGCCAGCATCAGCATGACCCCTACGACCGGTGAGACGGCATGGGCATTATCCCGGTATAACGGCTTCAAACAACCACCACGTCTTTGTCAAAGATGACCTGCCCGCTCGGGATGTGGACGATCTTCGTATTGATGACTGCGCCGGCCCGGTAATCCTTGTCAGTCGCAGTATCGATATTGAGGATTGAATTGATGGCCAGGTTATCCGCTGACCCGAAGTACTGGGCTGGGGTCACCAGCACATCGCCGGCCATCAGCACCGATGAGGAATTCCCAAACCAGCTCTGGTACCCTGTCGTATCCGTGGACTGACAGGGATCCCCGAACCGGTCCGGATTATTAATGTACAGGACACCACAGTTCTTCGAGTCAACCTCAACATACTTCTCTCCCATGACGGATCCCTTGATCATGCCGGATGAGTTCCTGAAGTACGTGGAGATACTCAGATCCTTGGTCTGGAGAGGAGTCCCACTGACCTGTTCGATGGTCATGGTATCGGAAGAGAACGCACCCCCACCATAGGACCGGTTATCATAGAAATGTACATCGAGAATCGCGGAAGGTGCCTGCTTCTCGGTACCGGAGAGACCGCCGGCTGCAGCACTGACAATAGCGGCGATGATCACCGTCACGGATAACATGAGCATTACGCCAACAACCGGAGATACACCCTCGTCATACCTGACCATTCAGATCCTCCCTGATGATCATAACAATGCGTACTGTTCATTAATACCACTTTGCTTTTTAGTTGTACTTGGTGGGGATTGATTGTCCAATTACTTCATACATTGTTTAATAATTTTTATTTACAAATTCAATTTATTTACTATTAAAAATTTACATGCGTGTAACGAAAAGGTATTTTTTTATTACAGTGTGCTTAATATTAAAAACAAGACCCGGGGAATCCCCGATCAAAGTCCGGATACACACATGAACCTGAAATCCTCCAAGACCCACCCCCGTCAAAAAAACGAACAGATCCCGCAACCATTCCCCGCGGAGGTACTAGTACCTGGAGGGCCCGGACTTTTTTCACCGGTAACGATTTCCACACCCTGCTGTTGGTACGACCACAGTATGAACAAATTTCCGGGAAATATCTGAAGGAGATCGTGGATGCAGCACAATCGCACAGGGGATTTGGGAGTCTCTGAAGTGGTCGGGGAGATGCTGATGGTAGCCCTTGTCATCGTGCTGCTCTCGGTATTCTCGGCTGCACTGTACAATTATCTTCCCACCGACCGCGACCCGAGCATCGCAGTGAAGATGACGAATGACACGCGGAATATCACACTCTGGCACAAGGGGGGAGACTGGGCGAAGGCAGAGGATCTTTCAGTTATTGTCGGTACTGAGGACGAGCGGAAATCCTACCGATATAATAAAACCTATACAAATCCGGATGCTCAGATCCTGATGGTACCGGACAAAGATGTGTTCGATCTCGGGAGTAACATCACCGTAAGGATGTCGCACGATCTCCTAGGAAATGAGAGTGTCAAGCTCGTCACCCCCCATACCGTGATCTTTACCGGGAGAATTTCCGTATGAGGGACGATGCTGTTGCCCCGGTCATTGCGGTGATGCTGATCCTAGCCATTGCCGTCACATTTTTCGCGGCGTGGCATGCGTATTATGTTCCCTCCATGAAGGCCCAGTCCGAGATCTCCCACATCAAGGACGTCGAGACCGGCTTTCTGAAATTTTCTTCGGATATCGAGACCGCTGCGTCCATGAAAAAGAAGATGAAACTTTCTGAACCCATCCTCCTTGGCGGCGGTGATTTTACCTTTGACCCGGTAAAATCCGGGGGGGAGCTGAAGGTCTGGAATGCCTCACCTCTCGATACCTCGACCACCGGGTACTTCCGGTTCAACTGGACCAACAAGTCGTCTGTCGGCTCCGGGACCATGCAGAATTTCAGCCTCGTGAAATTTTCCTACAAGCCGGTGAATAACTTCTGGCAGGACCAGGGGTATGGGTGGTCGTACGGGAATGTCTTTGTCCTGAATACCGAGCGCAACCTCTCAATTCCCCTGCAGTTCGCCCGCTGGAGCGAGGTCACGTACGGACTGGCGGAATCCCTTGTCGAGGTGGAGCCGGTTCAATCGGTATCGACCGCCGAAAATCCCACAAACAGGAATTGTTCTTCGATTACAATCCGCGTTGTGGATATCACACCGGACAGCCGGCATTTACAAACAAGCGGGAATGGAAACGGGATGCTGGTTCTGGAGAGTGTGGTGATGCCTCCCGAAGAGATCACTTACGCCACCAGCATGCACCTGAGTATCAATACTCCACCGGACCGGTTCAGGAACTCAACGTTGTGGAATTCAACGTTGTGGAAAGCGGTGAATGCGACCAGTGTTGAGAGACTGAGTCAATGCGAGAATGTTGTGATGGCATTTCCCTCAGACCATGAAACCCGGTTGATGTTTAAAACGGATCCGGGCTATCCCAACATGACCCTGATCCGGGAGACCACCGAGATTAAAGTCGGGGCGTATTGAACGGATGTTATTGGATTTGAGTACTGAATAATGGAAAAAGAATCCTGTTATCCCAATGCCCTTACACAGATTGATTATTCTCCCGTCCCCATGGAGATCATACTCGGGAACCCATATCCCTGATACCGTGTGCCTGTAACATTGGAACCGATACAACTCCCTCTCCGGGATATAGATCATTTTCACATCGGATGCAGGATAATTCTCCATCAATCCAGGTCCGGATCACGTATCCGCAGTGCGGACAAATCCGTATAGGTATCACATGATCGTGAACATCCTCTGATGCCGGTGGCGTGAACATACGATGTTCCTTGATTCTTGCATTCAAAGACATCTGTCCCGGTAGTGTTTGCATATTGTTTCCCACAACTGCACGCGTAAACAGGGTTTTTCGCATCCCCGTAGCAAAGCGTGCCCGGATATTCAATGAATTTTCCAGTACGTTCATAAAATAAAATTGGAAATGAAAGAAATAACACTGGCGTTGAGTGAAAAATTATTTTCTCTCATCGCCCGAATTAAAAATATGGTTAAGGAAATGCTCGTAAATGAAGGAAAATATCGACGATTATTGCGAAAGAACCATGATTTTAAAAATAACCTTATTTGGTCAGGCATCGTGTGGGTTTAAAAAAATTTTAAATATTATAATTTAATAATTTTCACATGAGTTCATACGAAAATAAAAAAGTATAATAATATCCGGATCACATAGTGGATACAGGGCAGAGCTGATATCACACACAGCAACACCCCACTTTCGACCAGGTAAACGACAAGGTATGTTCTGACTAACCCTTGAGCCGGCGGGGAAACCGGTTCCGGGAATGCACATCCCCAACTCTTTTTAGTTTAGAAGCAGTGATGTCGGAGGAAAAATTAATTCCAATCAAAGACCCTGCGGAAACCTTACAGCGGGAGCCGGGGCAGGATAACGAAGAGATTATTGACCACGATAAAGATGTAGAGCGGGATCAGGATGCAGTACAGGTATATGCTGGATCCCCGCACATACCGCTCTCCCTGGATTGCCACGAGTGCCGCCGCCAGCAGGATCACCGATTTGATTGCAAGGTGCAGTGTCGGCATTGTCACGATCCCGGTCATCAGGGGATTGAGTTCCACGCCCCCCATCCAGAGAATGATCTGGGTGGTCCCGATATCCAGAAGGAACAGGCTGCCGAGGATCAGGGTAAACTCCACGATCTGCCGGGCCCGTACGGTATCAAGCGGATACGGTCCGGGAAGCGCAAACCCGGATCCCTGCACGGTCTTTGCAGTGGGCATACAGGGAAGTCAGAAAGGGATTATAAAAGAGTTATTTTAATAATAATCATTGATCTTTTGCATTTATTTATGAATTAACATTAACTCGCGGACGCGGGTATCCAGAACCGGAAAAACAGGGAATACCGGGTATGTAAATTGAAAACAGATGTGTGAACAGAGCGGCGGCGCAGTACCGGACACCACGGCTACCGGGGAGATGTCACGATTTTCCTACAGGGGAGCTGACGGGTCCGTGATTGAGCATAACGAACTCACCATTCCCTGCAGGTCCGATCATACCTTGGTATCACCAGGTGTCGAGATTTCACCTGTCGGTGAACCGACCAGAGAAACAACCCATAACATCCCATTTCCCGGGGTGCCCATGACCTAAAACCCCTCTTGAAATTATCTGCAATTAAAACGCCCCGTTTGCCAATCGGAGCCCATTTTAAAAACCGTTTTTCTGATAGTCGCGTTTTTTTGCGAATTATAGAGTACTGGTTTTAAATGAGGGCATATATGGCCCTATTTTCATTGTTTGAGTGGCATTTCTGTCTCTAAAAAACGTCTAATTGTTGCCTATTGAATCAACGATGAGGTGGAATTCTGTGGAAAAGGCTGGCTGGAGAAACCGACTGGACCTCAGTCCAGGAGGTCGAGAAGATATCCATTGAAATCTTCGAGTTTGGCAGGGGGTCAGATCCGGGGTCCCGGTATCGGTGACGTTACATTGGCGTGAGTGTATTCCCCCGACAAACGGTAACATGGAGATATTTTTCAATTACCCGGCAGAGTTCTGGCATTCCACCAGATATGGGCGCTGAAGGTCTCCGATGGAAGGATAATCCCTTCAGGTCCCTGCCGGAGCATTGCGGAAAAATACGCATCCAGAATCTCCCTCTGGCGGGGAGTGCTGCAGTTCAGTTTCTGGAATGCCTGCTCCACCACGTCATCGATTGCCGGGTAACCGGAGGGAGGTTTCTTCTCAACGGAGAGGCCGGCATAGATGCCCATCTCGTACAGTACCTGCCAGAGGCAGTTGGCAAGTGGCTCGCCCGGGTACTCCGCCCCGTGGAGCACGGGCCAGAGATCGCGGCTCACCCGGGACCACGACGGGGGGGTGAGGAACCAGAAGAGATGGATGGTGCCCCGGCAACAGGCCTGCATCTTCAGAAGTGCTCCTTCGATGTCCGTCATTGTCAGGGAATACGATGCAATGACCGCATCGAAGGGACCGCCGGGAACGGGATCCGGTACGTCTTCCCAGCGGAGGGGGAGGACCTCCAGGGACCCGGACATCTCCCGCGGGCGGTTTCCCGCAAGCTCGATCCGCATCACCGAAGAGGGTTCGATGACCGTCACATCACAGCCCTGTACGGCAAGGGGAATGGCAAGTGTCCCGGCTCCCCCACCGATATCGAGCACCCGGGAGCCGGACGGGATCTGCATGGCAGCCAGTTGTGCGGCAGACTTCTCCCTCCATGCAGGCCGGTTGCGACTCTTGCGGTACAGGCCCACGTTCTGTTCCGTGCTCCAGTACCGGGCCGGATCCACATATCCCGGTGTTGCGAACAGTGCACTCTTCTGCCAGCGCCAGCGATCTCGCCAGTACGTTTGCGACACACAACCTTCCGGGGTGACGGAATTATTCCGGTCCATTCTTCCATCCGGCATTCCCGGTTACGGGGGGATAACCGTATAGTATGACTTCGTGCCGCAGTTCTTGCACAGGGATTTTCCATCAACCATGATGTGCCGGTTGTCCATGACGAGTTCCCCGCAGGTACTGCAGACGGCTTTTCCCAGAGGAAATCCCGGGATATCATTATCGGGAACGTCTATTACAACCTGCTCGATCTTCAGGATCTCACGTTCCGGGCACTCCCCGAGGATCCTGATCACGTCCTTCTGGTCGAGTTTGTCGTGTTCAGCCCGTTTCTTCTCAAAGACTGCTACCCTGATGGCCTTTCTCGTTGCAAGATCGACAAATGTGGCGGCAAATTTCCCGAAGTCCTTGTGCTTGAGGGATCGATGACCAAGGGAACAACCCGTGATTGCCTGGACGGCATCCGCCCCGCATCGGTCGATCTCCAGGTATACGATCAGGTTACGCTGTGGTTCGTGAGGGTTCATGCCCAGTTCCCGCATGCCCGCAATAGTCAGCCGTGTTCCCAGCACAATGCCCGGGCAGACATGCCCGTGGAATGCCTTTGCCTTGTTGAATAATATTTCGTAGTCGCTCATTGTTTCACCAAATATTCCCACTCCTCGTAGTGATTCCGGGTATTTTCTCCTGGACAGTTATACCGTGCTCCACCAGATATGGGCGCTGACCGCCCCGTCCCCGAGAGTGTACCCATTGCCATCGTGCCGGAGCACGGTCAAAAAATAATTCCGGACAATCTCCTCGTGGACCGGTGTTGTGCAGTTGAGGCGCTGCCGGAACTCTTCCAGCGCGCCATCCACATCCATATATCGTGCCGGTGGCTGCCGGGGTTCCGGCTGGATCGCGGCATAGATGCCCATCTCATACAGGATCTGCCAGAGCCAGTCGGCGGTCGGCTCTCCCGGGAAGGTTCCCCCGTGCAGGAGCGGCCAGAGATCCGCGTTGACCTGTGCCCAGGCCGGGGAGGTCAGGAACCAGTATAAGTGGACCGTCCCATTGCAGCACGCATTCATCTTTGCGAGCGCTTCTCCCATATCCATCATCGTCAAGGAGAAGGATGCTATCACTGCATCGAAGGGGGCGCCAAGCTCCGCGGGCTCCACATCCTCCCACCGTTTCGGGATGACGCGGATATTTTTTACCTTCGCGCCCTGTATCCGGGCCTCCAGCATCTCCCGCATCACGGGCGAAGGTTCGACCACAGTCACATCACAGTCCCGCTCTGCAAGCGGGATGGCGTACGTGCCCGGCCCGGCGCCGATGTCAAGAACCCGGGATCGATCCGGAATATGCATGGCAGCAAGCCGGGTCTCCGTGATCTCGTCATGATTGGTGTTTCCTTTCGTGTACACGGTATGGATCTTCTTCTTGTTCCCCCAGAACTGGCGGGAGTTGCCATAGTTCGGGACGGCACAGTGGGCAAGCTTCAGCTGGCGCCATCGCTCGCGAAACGTAAGCGGGTTGTCGCGATCCATTGCAGCCGGGATAGGTTTACCGGTACCCGAAGTGTCCTGATGATTCACATAAATAATTTAACTTTATGACGTTATCAACGATTTGTTTTAACCGGATGGTGAGTTCCCGCATGCTTGCGCATGGCAGTCCGAAGGTTTTATCGGCCACTAAGATCTGTATTGCTTGGTGAAAACCATGAAGATCAGTGCACGAAACCAGATTCCGGGCACCGTGAAGTCCATCAAGAAGGGCCCGGTCAGTACCGAAGTCGTGATCACGATTGGCGGAGGCCATGAGATGGTCTCTTCCATCACCACCCACTCAGCAGAATCGCTGAAGCTGAAAGAGGGATCGAAGGTCTATGCGGTGGTCAAGGCCTCCGAAGTGATGGTAGCGGTCGATTAATCTCTCTCTTTTTTTACATTGTTGATGGAAAAAATTGTGTGGTGAAGGTCACCAGGCTGCCCCATCGATCGTAGTAATGTTGGGGTTGAATGCGTAATTCTGCCTGGCACCGCTTTCACCGATACGAACGATGACGGCCGTGTTTCCGGAAATCTCAACCGTACCGGACCGCGAATCAATACCGATATTCCTGTTCAACGCCCCAGCAGAATTTACCAGTACGCGTCCGCCCGAGATCCTGACGCCGCTGTTGCTATTCTTTTCATCGCCGCCATCAAGTCCAAAGGTATTGCTCCCGCCGCGCTGCGTGACGTTGACGAGACCACCGGAGACAACGATGTACCGTGAGGCAAAGATCCCTTTGTTCTTGTGGCACGTGGTTTCAACCAATGTGGACACCAATCCTCCGGATATGGTGACATCCCCGGACTCCGCAGAGATCCCAAATGCATTGCTGATGCCGCTGGCGTTCCTGCCGTTCACGGTAATGTCAAGGTGTCCGCTCTCAAGGGAAACGGCCGGGCTTTTGATTCCATAGAGCATCTCCTCATCATTGTCCACAAAAAGCGTAAGCGTCCGGCCTTTTGGGGATCGGATCGTGATGGGGGATGCCGATACAATACCGGCATTGCCGGTGGCCCTGATCGTGACATTATCTTCAATCACCAGAATGAGTCCGTCCGTTCCGGTATAGTTGATGCCACCGCTGAACTGATCTGCGGATGCGGTACTGAGACGGTATTCTGCTGCGGATACTACAGCAGAGGTGAGAAGGAGACAGAGCGAAAGGATGAGAATCATACCGCATACCCGGGGTACAAGAGAGCGGCAGGCCGGCTGCCCGGATCCATTCGCGTTAGTCCGTTCGTTGCAAGAAATTGCAGAGGATACCTGTATCAACATCAATTATGATTGGGAATTATGGTAATTAAAAATACTGAATTAATTGTATTTGTAAATACAATTTTGTTAATGTCGCGCGATGCCGGAGTTCCAGCCGGCCCGGGTTTTTCCGGTTATGTTTTCCGGAACAGGATCCAGAACCCGGAATTATCGTTGATGATCCGGTACTCCGGAATGCCGGCCGATCCCATCGCGGCTTCGATCTCCCCGCGCCGGAATTTCCGGAACCCGGCTCGTGCGTGAGGGTCAGGATCATCTGCGATCCCCAGCGCTCTGCGGTCTGCAAGAACTTCGTCACGGATCGCTGCACTGCCGTATCCTTCTCCGATATAGGCACTACCGCCCGGCCTGAGCACCCGGTGAATCTCCCGGAATGTGGCCGGGAGATCGGCCCAGGAGTGATACGAACCCCGGCTGACCACGAGACTGAACGTGGCATCGGCTGCCGGGGTCACGGTCACATCCCCGGTCACCGGCACGACACGGTCTTCCATGTGGCTCCTGCGGATATTCTCCCGGGCACGATCAAACATTTCCGGGGAGGGATCGAGCGCCGTTACCTGGAGGTTCGAGATCCATACAAGGGCAATCGCGAGCAAGGCCGGCCCGGATCCCGCATCAAGGCAGGCACCTCTCGTGATGCCGGTCCGTTCAAGGATCTGGTTGGCGATGACGGGATAGATACTGGCAGACATTGTTCTGGGGAGTTCGTCGAACTGCCGGGTATCGTATGCCGGTTTCCTGAAGGGATTGGAGAGTTCAGCCATAGTTTATCGTTAATTAAAAAAACAGCCCCGGATGGTCTCTTTTCCTGATGTCTGATTTTTTGTTCGTTGACCAATCGTGAGAGATGAGAAAAAGAAAAAGTTTGTTTTAGTCCTATCACGAGGTAATGGTGACCTTTGCCCGGGTGATGACTGTTCCTTTCGGATCGACCATATCCAGATAGAAGTACTTACCAACGTTGGTGGGATTTGAAAATCCATATGCTCCAAAATAGGCGTCCTTGCCAGTACCAGCCCATTTTACCTGAGCATTTGCATTGACACTCTTTGTTGTCCACGGGTACGTGAGTACCGATCCGGTGCTGTTGTCGATATAATCGAGACAGTGTGCGTGATCAATTGCAAGAGTGTCACCGGCAACGAGCGCTGACGTATTATAAAAGCCCGACACAGGATTGTAAATGGGTGCACCGGCCGATGTGTTGATGATCGACTTATCGATAGCATAAGTAAATTTAGCGGAATCTGCACCGAAGAGATCGGATGGCGTTGTCATGAAATTAACCGTCTTAAGGGCAATCGGATCGCCACCCGCGTGCGTGATGGTCATACCATCTGTCTGGCTGTAGGTCCCTTTGAGGGAAAGTTGCGGTGGTTTCTCCTGCGAGTTAGCGAAACTACCGGCGAATGCGGATACAAGGGCGGCAATGATGATCGTGACAACAAGCATCAGCATCACACCGACGACTGGAGACACTGCATCTTCCCTACGGGTTTTACTCTGTTTCATCATCTTAGCTCACCACCACATTTTTATCAAGAAGTGTCGCACCGCTCGGGAGATAGATCACCTTGATGTTCACGTTGTTACCGGCCCGCAGGGACTCCCAATTGGGGCCAAGGACGGCCTGCATACCATCAACTTTTGAGCCCGAGGCGTAAGGCCACGAGTCCGCATATACATACTGAGTAGCAGTTCCGTACCCGTCGCCACTGGCAACGGTAATATATCCGGCAGTCTGACCGGCGGGCCATGCGGTCATAATCGTTCCCCCAAGGAGCGAGTAATTTCCAAACTGCTGCTCTAAGCTACTTGGTACACCGGAGTTAGAAGCTACAACACCCGGCCCATACCCCCACGGAGCAATTGCAGGGTAAGGTGACCTTCCAACTTCCCACCCAAAGACATTCGTGGCTTTAGTGATGGTTGCACCACCCTTACCCCCCGATGAATTTGTCCAGCTGGTGACCAGTTTCAGGTCTTTCGTGGGGATTGCTTCAGTAACCGACAGTACTTTTGCCTCAAAGTTACTCGTTGCATAGTACCCGGTGTTCTTGATCTGCACATCCATTGTCAGAGCCGGAGTCTTCTGCTGGCCGCCAATCAGGCCACCGGCAAATCCGCTCACGACTGCTGCAATAATGATCACAACCACGAGCATCAGCATAACGCCAACGACCGGTGATGCGGCATCTTCGCCATTTTCTGTCGTTTGTCTCTTCAGATAATGCATAGATTCTTCCTCTGCTCAATTCTCCATGAATACGTCATGACGGAGCACGAGCGACAGCCTTGTGGCTGTAAACCTGTCCTGCCATGTCAGCCTAACTGTTTTAATTTAAAATATTTAACTACGATCATTTGTTAATTGATTAATGTTGATTTTGAATAGATCGGTTATCCGCGATCTGATCTCCCGCATATGATAGTCGGATCAGAGAAAGACAAAAAAATCCGGCATCTGACTCCGGTTTTTCTAATCAGGTTCCCTTCCCGAACCATGCCTCGCTCTCACGAGCCGCAGCAATCATCCGGGCAGTGTAGGGATCCTGCGGGTGCCGTAAAACTTCCGGAGTTATTCCCTGTTCGACAATCATTCCTTCGTGCAGGACCGCAACGGTATCGCTCATCCTCCCGATTACCTGGAGATCGTGAGAGATGAAGAGGAGCGTAAGATTCCGTTTTCGCTGGATCTCCCTGAGCAGGCTGAGTACCTGTGCCTGCACCGAGAGATCCAGTGCCGCGGTCGGTTCATCGGCCACGATGAACTCCGGGTCGAGCGCCAGCACCCGGGCCAGCGCTACACGCTGCTTCTGCCCCCCGGAGATCTCGAACGGGTAGCGTGCCGCCAGGTCAGGCTGGAGTCCGACCTGTTCGAGCAGGGCCGGGACCCGGTCCTCAATCTCCCGGGACCCGGCCAGTCTCCATACCCTGAACGGCTCAGCCACACAGTCATGGATTGTCATCCGGGGATTCAGGGAAGTATCCGGATCCTGGAAGAGGATCTGCATCCGCTGGCGGTACTGTCGCAGCGCCGGCCGGGAGAGTGCAGTCAGATCCACGCCATCGAACCGGACTGTCCCGCTGGAGGGCTCTATCAGCCGGAGCGCGATCCGGCCCAGCGTGGTCTTCCCGCTCCCGCTCTCGCCCACGAGACCGAGCGTCTCTCCCTTCCGGATGGAGAGCGAGACGTTGCTGATGGCCACGGTCTTCTGCTTTCGGAGAAAACCCCGGGTATAGGTTTTTGAGATATGCACAAGGTCAATCATACTGCAGGCACCGTACCTGGCGCGAACCGCCGGTATCTGTTAACGCGGGATGGGTACAGCGACATGCATCAGTTGCAGCAGAGCACCGGGGGCAGAACCTGCACCCGTCAGGCAACTGATCCGGCGGGGGGCTCATGCCGGGAATCGGGTGGAGACCCGCAGAGGGATGAGACGCGATCAGCCCCAGGGTATACGGGTGTTTTGGCATGGAGAGTACAGCATGCAGAGGTCCCGTTTCGATGATCTCCCCGGCGTACATAACGGCGATCAGGGTGCACAGGAGTGCAGCGGCTCCCAGATCATGCGTGATGAGGAGGAGCGTCCGGTTGTCTCCAATCTGGTTTTTTATCAGATTCAGGACCTGCAGCCTTACCTGTGCATCAAGTCCTGCGGTCGGTTCATCCGCGATCACCAGCCGGGGATTGCAGGCAAGCGCGAGAGCGATGAGGATTCGTTCACGCATCCCCCCGGAGAACTCGTGCGGGTAACACCCTTGCACCCGCTCCGGATCTTCAAATCCCATCAACCCAAGGAGGCGGGACACTTCCTCCTGTGCTGCATGACGGGAGAGATGTCTGTGAACGAGAAGAGATTCTGCAACCTGCTCCCCAACGGTCATGACCGGGTTGAGGGAGTTGGCAGAGTTCTGCTGGATCATGGAGATCTCCCTCCCCCGGATCTGCTGCATCGCAGCGGGAGGAAGGGTGAGGAGATCGCGATCACCGTACCGGATCGTACCGCTGACGTGCGCATTCTCCGGGAGGAGCCCCATCACCGCCATGCCAAGGACCGTCTTGCCGCAGCCGGATTCCCCGATGAGTGCCATGCGGTCCCCCGGATCGAGAGCAAGGTCAACAGAGTCCGCTGCACGGATCCGGCCGTAGCGGGAAGGGAACGCAACCTGAACACCGGTAAGGGAGATCAGCGCCATGAGTGTATCCTCCAGCACAGGGCCTGATCTGGTACGGAATTCACAGCCGGTTCACCCCAACCCGCGGATTGAATTTTTCCTCAATACTGTACCCGATCATGGCAAGGGCAAGGGAGATCCCGATGACCGCAATGCCGGGTGGCAGGATCCACCACCAGAGCCCCAGTGCCATCCCCCCGGAGGAATACGCGTTCTGGATCATGGTTCCCCAGTCCACGGTTGTCGTATCCCACAGACCGATGAAACTCAGGCCCACCCCCATCACCAGCAGGTGCTGGGACTGGGAGACAAACTTCACCATCACGAGCGGCATCACGTTGGGCAGGATATGGCAGGACATAATATGGATGTCGGAGGCACCGATTGCCCTGGCCCCCTCAACGAAACATGTCTGGGAGACCGAGAGCACCTGCGAACGTATGATGCGGATGCCGTAGATGCTGCCAAGAACACCCATCAGAATACTGATCTGCAAAATACCGGGAGAGAAGAACGTGGTCAGGACAATGAGC